>OGGU01001782.1_pt1 | contig 11856 bp, 7 predicted proteins | sample 1571241 | NCBI WGS metagenome assembly OGGU01 (sample SAMEA2581934, study PRJEB24529) | metagenome | biome: Human gut stool | place: China | collected 2011
TTTTCCTTTGGTTCAAATAGGCTTCAACCTGTACAAGGGCCGTGCCCTGCCTGTTAAGTGTGTTCTGGCGGTTATATACAAGACGGTATCTGATTTTATCCATTTTTCCGCAAAGATGCTATTTAATGCACAAACGACAAAAAAATGGAGTGCAAATTACCGACTTGCTATGAGAACATTACATGATCAAACAATGTTGTGTGAAGAATAGTATATGGTTGTTACAGTATAAAGGACGCAAAGAATATCTGCGTCCTTTATATATTTAAATTAAATAGAAACCTCAATTCCGATCCCAAGTACCGTCAGACTTGATTTTTTCAACATTGGAAACAAGGGAATTGTAATTGGTTTCCATGGTTGGAATAACCGCAGTCCATGCATTTTTATCGGCAGGACCGTAATTTCCTCCGGTTGTGGTGTTCTTTTCGGCAAAATAAGTAGCCCAGCTTCCTCCTTCTGCCCAGGTCTTGCGAACCATCGGGTCTCCCCAACGTTTCAGGTCGAACCAGCTGTGCCCTTCGTTGCAAAGGTCAAATTTACGGTATGCCTTAAGCTCCTCCCAAAGACTGTCACCGCTTTTTGTACAGGTATAATCCGCATTATAAGGCTTGACCGTTTGCTCAAGAAGCGTGCGTACGGCCTGTTCGTTACCTAAACGGAACTGTGCCTCCGCCTCATTATACATCATCTCAGCTGCACGGAAAATAGGAATACATCCGTCTCCAGTCCCGGATTTCACAATGAACTTAGTGGAGAGATAATAGAAGATTGTCGTGGTGCTGTATATACGTCCGGCGAACTCCTTCTTCACACGATTATAGAAATCACCTTTGGTCACCTTGCCCGAACCGCTGACTTTGGAAACATTGCCCACCTCTTCCGGGGTAGGGATGGCATAAATGGCGAGTCGCTTGTCGGCGGGATCAATCGGGTCCACTATCTGTTTGCTTATACATGGTGGATAAGTACGGGATGCGGAGCCGAGACAGCTGGCACTCATATAGTTATAGAATGAATAGTAATGAACAGGCTGTGTGTCGTCTTCGAACACCTCCCATATCCATTCCTGATTGGCCGTGTTGAATCCTGCCTTATATTCATCGGGGGTCATGATAGAGTAATTCCTGCGGGCTTCCTGTGAATGGGTGATGACTGTCTGCCAGTCATTACGTATAAGAGCTGCCCGTGAATAGACGGCGTGGGCCACATCAAGGTTTGCCATCCATCTCTTGTCCACATCGGCAGGCCGGTCGTATCCGCATGATGTGAAAAGACTGATGGCTTCATCAAGGTCACGGTAGACCAGCTCGAATGTTTCCGCCATAGTGGAGCATGGCATTTCGTCATTGTTTACCGTGGTACGCAACACAAGACCGCGCTGCAAGCCGCCTGCATCCGTCCATCTGCGACTGTACAGCTGTGAGAGCATGGTGTAGGAGTAGGCACGGTAGACCAGCGCCTGTGCCTTTACATAATCCCATTTACGTTGCTCCGCCACATTGGCAAGTCCCGTCTTGCAGTTGTCCAGAATCTGGTTGGCGTTTCTGATGAGTTTGTAATAGTAGTACCATGTTACATGGATGTTGCTGTTCGTACTGCTGGTAAAATAGTTGCCTTTTGCGAGGTTCTGCCAGCCGGTGTAACTGCCTTTCTGTATCACATCACCAGGATATTCGCCCTGATACGCATAAACGGTGCCTTCCCCGTTGTATCCCTGTGTGCTCAGATACTGTGTGCTCATGATCCGGCCCAGCCCGTTTACGGCGTATTGTGCGGCATCGGCATTTTCAAAAACAACTTCGTCTGAAACGCTTGATTCCGGACTGAGTTCAAGATATGAGTCTGAGCAGGCTGCTGTACAGAAAAGCAGAACTGCCATTGAAACTATATTATATATTTTTTTCATCTTTCCAAATGTTAAATGGTTGCATTAATACCGAATGTGAAGACACGGGCCGGAACCAGATAGTTGCTCTGGCCGCCACCTATTCCCATCATGGGGTTCATACCTTTACGGGCCGACCAGAGGTGTATGTTCTCGGCCGAGAATAAGAAACGGACAGTGGAAAGGTTGACCTTTGTTGTCCATCTTTTCGGAAGAGTGTAACTTATATTTAGATTCTTAAAGCAAAGATAGTTACGACTGACCAGCCAGCGGTCGCTTCCAGCATTATTGTCGGTGCTGGTCAGATTATTGATCTCGGGATTGGTGTTGGGATTGATACGTCCATTGCCGTCCACAGCCTTGTTTGCCGCATAATATCCGGCATAGTTCGCCTCTGATGTAGTCTGGCCTGCTGCAATAGCAGCATTGTAGGCGTCATCATAGGCATTCTTGTAAGTGGCTATCATGGCATTGGATCTATCATTGATCCGCCAGGCGTTGTTGTACAGGTCCACATGGTAATTTCCGGCACTTTGTCCGGGTGTCATCAGGCTGGAATAAGGGCTGTCGTATATCTTTCCACCAAGCGAATAGGTGAACATTGCAGATATGTTGATGTTCTTCCAGCGTATGTTTGCCGAGAAGGAACCGTATGTGGTAGGCAGCGCGCTGCCTGCCCATTTCTTTTGGGCATAGGTGGTCTTGAGCACATAATATTTCCCGTTGATCAGCCTGTAGTTCTCGGGAGCAAGCTCGGTGGCTCCTTGGACGGGATTGCCGTTGGCATCCCACATCAGTTCTCCTTCATCGTTGAGTTTCTGCTTGCCGCCAAGCTGTGACCCGTCAGGAAGTACGATATAATAATCATTAAGATTTGCCTCGTAAAGCGACTGTCCATCCATCTCGTCCACTCCTGCCCAATGGTATGTATAGTAGTCATATCGTGACTTGCCTTCGGAGATGAGATAGCTTCCGGAAGTTATGCCGACAGGCAGGTCCTCCCTTTGTCCAAGCTTTCCTGATGGATCAATGGGATATACGGTTTTCTTTTTATTCTGTTCGGGAAGTTTGACGATCTTGTTCTTGATGGTGGTAAGGTTTGCGGATACGCTGACAGTCCAGTTCTTGCTCTTCACGATATCGAAATCAGCGGAAATCTCCCAGCCGCGGTTGGAGATTGTACCTATGTTCCTGTCTGTGGTTGATGTGGAGGAACCTGTGCTGGTACCTCCTGCTGAACTGGGGGCATATACGCTGAAAATAAGGTCCTTGTTCCTTTTGTCAAAATATTCAACGGAGAGATTCAGCCGGTTGAACAGACGTCCTTCAATAGCCGCACCCCATGATTCTCCGGTTTCCCAATGCAGGTCTCTTGCCGGATTCTGACTTACAACGTATGCCGGCTTGGAATTCTGGGTCCATGATCCGTAAAGGCCATAATATGCGTAGTAACCGGAGCCGGAATCATTACCTACCTGTCCCCAGCTTGCCCGCAACTTGCCCTGATTGAGCCATGTATATTTTTTCATAAACTCCTCGTTGCTGAAGACCCAGTTGGCACCCAGCGAACCGAAGTTTCCCCACCGTGATTCCTTTGCGAAACGGCTGGAACCGTCACGGCGGAATGAGGCTTCGATATTGTACCGATTGTCATATCCATACTGTACGCGCGCCAGATAGGATTCAGTGCGGTAGCGGGTTTTGTATCCCGAGATACTTGCCATTTCAGAGAAGTTGGAAAGCGCATATCGGTTTGGAAAAGCTTCATTGGTCTTGCTTGTATAGGTATAGTCATAACGATAGCTGTAGTTCTCGTGTCCGAGAAGGACTTCGATGTTATGTCTGTCATTATAGGTCATGTTCCAGCGCAGTTGTTCCTGTAGAGTCCAGTTCTTGTAGGTATAGAGGGTTTTGGCAAGAGCCCCGTTGCGACCTGAGATGGAACCGTCCTCGGAAACAGTACCACGTGCATCACCGATGACCGCATTCTCGTATTTGTAATAATCGCTGTTACGTGTGTTCACATTTGCTTTAAGGGTTGCGGTAAAGCCGTAGGGCAGCACGAGGTCAAGATAACCTATTCCGTTGAGTGTATTGCGTATTGTCCGACTGTCATTCAATTCCGACTCCCATATCACGTGGCGGTCACGGTTCTGATTGCGGGTTATGACCTCCTGAGGATTTCCGTTCTGGTCGTAGATGATATAGCTTCCGCCGTCCCATTGCGGGTTTCCGGCACCGTCAAGCACATAATCCCCCTTATTCACCTGTATGGGGTTTCCAGCATTGTCATATACCGTTCCGGTTTCCGTATAGTGCGAGTGTACCGGGTAAATGGGAGCCATATAGCGGCAGAAATAGAAAGGATTGCTGTATGATGACGAGCCGTCCCCGACACCGTTTGACGTGTTCTGGAACTTCTGATGTGAGGCGTTGATGCTCATGCCGGCCCGTAACCATTTCACAGGCTTGATGTTGACGGCCATGCGTCCTGTCAGACGGTCGAACCCGGAATCCTTCATATATCCGTTCTCATCAAGATAGGAGAGTGAGAAGTAATAGTCGCTCTTGCTTGTTGCACCAGATCCCGAGAACTGGTATTCCGAACGATATCCTTTGCGTGTGGCCTGGTCAAACCAGTCCAGATCGCCGGCATACCCGTCAATGATAGAGGCATCGGCAGCCATTTTCCCATCGAGGGTGAAAAGCTGGTCGTCTGGTTTATTAAAGATGTTGACGTAAAGTCTGTCGGGAATAAGTGTGCTGTTCACGGCATTTAAAATAGCCTGTTTGTCCGTACGGTCACCTCCGCCGTGTACGAATGCGTTGGCTGCGTTCTGGTATTCAACCTCCATGAACTGGAAGGGATTGGTACGCTCATATTCCGGCAGGGCACGTTCGTACCAGCCTTGGTTGGTCTTGAAATTGAACTGGATACGTTCACTCTTTGACTTTTTAGTTGTAATCAGAATCACTCCGTTTGAAGCCCGGTTGCCATAGAGTGCGGCCGAAGCGGCATCCTTCAGAATGGACATTGTCTCAATATCCTCCATGTTAAGGTCAGAGATGTTTCCTCCGTACGGAACGCCGTCTATCACATAAAGTGGAGAGGTACTACCGTTTACAGTGCCGATACCGCGGATAAGTACTGTGGGGTCACTTCCAGGTGAGCCATAGTTGCCTGTGACCGTGATACCTGGTGTGGAGCCTTCAAGGGCCGAGGTGACGGATGTCACAGGACGTTTCAGGAGTTCCTCATTTCTGACCTGGGTGATGGCACCGGTAATCGAAGACTTTTTTTGCGTGCCGTAAGCGACAACAACGACTTCGTCAAGTGCCTGACTCTCTGCCGTAAGCTCGATTGTCATTTCTCCGGGAGTGATGGTAACTTCGCGAGTTGCCATACCGACAAAAGAAACAGTGATTGTTTTGACATTGTCAGGGATTTCCAAGGAAAAATGACCTTCAATGTCGGTAATTGTACCCTGTTTCGTACTTTTGACAAAAATGGACGCTCCCACGATGGGTTCTTTGTCAGACGAGTCTATAACCCGCCCCTTTACAATTTTTGCCATTGCCGTTCCTGTCATAAGGAACAGGCATGCCAACAAGAACAACAAATGTTTTTTCATGAGCGTTTAATTTTTTAGGTATTTAAAAAAAGTTTGTTTACGCCTCAAAACTAACCAAATTTATATAATAAAAAAACATTTTGCTTAAAAAAATAATTTGGGATAAAAATAATGTTCTGGAATGCTAATCCTTGAGTTGGAACTATGATATAGACCAGATGATTTTTAATGGATGTTTTTGACAAGTCCTGCTTTAGTATATAAAGAATCAGGAGTAAAGACAAAACTTTGATGAGCCGGACCTAGGTTTGAGGCAAAGGAGATGAATGTCAAAACTAATATAATAGTTCCGAAAAGTTACAGATAGTAATTATAACACTTAAAAGGACCGTATCAAGCTCTGTGTTGAGTAATGATACGATCCATTCTTTAGTCTTTTAGGATGCTTAAATTTCAAATAATAAGTTCATGTTTTCAAAAACAGAGTTTTGACACTCTCTTTTTCTTAATTTGAAATGAATCAGTGATTTGCTAAGGCTATGCAAAATCTCTTATTGAATGTCACCTTTTATTCATTATGACTATGGCATTGATGATGCTCATGCGATGAACAACCTATACCTGAATCTGCTATTTTTCCGTTCAGATAGTCCGTTGCGACATTCAAAATATTTCCGGAACATCCTCTTATCACTTTAATATGGTGGGCTGTAAGTACATTCAAAGCACCTTGTCCCATATTTCCAGCCAGCATGACACTGACCCCCATACCTTCCAGTTCACCGGCTATATTAGACTTGCAGCCACATCCTTGTGGCGACGGAATGGTTTCACTGCTCAGAATCTGGTTGTCTTGTCCTACTGTCAGAATTGTATAATACTCACAATGACCGAAATGGTTATCAATTACATTGTCTTTGGTAGGAATTGCAATTTTCATCATAATCTTATTCTTATTAATGTTAATATTACTGGTGTGTATGTCTTCGGAAAGACATACCGGACATACTGTCTTACGGATTTTGAGTGCCGGATTGATATTGTTGAACAAGAAACCACATGATCCGCAGCGGAACCATTCACTGTTGGTATATGACACGCCTCCTTCTATCATTATTGCGGCACCACAGACGAATGCCTTGGCTATCTTTTGCCTTGCACTGGTATATATTCGGCTGAGGGTAGGGCGTGACACACCCATTGAGATGGAGGCTTCCTGCTGGGTTTTCATTTCATAATCACACAGGCGTATTGTTTCATATTCTTCGAAATGCAGGAATATTGTTTCTTCACAACTATTGTTGGAAATGACAGGTCTGAATCCGGCAACAGAAGGCATATTGTTAACTTTGCGTATATTTTTTGGACGTGGTGACATTGCATGTTTATTGTTTCTTTCTGCAAAGATAATGAACAAATGTTCAAAATAAAAAAATATGGAATTTTTTTAAGTTACAAATAAAAATACACCCCCACTTTCGCAAGTAAAGGTGTATAAATCACAAATATATATGTATGTTTTAATGAAAAAGATGCCATTATTCATCACGAACGATAGCATCTGGACATTTTTTATCAGTAAACGCTTTTACTGATTTAGAATAATGTTTAATTCAATATAGATGTTACAAAGTTATATATAAATTTTGTTTTGACAAAACAATTCTGAAATGCGGTATTGAAAAAGGCAGGATTCGCCAATCCTGCCCAATTCCATACACAAATATTTTTATTAATTAAAATACCTCACGGCATTCAAAAATTAATAAATGAAAAAACATTATTAATTGTCATAGCAAAGCTATAACAAATATTTAAAAAAGAATCATTATATGAAAAAAAAGAACAGAATAAACGATATATAGACCAACAAACATTTAAAATAATATTGTAATACAAAAGTCATTGATACAAATCCTTCTGGGGGGACTGACGCTACCAAAATATAATTCAAATGAGTTAAATTATGGAGATTTAAATAATTTCAAATCACTTACAATCCGACCAATTAATAGATGGACAAATCCGGATTTCCCTAAAACTAATTGGCCGGATGGAATGACTAACGGTACTTTTATTGTCGAAACGTTTAATGGTATAGTAAGACAAACTGCTATATCAAAAATGCTATGTATTCGATTCTTTTTTGATCAAACTAATATGTGGACAGAATGGAAAGAATATTAACTTTGACTGATGTAGTAACTATGTAACAAATTGTAACATCGTGATCATAAATTTATACTTCTGGGGGGACTGATTGGTACGGCTACGGGTAGCAAAAACGGATTGGTACCTTTTTATGCTGGAGGGGTTATTTCATTTCAATATGGTGTTAAGGTTAGTTTGGGAAGTATATATAGACCATTTACTTGTACAATATCAACTTACGAGAATGCAGCTAATACATTTATTATTGCTCATATAAACATAACAGGTGGCAGTTCCGCAAAAGCGTTATCTCGTGTAGGTACTGTTAAGATTAAATATAGTTCATCAACTAAAAATATTTACATTTATAACACAAATGGAGATCCGATAGCATTGCAGAGGCTACTTAATAGTGTTGGTAGAGAAGTGACAGAATTTTCCAGCATTTCTTCAGAGCCGACCGAATCTGATTTAGTAAATGTACCAATCGCTGCATTATGATTTATTAACTGGTTTAAATGGAGAAAATTTAACGAAACATAGCTTTAAATTCCCTTCTGGGGGGACTGATAGGCATAAATAAAACAATAAAACAATTCAATCCTTTATCAGATTTGAATGATATAAACGGGGTTGGTTTTAGTGGGTATGGTTTATCTGTGATGAACACACCAACGGGAAGATATGGTACTGTTTTCCAGTTGTCCAATAAAGCGGAAGCAATATCAGGAGAAGCTGGATCATGGTTGTATCAATTTTGTTTTGAAACTGAAAGCAATAGGATTTTATACAGAAAGAGAATAAATGATATAGATTGGGGTGATTGGTTTGAAATTGTGTTAAAATCTATATAGATAGCATTGAAAAACAATGTTTTAACATAGAATCAAAAAACGGGTGGTCCGGTACAAACCGGTGCCACCCGATACGACAAATCACTTATAATACGCTAATAGCCTATAATTAAGCATTCGGTTAATATTAGACTGAAAAGTTGCACCATCTGAACCAAACTCAATAGATAAAGAGGGTGATTTATCACCTGCAATAATTACGCTCCTATTGGTGAATAGAGAACTTGAAACTGTTAGGATGAAGCCGGATATTGCATAATTATCATAAAACGCATATATTCCTTCTTTCAAATTCATTGTTACACTAACACCAGACTTTAAATCAATTGTTCCAACTGAAGAAACCTGTAGAAGTCCCCCCAGAAGTGCAAAATCAGACATCCACTGTTGTGATTCGTGACCAAGTAGACCAATTCCCATACCACATACTACGGATGTAATATCCGTTATTAATAAATCGCATTATTTGTATTGATGAGTTTTGAGCTCCTCCAATATTTGTATAAAAAGATAGTAATATCCCCCAATAATCACCTTCTACAGGAATATTGATTGAGCCTTCTTGGATTCGATATATCCCACTCTTTTTTATGGTGTTTAAATCACCTTTGAATAGACCAATGTCTTTAAACCAACTGTCATTTATCCCAATCAGTCCCCCCAGCTCTGATTTTAGAACTTTATTCCGTTTTGATTTTTTCCCAATTTTGCCAACCGTTATACCATTGTATACGTTTAAATACATTATTGTGTCGGAAAAAAAACTGAAGTTTGCTACTGCTTGATCCGTCCATAAATCCCAATGTCAATAGACCTCCGGAAGCAGAATCTGCAGGCAAATTGGTAGAGCCAGTGTATGCGAACACAAATTCATTCATTGGGGTTTCATTAGCATCAACCACCTTTCTTTTTTTATCTTTAATGTATGAATCAATACCTATCAGTCCCCCCAGGACTTTCGCAGCAGCCGTTGAAGATGTCAAAGTCGGGTTCTTTGAACCGTCCATAGTACGGAGCCAAGAGAAGGTGTCGGACACCGTCAACTGGTCTTCAAACTCATCTGTTCCGGCTTCAGCTGCGGCCTCGAATGTTGATATTTCTGATGCAGCAGAAACAATCCGTGCAGATACTAATCCTACCATCTCATCAACGGTAACCTGTTGTTCGTTACCGTCCGCATCAATAGCTTTAAAGCCAACTATATTGTTCAAATCCAATTCACTCATAATATTCAAGGTTTTATAAAGTTTCTATTTCTATTTCCAGTTTCTCGATGTGCTTGTCAATACATGCATTCATCTGCTCGTTGAAGTTCGCGATATCCAATTCCACACATCCGGCACTTGACCGGGTGCCACTGTAGATACGGACATAGCCTCCGTTATTCAATGTTTCCTTGGCCAGCTTCAATTTAGCCAGTTCGTCACTGATCCGGCTGGCACGACCCAAATTCTCAATCTTCATGGTTTTCCTCCTTTTCTTTTTTGTTTAAATAATCATTCAGTGAGTCCGCCAGCAGACCGGGCAGCATGGAGGTGGAGCGTCTTATAATATCCACCTCCTCTTCGTCAATCTCAACTTCAGCGGTAGATTTGAATATCTTCTCAGCAAGAAGATGCGCCTTCAATCCCGCCACGTTCTTGTATATCCAGTCACCGAATGCATCGGTGATGTTGCTGGCGACAAGCCTTTCTTTTCTGATCCCGTCATAAAGGGGAAATTGTACAAAATTTATCTTCATAATATATTGTTTTAAATTATCCACAGTAAAAATCGATCCACCTGCCTCTTATGTCTTTTACCAACATGTGACTGTGCTGCGCTGGCGTGAACGTAGTATCCGTCCCCCCGTCGTTCGCGTTCATGAATATTCCTCCTGTCAAAGTGACCTTGGCCGTGTTATATTTCTTTACTAACAACACCTTTCCTGCATTTGCATCCGGCATCGTTACGGTTATATCTGACGTGTTGGTGAATGATATGATATCATCATTGGAGTTCAACTTTGTATTTACCGACACAGCCCTTGCGTTTAGTGTAATTCCACGTATGGATACGTAACTTGATATATTCGGATGAAGGATAATATTACCTCCCTCGACAACCAGCGGAAGGGATGGAGTATTGACGTGCATTCCTAACAAAACATTCGGACTTTGAATGTCTATACCGGCTTCATAAGTTACCCCTTCCCATGTTACATATTTCGTTGTCCCTCCAAATTTCAAACTTGCCTCAGTTTTCTCGTTATAAAATTCAATCTGTCCGGCAGAAAGTCTGAATCCCGCATAAGAATTCGCGCTGTTGTCATAAATTGCTTTTGATGACAATATTCCAGAAACTATACTAAACGGACCGATACTTCCGCTTTCAATTGTCACATTTTTAAACGTACCACTTGTAGCATTTATCGTTCCGGTAATATCAACATTGATACCATGAAGATAGCCGGTTTCGGAATTTAGTATCAGATTGGGTACGCCATTGGTTGACTTCTGCGACTTTATATCACCGAACGGTATGCCATTGGCATCCGTGCCCTTATATGTGAACATGAATCCGCATATATTGGCTCCTGTGGCAAACAGGGTGTCAGTGGCGATATTCACAAACTGTTGCATACCCTCCCAGTTGGAATCCCCATTGACAGATGTGGGTGCAGCGGTAACGCTCGCACCGTAGTTCCGCACAAGGAAGTTATAATACACACCGCCGATCTTGTAGATGATCTTATCACGATAGCTTGCATTCCAGACATAGCTAGTACCAGACTTGAATACTCCCATATCTCTTGGGGAAGCGCCTGTAGCCCCTGTTTCTCCTACAGCTCCATCTTTAGCGACCCCAATACCCTTTTCGGCCACAAAATTGTCATTCCATGCGTTTGCATCAGACGCGGATTTATAAGCCCGGACGGCAAACTGGGTGTATCCGGCTGTCGCCGGAACGGATATCTGGCTGTTCTGAGTCGCACCCACATGCGCCAGCCAGCTGCCGTTGTACTTGCGGGCGACAAGATAAAGCGTGCTGCACGTACTCACATTGCCTGCCACATTCTGTTTGCAAGTGACAAGAAATGCAGACGGGGATGGCGTGCCCGTACTGGTGAAGTTAATCACGCTGACAGGACTGTCCAGCCAGTAGGATGCCGACGGTCCGACGGGTGCAACCATCTCCTGCCAGTCCGCATGTACCGTCCGGTTCGCTGATCTGCCGGCAAGGATGTATCCGCCGTCTCTTTTCCTGCGGAATCTGCCATTCCTGAATCTTGCAATTTTAATCGGAGGGTTGGAGGTTTCAACCTTGGAGAGATAGGAACCGCCGGCGAAAGTCACCGTACTGTTCTTGGCATACGGGGTATTGGCGGATTCCCAATGACCGGCTGCTGTGA
>OGGU01001783.1_pt1 | contig 11855 bp, 5 predicted proteins | sample 1571241 | NCBI WGS metagenome assembly OGGU01 (sample SAMEA2581934, study PRJEB24529) | metagenome | biome: Human gut stool | place: China | collected 2011
CTGCGCTCTCACTAAGACTTACCTCTGTGATTGGTATAAGCTTCTTTTCTACTGTCACTGTACAGCTTGCTGTCTTTCCATTTGTGCTTGTCGCTGTAATTACAGCTGTTCCTACGCTCTTTGCTGTTACTGTTCCATCCTCAGATACTGTTGCAACTGCTTCATTGTTGCTGCTCCAGCTTATGTCCTTGCTGTCTGTTGTATTAACTGGAAGAACTGTTGCTGTAAGCTTGAAAGTATCTCCTTCATACATATCAAGCGCTTCTCTGCCAAGCTGTACCTCTGTTATAGGAACCTCTACCGGCTGCTCCGGCTTATCAGCAGATTTTACTTCATAAGAACGAACAACTGCTTTACCAGTGTCACTGTCAAGATATGTCGCATATATCTTAGAATTACCGTAGCTTATATTAAGACCACTAATATCCTGAATAGATACATTAGTTCCAAGCTGCTGCCACTCGCCATCGACAAGTCCACTTACAAATGTAATGTTATCACTTGCAGTAGTTCCTACATATACATTATCACCATCAAAGCACAGACTTGCGTTATTAACACCCTTGTCTGTTATACTATTAGTCCCTACCTGAGTCCACTCTTTAGCAGAGTTGGCATAGTCAAGGCTGTATAGATAACTGTCTTTTACTGTATCGAAAGCAGTTCCTTTCTTAAACAAATAAAGCTTTCCATTATTATTACTTAATACAACCTCATTAGCCTGTATTGAACCATTTAATACAGCATTCCAACTGTTATCAATTTGATTATATTTTTTAATATATATATTACTATTATTAGCTGTATCTCTGTATTCAACAAATATATTTTCATCAGCATCTACAGATATAGCAGCATTAGCCGGCATACTACTTACTGCTCCTGCTAATATATTATCAGATAAATTCTTTAATGTATTTCCATCATACTTATATGCATAAATATTGCTGTTATCCTGACTTGTATATGAAAAATATATGCCTTCAGAACCTGCAACAAGTGATACATTATCAGAATAACCTGAGGCTTTATATATATTCTGCCAACTACTTCCATTCCACTTATCTACACGTGCATAACAATTAGTATCAAGATATGAAATATACACGTCACCATTGTAAGTAACTATAGACTTTCCATCATTAACAGCCTTAGGTCCGTCTGTAATCTTACTCCATGCTCCATCACTATACTTAAATAATACTGTATCATTTGTCGCATAACCATAGCCATCACCTATATTGGCTATAAAATATTTATTCTGTTCACTATCTGTATATGTTTCTATATCACTAAACGAAAGTCCAAGTGTATCCGTACTTTCTGTTATCCAGCGACCTTCCTGTCCGTCATCTGCAAATGATATATCAAATGTTATTGTGTCGCAAGAAGCACTGCCTACATTTTCTATAACAATTCCGCTGTTAGTTCCATCTGAATATGTAATAGCATTGTCAGCTATACCTGCATTCTTATCATGTGTTCCATAAGATGTACGGCCGCTTTCCGCTGATAAGAATGATTTATCTAAGTTAGTACAATCTGCCTTTTCATAGCCATTAAGTATAGAATCACCTGGCCTGAATACATATGCCTTATATGGAGGACCATACATATTACCACCGATAAGAGAGGCGTTTATTCTATATATGATAAGTCCTGAACCATATATCTTGCCCTCGTATGACTTATCATCATAAGAAGCAACATCATATTTAGCCTTCTGTTTTCTGTATTCAACAACAAAGAATTCATTAGATGAATAATCTGTTCTTAATATAACCGCCTGATTATTTCTTGTATCAAATGTTGTAGAAGAAGCTGCATATATTGAACAATTCTTCTTTGACTCTGTTACTGTCGGTATATCAAACCAGCCTGAATAAGCTGACCTGAAATATGCCAGAGGATACTGGAGAAACTTGCATTCCATCGCCATAATATCCCACTGGCCTACTGGTACAACACCAGAAACATTAGTATTAACATAAAGGTCTGGATATCCAAGCGTATGCATAAATTCATGTATGACAACGCCGGTTTCACTTAATCCGAAGTATGCTAAACCCTCTGGAATAACCGTATAACTGCCTATTTTCTTGGAATTAATCTCATCTGTTCCTGCATATGTTGACTTATGTCCATACATCTGTGAATTAGAATTACCCTTTTCACAGGCTGTTACAATCATAAGATTATCAACACATCCATCACCATCATAATCTACTATTGCATCCTTAGGAAATCTGCTGTCTTTAGCAAGTAATTCAGAAATCTCCTTAACCATTCTTGTATCTCCGAGGGCTGGTCCTGAAGTTCCAACAGTCCTGTCCCCATAATATGATACGTCATTGCTTAACACATATGGTTCTATCTTATTATTCTCACTGTCATACTGTGGAATAATATTCTGGACATTAAGCTGCCCATAAGAAATGTTAGAAACATACTGCTTAAGCGCTCTTGGGTGCTCCTCATCCCCCTCGAAATATTCTGTGATTTTAGGGTCTTCCTTATAACACTTCCCTAGTTCAGTTTTTTCGTGTTCATGTGTTGTATCCTTAAAATCTACAAATACAACTATGTTAGCGTATTTGCGGGTTGATACACTCTGTGTCTGCACTGTATCAAACACCTGTGCAGCCGGTGCTATACTTACTGATGTAAGCACAAGCATTACACTTAAAAATGCCGAAGCTATTCTTTTGATATAGTTTCTTTCCATATACTTCCTCCTTTTCGTATTATGATTAATATATACTTGTCTTTTTGTATCCCAATATATGATACCAGGGTCACAAGGTCATTCACCCACATACACCTGCTCATAGTTGTGGCTTTCACCCCAACATCATAATATTATGCGGTTCACAAATTTAAAGCCCTATCATATATTATATCGGCAAATATTACACATAATCTTACCTGATAGTAATATTGCGTGTATTACTTTATCATATTTTGTTCAAATATAATTATATATACTGTTCACGGTTACAAGTAAATCTAATTTTAGATATAGTATATTATATATAAACAATTAAGTAAACAAAAAATACGCCAGAAATCAGCTTTTATACCATTCTGACGTATTTTTAATATTTGTATTATATATCTTTATACTATATTATATTTTCACGCAGATTATGAATATCATACGTTCTTAACTTGAGCTGTAACTTCTTATATTGTAATAAACCACTTAATATAATTAGTTGCTTCTTACTGATAACTTTCCTGTTACACTAGCCATTTCCAGGATATAGGTATTTACTGTGTTCATAGTAATATCACCTGACATAGCCTTATCATCTACATCCTTGTATGTATGATATATATAGCTATAATCAGAGTTAGAACCGCCAATATTGATTTTTCCTGTTTCATTTTCTATTGAACCCAATAAATTTCTCTTCTTAGTCCAGCCTTCATCTACAATATACTCTTCCTCACCTGATGAAAAATCATATGATATAGTTGAATTCCTATTAACAAAGCAATTAATGTCATATGTTATTGTAGTATATTCCCCTGGGTTAAGTTTTTCCATTATCTCTGGCTTTACAGCTAATCTGCAGTAATATGTAAGATTAGCTATACCATCAGCATCATATTCAGGTACTATACATTCATATACATATAAGTAATCCTTCCAGTTATCCTCTGTAATATCTACGTCTTCATATTCCGGAACTATTACATCAGTGTAATTATCCCTGTATGTATCTCCACATACTGAGCATGTGTGCTCTGTATAACCTTTTTCTGTATCTGTTGGCTCAACTACTGTATCTACATACTTATGACCTGTCTTTTCTATAGATTCTGTGTAAGTATCATTACATATTGAGCATGTATATGTCTTTTCACCATCCTCAGTACATGTTGCCTTTTTAGTTACTTCAGATGTATATAAATGATTATGCTTAACTGCAATACCATTTATTACTTTATATGTAACATCATCACTCTTTACATAACCATTATATTCTTTATTAACCATACCATTTTCAACATACCAGAGAACACCTGCACTATCCTCTACTACACCTGTATAGTCCTTATCAAGAATGCCATTCACTATATAAGCTGTGCCATCTTTACTATATACAAGTCCTGTATAACTCCAATCGAGTACACCTTTCTTTATATAAAATGTACCGTATTCATTACTTGCAGTTCCTGTATAACTCCAGTCAACTATACCACCTGAAACATAGAACCAGTTTCCTGCATACTCTACAAGTCCTGTATAGTTCCAGTTAACTATGCCACCTGAAACATAGAACCAGTTTCCTGCATATTCTGCAAGCCCTGTATAACCCCAGTCTAATATGCCACCTGAAACATAAAACCAGTTTCCTGCATATTCTGCAAGTCCTGTATAACTCCAATCTAATACACCATTGTTAACATAGAACCAGCCATATTCGTTCTGGGCAAGTCCTGTATAGCTCCAGTCTAACGCACCATTGTTAACATAAAACCAGCCATACTCATTCTGGGCAAGTCCTGTGTAGCTCCAGTCTAATACGCCATTTTTAACGTAAAACCAGCCATATTCATTGTTGGCAAGTCCTGTATAATCATAATCAACTTCATCATTAACATAGTACTTCCATGTTCCATCAGCTTCCTGCAGCAGACCTCTTTCTGTTCCATAAGCTGAACCATCCTTGAATATACCATGAAAACTTACACTATCCTCATCGCTTGTATACCATATAGCCATATCACCATACATAACTGGCTCGCACTGTGACAGCTTACCCGTCATAGTTCTTATCTTATCAGTCTGATTACCATTATTATCTACAAATGTATAATATACAGTACCCTCTCTATCGCTTCTCTTGCACCAGAGAACTAAGTATCTGTTATCAGCCATCTTAACAAGATGTGGTGTTGTTGCTGAATAATCATCACCTGTATAATCTGTAATCCAGTTTATCTTAGTATTTCCATCGGCTTTAGACTTTGAAAGTATGCATATATTTCTGAGTTTACCATTATTATCCTGGTCTATAGAAGAAGCTGCAACTATATATGCGCTGTCTGTCACTTCAAAACCACCAACTGATGCATTAGTTGTATTATCACCTGTAGTACCAGCTATATTAAGTAAAGATGTACACTTGCAATTATCTCCCCAATAGTCCATATTGGAAATAAACTGACCAGTAGTAAAATCTGTTGGATACTCTATAAGTGCTATACTTCTTGGATAAGCATCGCCATGGTCTACAGCAACAAGATGATTACCATCTGTTTTAATAAACTGATTAAATGAATGGCTTACATAACCATACGCAGAATTCATAATCTTAGTAAATGAATCCGTAATATTCATATTCTTCTCATCAACCTGTATCGTTACATTTGCCTGATGATTATAACCATCTGATGACTTATACATAGTATGGCTTGTTCTTATGAACAGATATCCATCTGATTCTGTCATTCTTAGGCTTCCAGCCTGAAATGGTCCAACTGTGTTGCAATCATATAAACCAGTAGATGTAATTCTGTTCCATGACTTATCGTACTTAGTTATTCTGAAACATTCTACATCTGCTGACTCTGATGGATTACTCTGTCCGCTTACTATATAATAAGCATCTGCACCATCATAAAATCCACCAAACTCAGAAAGTTCTGTAGGAATCTGCTTATAATCCGTAACTTGTAATTCTGAATTATAATATTCTACATAAACATTAGAACCATCAGACTGTACTCTCATAAGATTTCCATCACCAATATTGACAAGATATGCCTTAACAGGTGTTGCCCATCTTATATAATTATTGTCTGATGTCTTTACTGAAATGTTAGTACCAATAGTTGCCTCTGCATAAACCTGTGTGGTAAAACCAGACACTGCTGTACTTACACACACCGCACTGACAAATACAGCCATTGATGCAAGCAATTTCTTAATTCTTTTGTTCTTTAAGAACTTATCCCTTATCATATTTCCTCCTTTTTTTCTCACAATGCACATAATTATATCAGGGTTAAAAGGAATTATATTCCTAACTGATATACCCATATTGATACATTGCTATGCAATTCTTACAATTTCCTAAATCATAATATGCCTTGCTGCTTTATCTTCAAAGTGTTTAACCACTAAGAATACCGCTATAAGTATAATACTTTAAATGTTATATATCCAATACTTTTAATTAATAAAGCAAAAAACACAAACCTGCATTTACATAACCATTTTCTTTAATAATGGAATTCTTCTTACTATACAAGTTATCACCATACACACAGCAGTCATTACAACAGTTTTTATAAGATTAGCTGCCAGTGAATAATTTTCTATATTAATATATGGATATATATACTTCACACACAATATCAGTAGAATATAATGTATATAATATACTCCCATTGTACACTGGCCTACATATTTTCCAAACACATTTTCCTTATTAGAACTGTAATAATCAAAACACATAAACAGCCCTATTGATGCAAGCATAACCGATATTCTTTTATATCCATTATTAAGATATATGTTATTCCAGCTCATTGTTTTCGTTTCTATATACTTTTCAAGAACAATAAGCAGCACTCCCACAACAAACAAAATAACCGGAATATATCTGTTAATCTTGTTTTTAATATCGTCCCTGTATTCATGCATAAATGCACCTATAAGAAAATATGTAAGCATAAAAGCATAATTCGTATATGGAACAAGTGTACTCACCGAACTTATATCAAAGCTGCCAAAATATGATAACAATATATTAACTGCACCAACGCCTATATCTCCTATGAAGCTTACTATAAGCATACCAAGTGCAAACTTCCTGCCATCGTGTCTGAACAGAAACCATGTAACCGGATATATAAGATAAATTACAATATATGCCTTCATATACCACAGCGCCCCGAAGTCTACACCATTTATATCCGCCGCAAATAATGTTGCTCTTATATATTCGCTTACAGTATGTGTTTCGTCATATATGTTACTTTGAACGCACATATATATTAATCTCCATACTACGAACACTATGTATGTAGTTACAAGCCTTGTGAAATATCTTTTCCAGTCAAATGTTTCTTTCTTATGTAAAAGATATCCTGTTGTCATAATAAAGCATGGCACCGCAACCCAGCATATGCTCATAATTATATTGCCTGCCACCGAATCTGCCGGCAGCAGAACAAAATGACAGAAAACGACTAATAATATACACAATCCTTTTAAGTCATCAAGAAATACTAATCTGTTACTCATCCGTTGTTTCTCCAATGCTGCATTTTTAACCTGTAAATCACTTAGCTTATTCTCCATGTAATCCTCATTACATAAGAACCATAGCTGCTGCTTGTTCCCAATGAATGATGCTTGACTGTTACCTTACTATAATCCGTATAAGCACTTCTGAATTCATTATCTATTGGTGCATCCAGACTTTCTACATATATTACAACAGTTGCATTTTCCACGCCTGACTCTAATGCCTCCGACAGCTTTTTATTAAGGTATTCATAATAATCTGTTGTATTAGTGAAATAATTTTCCTGCTGTGCGTAATAATTATACTTTGTTCCATTAGCATTTATATCACTTGTATATGAATGGTCTCTTCTCATCTTTTCATCAGTGATATTAAAGTAATCATAATTTACAACGCCCGGATTATCTGGTACAGGGTCATCCCATGTAACATCAACCATATACCATTCTCCATCAAGCATAACTGCATTCCATGCATGTGCTACGCCATCGCCTTCACCCGTGATAATCTCGCAAGGAATTCCTAATATATCCATACATAACTTAAATGCACTTGAATATCCATCACACACTGCTGTCCTGTTCACAAATATTCCTTCTGCCGTATGTGATACGTATGGGATTGTACCATTTATATAATTATAATAATCATACTCTGAATTAATAACCATATAATTATGTACAGCTAACTCCTGCTCATAAGGTGTTGCGTATGCATATGCTGCATCCAGATATGATGATAAACCATCATAAAATGCCTTTTCACTATCTGTTTCCAATACTGAAGTATCACCTGTTTTATATGCATATTCATACTTATAATACTCACTATCAGTACTAAGATTTAATTGCATTTCTATTGTCTGTGTAACACGGCCTGCTTCTATTACATATATAGTTGTTCCTCTTCTTGCATTACCAGTATAGTCAAATCTGATACGTCCATCACAATACAGCCATGAACCATATTCATTAACTCCAAAGCCTGTATATGTATAGTCAAGTGTACCATCAACCACATACCACCAGCCATAATCATTATAAGCCATTCCTGTGTAGCCCCAGTCAAGCATACCTCCGCTTACATAGAACCAGCCATAATCATTGCTTGCAAGTCCTGTATAACTCCAGTCAAGTATTCCTCCGTTTATATAGAACCAGCCGTTTTCATTACTTGCAAGTCCTGTATAACTCCAGTCTAATATTCCTCCGTTTACATAAAACCAGCCATTTTCATTATATGCAAGTCCTGTATAACTCCAGTCTAATATTCCTCCGTTTACATAAAACCAGCCGTTTTCATTATATGCAAGTCCTGTATAGCCCCAGTCTATTGTTCCATCTTTTACATAGAACCAGCCATAATCATTGTATGCAAGTCCTGTATAGCCCGTATCTACAACTCCATTCTTATAATAATACCACTTATTATCTTCAGCCATACTTAATGAATAAGTATCCTGCGCTGCCTGCACATAATTCTTCTGTCCTATACCCAGTCCCAAGCCGATACCAAGTATAACAGCCACAGCCGCAATCGTATTTTTCAACAATTTTTTCATATGAAACGTACTCCTTTCGCATAATCCATATAATAATAGATTAGCACATACAAGAAAAGAAAGCAAAACAAACTCTATGTTATTGTTTATAACAAAACTGACATATGTATGCGTAATTATCACATACATATGCCAGTTATATTTTCATTATATATATGATGCTGTGGGTCCAAGGTCTTTCAGACACTTATGAGCAGACTCATGTGGGATTAGACCTTTTAACTCCGGTATCATATTATCATAATATCAATACGCTCTGGTAATCATAGCTAAAATGCTGCGATTATAGAATACATCAATTCGCAACTACCACACTACAACACCGCCAACGATATTAAATGTATTACCATAGAACACATATGTTCCTGTGTAATCCCAGTCTACCATACCGCCTGATACATAGAACCACATTCCGTTATATTCTACGAGTGTTGTTGACCAGTTGATTGTTCCTCCTGATACAGCAAACCATGCTCCGTTGTAATATACAAGACCTGAATAGCTCCAGTCTACCATGCCATCTGATACATAGAACCATATATCATTGTAATATGTAAGTCCTACATAATTCCAGTCTACAACACCGCCTGATACATAGAACCATACATCAGCATAATATGTAAGTCCTGTATAATTCCAGTCTATCATACCACCTGATACATAGAACCATATTCCGTTATATTCCACAAGTCCTGCATAACCCCAGTCTATTTCACCTGCTGCAACATAGAACCATATTCCATTATATTCTACAAGTCCTGTATATTCTGTATCAACCTTGCCATTCTTATAATTCTTCCATACACCATTTTCATCCTGGGCAATTGAGCGAACTATCTGTTTCGCTTGGTACTTCCCATGTGTCATAATCTGTGTAGTTGTATGTAAGAGTTGCTTTCTCATAAACTGAATTTTCATATTCATTCACAGAAACATAATTACTATAATCTTTTTCTGAACCTGAGTAATATACATTCTTTAAACCTGTACAGCCTTTAAACGTACTAGATTTTATTGTTGTTCTCTTTGGAATAGATATCTTTTCTAATGATTTTGCATTTTGGAACGCATATGTGTCTATAGATAAATCATAATTATCTTTCTTAATCTTAACCCACTGTAATGATGTATCATCCTTAAAAGCTTTTTTTGCTATATTAGTTACTCTGTTTGAAAGGTCTGCATATGCAAGTTTCTTACAATTAGCAAATACTCCCCATCCAATAGATATTCCAGAATTACCATCTGCTATAACAACTCCAAATATATCTGTACCTGAAAATGCACTTTCTTCAATTGAAGTAACTGTTTATGGAATACTTAATACTCCACCTAATGAAGTATCATTTCCAAAAGCTTCGTTCCCTATGCTGGTAAGACCTTCATTAAATTCTATCTTTTCAAGTTTCGCACAATCTTTAAAAGCATATCTACCTATTGTTTTTGTTTTTGATGGTAACTTTACTTCTTTAATAGCTGTATTATGAAATGCAGAGTCACCTATAGTTAAGTTGCTCTGTACCTCTTTGAATTCAACACTTGATAAATTAGAGTCATTCTCAAATGCATAATAACTTATACTTACAATTCTGTCAGATAATGATACACTCTCAAGCATCTTACAATTTTTAAATGTGCTACCATTAATAGTAAGACCTTCACTTCCATCCTTAATCTCAACAGAAGTTATAGCTGTATCAGCAAATGCTCCTGAACTATACATATCATACCCTATTTTAGTTACAGTCGATGGAATAACAAGCTTACCACTAAGATTATTGCATCCATTAAATGCACTTTTACCTATAGTTTTTAAACCTTCATTAAGCGTTATGCTTGTTAATTGCACATCACCATTGAACGCATCAGCGCCAATAGTTAATGTATTTTCAGGAAATACAACATTTTTTATCGATGTATTCATAAATGCTTTATCATATATATTAAGAGTATATGCACCATCTTTTAATGTTATATTTTCAAGACTGCTATCATTGTTAAAAGCACCATCATAAATATCAGAAACATTTGATGATAAGTTAACTTCTGTTAAGGATTTACAATTAGAAAATGCATATTGACCAATTATAAGTTTATCCGTACCTTCTTTAAACACAACCTTTGATATTGATGTATTGTTAAAAACACCTGCTCTCGCTGTATTTGTCTCACCAACTTTTATTACAGTTGACGGAATAGTTATTGTACCTGTAAGATTAACACAACCACTAAAAGCATTATAACCTATAGTTTTTAAACCTTCACTGAATACAACACTCTTAATATTAACATTATTTTGGAATGCTAACTCTTCTATTCTTGTTACATTATACCCATTAATCTGAGCTGGAATAATAAGATGAATATCAGTATCAGATGCTGCTTCATCAGTAAGTCCATTTATTACTGCTTCATTATTAGAATTAACAGAATACTTAAACTGACCATATGTAGCATAATTTGATGCCCCAACCATCTCATAGTCTGACACAACCCCATACTGAGGCTGAACTGCTGGTTCCTGTGCTGCCGATACTGCTGTTACTGATGCCAATGTCATAGCAGCAATCGACAGTGGAATAATAAGTCTCTTCTTCATACGCATTTCTCCATAAACTATAATATTATATAATATACCCTTTATATACCTATATATATATATATATTATACATATATAAGTTTATTCTTTATTTATGGAATTGTCAATCTATTTATAAAATTTAATTGAATTTTTTAACATTTCCTTATACTTCTGTATCTGAGTTGTTTCTGGCACTTCAATATCTAGTTTTTTATAACAAAAAAGGCATATGTATGTGTATTGCAATCACATACATATGCCTAAGTATTTATTATACTATATTTTTTCTTTGTTTGATATTCTACAGGTCTTAAGTTCTTCATTAGCTGTATACTTCTGACCTTTCATACTCCGTTACTATCTATTTTTTAGTAAATATGTTGCAATTCAATTAAGAATTAATCAACTCACGATACTTTGCCCTGTCTTTTTCTTCTATATCAAGTG
>OGGU01001796.1_pt1 | contig 11795 bp, 11 predicted proteins | sample 1571241 | NCBI WGS metagenome assembly OGGU01 (sample SAMEA2581934, study PRJEB24529) | metagenome | biome: Human gut stool | place: China | collected 2011
CCATGAGGAGATCCTGCAGACCTTTGAGCGGGAGCGCGTCCCCATTCTGCTGGGGACGCAGATGGTGGCGAAGGGACTGGATTTTGAAAACGTGACGCTGGTGGGCGTTCTCTCCGCGGATATTTCCCTGTATGTGGACAATTATCGGGCGGCGGAGCGCACCTTCAGCCTGCTGACTCAGGTGGTAGGCCGTGCGGGCCGGGGAGGGAAAACCGGCCGGGCCGTGATCCAGACCTACACGCCGGGGAACGATGTGATCCGGTGCGCCGCCCGGCAGGATTATGACGCTTTTTACGAAAGCGAGATCCGGATGCGCCGTCTGCGGCGGTATCCTCCCTTTGCGGACCTTTTCACTGTCACCGTTTCCGGAACGGAGGAGGGCCGGGTGCTCCGGGCCGCCGTGTCCGTCCGGGAGACGCTGCGGCAGCTTTGCAGGCGGCCGGAACTGGCCGCCGGAGAGCCGGAGGTCTTAGGCCCCGCCCCCGCGCCGGTGGTGAAGGTGAATAACCGGTTTCGCTACCGCTGCACACTGGTGGGAAAGAATGACAAGGCCACCCGGGAAATGCTGGCATGGCTGCAAAAGGACTTCGCCAAAGACAGCGCCAACCGGGGCATGAATCTGTTTGTGGACCATAACGCGGCGGACTGACCGCCGTGATCAAATCAAGGAGGTGCCATTCATGGCATTACGAAAGATCGTAGAACAGGGCGACGAGTGTCTGACAAAGGTCTGCCGCCCGGTGACAAAATTTGACCGGCGGCTGCATGACCTGCTGGACGATATGGCGGAGACGCTGGCAGACGCCAACGGCGCCGGACTGGCCGCCCCTCAGGTGGGGATCTTGCGCCGGGTCTGTCTGGTGCTGGACGAGGAAGCGGAGGAGAATTTGGAGCTCATCAACCCGGAAATCATCGCCCAGAGCGGAGAGCAGACCGGGCTGGAGGGCTGCCTCAGCGTCCCCGGCAAGTGGGGCATCGTCACCCGGCCCAACCGGGTACGGGTCCGGGCGCAGGACCGGGACGGCGACTGGTTCGAGGCGGAGGCCGAGGGCCTGACGGCCCGGGCCTTCTGCCATGAGATCGAGCATCTCGACGGTCACCTCTACACCGAGCATTGCAAGATTCTCAGCGAAGAGGAACTGGAAAAGTATCTCCGCGAGCAGGAAAAGGAGCTGGACGAGGAATGAGGATCGTCTTTATGGGTACGCCCGACTTTGCGCGCACGATCCTGGAGCGTCTGGTCACTGACGGGCATGAGATCTGCGGCGTTTTCACGCAGCCGGACAAGCCGCGCAATCGGAACAAAGTAACGCCAAGTCCTGTAAAGGAATATGCGTTGACGCAGAATCTTTCCGTTTTTCAGCCGGTGACGATGCGCGACGGCACGGCGCTCGAAGATCTTAAAGCGCTTGCGCCCGACCTTGCGGTCGTTGCGGCATACGGGCGCATCCTGCCTGAAGAAATACTCTCTCTGCCGCCGATGGGCTGCATCAATGTGCATGCGTCCATCCTGCCGAAGTATCGCGGCGCGGCGCCCATCAACTGGGCCATCTTAAACGGCGATAAGGAAACGGGCGTGACGATCATGCACATGGCCAAAGAGTGCGACGCGGGCGACATGATTTTAGTGAAAAAGCAGCCCATCCGCCCCGATGAAACGGCGGAAGAGCTTTTCTCCGACCTTGCCGCGCTTGGCGCGGACGCCATCAGCGAGGCCATTGAGCAGATCCGGAACGGCACAGCGCAGCGCGTGCCGCAGGACGCTGAACAGGCGACCCACGCCCCCATGCTCTCGCGCGAGCTTTCGCCCATCGACTGGACGAGAAGCAGTACGCAGATCATCGATCAGATCCGCGGACTTATCCCGTGGCCCTGCGCCGCGGCAAGCGTTCTCGGCGCAAACACGAAAATTTTCCGCGCCGTGCCGCTGGGGGAAACCAAGGACGCGCCCGGCACGCTGCGCGCGGTGAAAAAGGGAATTGAGGCCGCCTGCGGCGACGGCAAGAGTATCCTCATCACCGAATTGCAGCAGGAAGGCGGCAAGCGCATGGCCGCAAATGCCTTTTTGAACGGCAAACGCATCGCCGCGGGGACGATCCTTGATGCGTAAGGGAACAACTGCGAACGCGCGCGAATGCGCGCTCTCCGTTCTGGTCGCCTGCCGCCGCAACGGCGCGTGGGCGGACGCCGCACTCAAGGCACAGCTCGGCAAGTGCGCGCTGAGCGCGCCAGACGCGGCGCTTTGCAGCCGCATCGTTTACGGCGTGATGCAGAACGAACTGCTGCTGAACTGGTACGTAAGCGCCTATTGCTCGCAAAAGCTTGAGAAATTGCAGCCGCCGCTCGCCGATATTCTGCGCATCGGCGCATATCAGATCTTATTTTTGGACAAAGTGCCCGACCATGCCGCCGTAAGCGAGTCGGTGGAGCTTTGCCGCGCGAACGGCAGGAGCGCCGCAAGCGGGCTTGTCAACGCGGTCCTGCGCAAGATCGCGCAGAACAAGGCAAACCTTCCGCCGCTGCCGGAGGAGCGGACTGCGCGCCTCAGCATTGCTTACAGCCACCCGCAGTGGCTGGTGAAAAAGCTCATTTCGCTCGTGGGTGCGGAGGAGGCGGAAGCCTTCCTTCGCATCGACAACGAAGCAGCCCCCCTCAGCGTGCAGCTTAACCCGCTCAAGACGAGCGAAGCCGCGCTGACGGAAGAATTGCGCGGCGAAGGCGTCGGCGTCACGCCGCACGCATGGGTTCCCGGCTGTCTGGAGCTTTCCGGCACGGGAGATCTGACGACGCTCAGCGCCTTCTACAACGGGCGCTTCACCGTGCAGGACGCGGCGGCGCATCTCATCGTCTGCGCCGCGGATTTTGCGCGCGGACAGAAGGTGCTGGACGTTTGCGCTGCGCCGGGCGGCAAGTCGTTTGCCGCGGCAATTGCCATGGAAAACGAGGGGAGCATCCTCTCGTGCGATCTGCATGAAAACAAATTAAAACGCATCCGCGAAGGTGCGCAGCGCCTCGGCATCACCTGCATCGACACCGTCTGCGCCGACGGCCGCGCCTTCCGTGAGGAGTGGGCGGGTCAGTTCGACACGGTCGTGTGCGATGTGCCGTGCTCGGGGCTCGGCATCATTCGCAAAAAGCCGGATATTCGCTATAAGGACGCACGGGAATTCGCCGCGCTGCCGGAGATCCAGCGTGCGATCCTTTCTAACAGCGCCCGCTATGTCAAAGCGGGTGGCCTTCTCGTCTACTCGACCTGCACGATCCTGCCCGAGGAAAACGAGCGGGTGACGGACGACTTTCTATCCGCGCATCCCGAGTTCACCTATGAGAGCTTTTCGCTTCCGAACGGCGAACACGTGCCGGGGCACATCACGCTCTGGCCGCAGCGCAATAATACGGACGGATTTTATCTCAGCCGCATGAGGAGAAGAACGCATGACTGACTTAAAGTCGATGACATTGGAAGAGATCACGGTCGCGCTGCGCGCGATGGGTGAGCCACAGTTCCGCGGCAAGCAGGTCTTCACCTGGCTGCATCGCGGGATCACCGATTTTGACCAGATGATCAATATTCCCAAGTCCCTGCGCGAAAAACTGCGGGCGGAGTATACGCTCACCGTGCCCACAGTTGCGCGCAAGCAGGAGTCGAAGCTCGACGGAACGATCAAATATCTCTGGCAGCTTTCCGACGGCAACTGCATCGAAACGGTGCTGATGTCCTATCATCACGGCAACACCGTCTGCATTTCCTCGCAGGTCGGCTGCCGCATGGGCTGTAAGTTCTGCGCCTCGACACTCGCAGGCAAGGTGCGCGACTTACGGCCCTCTGAAATGCTCGACCAGGTGCTCTTTACGCAGCTCGATTCCGGGCGGGAGATCTCCAACATTGTGCTCATGGGCATCGGCGAGCCGCTCGACAACCGGGCGAATGTGCTGCGGTTTTTGGAGCTCATCAATCACCCCGACGGCATGAATATCGGCATGCGGCACATCTCGCTCTCCACCTGCGGCGTGGTGCCGGGCATCGATGCGCTCGCGGAGGACAACTTGCAGCTCACACTATCCGTTTCGCTCCACGCGCCCGACAGCGCGACGCGCAGCCGCATTATGCCCGTGAACAAAGCCTACGACGTGGAAGAGCTGTTTGCTGCCTGCCACCGCTATTTTAAGAAAACCGGCCGCCGCATCTCGTTTGAATACGCGATGATCGACGGCGTGAACGACCACGACTGGCAGGCGGATCTGCTGGCGCAGAAGATCCGCGGCATGCCGGGGCATGTAAACCTGATCCCCCTCAACGACGTGGTCGAGAGCGAGTTCAAGCCCAGCCAGCGCGTTGCCGCATTCCAGAAGCGCCTCGAGTCCCACGGCCTGACAGCGACCGTTCGCCGCAGTCTCGGCGGCGACATTGACGCCAGCTGCGGACAGCTGCGGCGCAAAGAAATGAAAGCAAGAGAGGAAGCAACCCCATGAAAGTCTGCGGAAAAACCGACGTCGGCCTGCGGCGGCATGAAAATCAGGATACCTTCGCCGTAGAGCAGGGCGAGAAGCTGCTCATCGCCGTCGTGTGCGACGGTATGGGTGGCGCCGAAGGCGGACAGATCGCAAGCTCCCTTGCGGTGGAGACCTTTATGCAGGAGATCCGCGCGCTGCTCCGTGCGGACATGACCGCCGGGCAGCTGCGCGAGCTTGCTTCATTCTGCGTGGCTAAGGCCAATACGGCGGTCTATCAGCGCGCGCTGCAAGAGCCCGCCTATCAGGGCATGGGCACCACGCTTGTCAGCGCGGTCGCAGGGGAGCGCGACGCCGTGATCTGCAACATCGGCGACAGCCGCGCGTATCTCATTCACAACGGCGAGATGACGCGCATCACGCATGATCACAGCGTGGTGCAGACGCTCGTGGAAAATGGCGACATCACCGCCGAGGAGGCACGCACGCATCCCAACCGCAACCTCATCACCCGCGCGCTTGGTCCCGACGAAACGACGCTCTGCGACGCATTCGACGTTTCGTTCGCGCACGGTGACAAGATCCTGCTCTGCACGGACGGTCTGGTCGTCACGGCGACGGACGAGGAGATCTGCCGCATCGTGTGCGCGGATAAGCGCGCAGAGGAAAAACTCGACGATCTCATTGCGCTTGCCAAGGCGCAGGGTGCGCCGGACAATGTGACGGCTGTACTCATAGAGCATGAATGAAGGAGGTGGGAACCGGTATGAACAATATGATCGGAAAAATGCTCGACAATCGCTATGAGCTGCTTGAAGTGATCGGCAGCGGCGGCATGGCAATTGTCTACAAGGCCAAGTGCCACCGCCTCAACCGGCTTGTGGCGGTCAAGGTGCTCAAGAGCGACCTTGCCGAAGATGCCGATTTCCGCCGCCGCTTCCGCGACGAGTCGCAGGCGGTCGCCATGCTTTCGCATCCGAATATCGTGTCGGTTTATGACGTGAGCCGCGGCGAAACGGAATATATCGTCATGGAGCTGATCGACGGCATCACGCTCAAGCAGTATATGGAAAAGCGCGGCCAGCTCAACTGGCGTGAGGCGCTGCACTTCATCACGCAGATCATGAAGGCGCTCTCGCACGCGCATTCGCGCGGCATCATCCACCGCGACATCAAGCCGCAGAACATCATGGTGCTGCGCGACGGCAGCGTCAAGGTCGCTGACTTTGGCATCGCCTGCCTTGCCAACTCTGCAAACACGCTCACACAGGAGGCGCTCGGGTCGGTACACTATATGTCGCCTGAGCAGGCGAGGGGCGACCGCACGGACGCGCGCTCAGACATTTACTCCGCAGGCGTGGTGCTCTACGAAATGCTGACGGGCCGGCTGCCCTTTGAGGGCGACAGCGCCGTTTCCGTCGCCATTCAGCATTTGTCCTCCGTGCCGCTCTCTCCGCGCGAGATCAATCCCGACGTGCCGGAGGCGCTGGAGCTCATCTGCATGAAGGCCATGGCATCGGAGCTCGAAAAGCGCTATGCTTCGGCAGATGAAATGCTCGCAGATTTGGAAGAATTCCGCAAGAATCCGGAGGTCGACCTTGATTTCACCATCGAGGATCTGCACCGCGAGACCGTGGACGAGCCGACGCAGTATATTCCCGCCGTGCATGCCGTTTCGAACAGGGCGCAGCCCGTTCCGGAAGAGGAGGACGATGACGATCCCCCACGCAAGAAGGATCTGCGCCGCGTCTTTGCCATCGCCGCTTCGGCGGTCGTTGCCGTTGCGATCATCGTGCTGCTCTGGCGCGCGATCTTCAGCGATCTTTTCGACGGCGAACAGAAGCCGACGGAATATGTGGTGCCGCATCTCGTCGGCATGACCATCGACGAGGCAAACGAGAATGAAAACGTAAAGGGGATCTTCGTGATCGAACAGATCGGTCAGCGCGCGAGCAGCAAATATGCCGAGGGGCAGATCATTGAGCAGTCGCCCGAAAAGGGAAAGATCGTGAAAGGCAACCGCACGATTTCGGTCTTTGTCAGTTCCGGCGCAAAGACGGAGAAAATGCCGAATCTTATCAATCGGGAGTACCGTGATGCGGCGCTCCAGCTCACGAATCTCGATCTCGACCTCATCGTAAGCGACCCGGTCGAGGAATACAGCAGCATCACAAAGGGCTATGTTATCCGCACGATCCCTGAATACGGCGAAACGCTCAACATAGGCGACACTGTCACGCTCGTTGTCAGCAAGGGGGAGGAGCCTAAGCCGGTAACGGTGCTCTCCTTCATCGGCATCGACATTGAGATCGTCCGCCAGCAGGCCACGCAGTCCGGCCTTGTCGTCGGCGAGGTGACAACCCGCGCGTCCAACCAGCCCTACGGCACGGTCATTGAGCAGAGCATCAGCGACGGCACGTCGGTGGACACGGGTACGACCATCAACTTTGTCATCAGCGAAGGCCCCGCCATGCCGGATTATGGCGATGCCTCGACCTCCGGAGGGGAGCCGCAGCCGTGAGAGGAAGAATACAGCGCGCGCTGAGCGGCTTTTACTACGTTAAATGCGCGGACGGGCAGCTCTATACCTGCAAGGCGCGCGGCAAGTTCCGCAAGGAAGGTGTTTCGCCGCTCGTGGGCGATGACGTCGAATTCTGCGAAGTGCCGGGCGGCGAGGGGCGCATCGACGAGATCCTGCCGCGCAAAAACAGCTTCGACCGGCCGAGCGTTGCCAACATCGACCAGATGGTCATCGTCTGCTCGCAGGCCATTCCCAAAACCGACCCGTATCTGGTCGACCGCATGACGGCCATCGCCGCGCTCAAGGGCTGCGAGGTGCTCATCTGCATCAACAAGTGCGATTTAGACCCCGCGGATACGCTGTGCGAATACTATGCATCCGCAGGCTTTCGCACCGTCTGTGTCAGCGCAGAAACAGGCGACGGCATCGAGCTGCTTCGTGCCCAGCTTGTCGGACGGCTCTCCGCCGTAGCAGGCAACTCCGGCGTCGGCAAGTCGAGCATTCTCAATGCGCTCGATCCCGCCATGTCGCTCAAAACGGGAGAGATCAGTCAGGCGCTCGGACGCGGACGACACACAACGCGCCATGTTGAGCTCTATGAGCTGCCCTGCGGCGCGGAAATCATCGACACGCCGGGCTTTTCCTCGTTTGAAACGACGGGACTGAACCTTGCGCTCAAGGAGCATCTGCCCGAGTGCTTTCCGGACTTTACACCCTACCTCGGTGACTGCCGGTTTGTTGGGTGCAGCCACACAAAGGAAAAGGGCTGCGCCGTGCGTGAGGCCGTGAAGGACGGAAAGATCGTCAAGGGACGGCACGAGAGCTACAGCCGCTTGTACGACGAACTCAAGGATCTTCGTGAATGGAACGCGGGGACGGAGGGACGCGGCAAGCGCGGCCCGGGCAATCAGAAATGATTAAAATATGAGAAAAGGCCGGGCAATTTTTTGCCCGGCCTTTTCTAACTTTATTGTAAATCATTCTTGCTTTACAGGTTTCTATATCTCAGCCATTCTATGCGCTCAGTCCTGAAAGAGCGGTGTGGAGAGGTAGCGGTCGCCAGTGTCGGGCAGGAGAACAACGATGGTCTTGCCCTTATTCTCGGGGCGCTTGGCAAGCTCGATCCCCGCCCAGACCGCTGCACCGGAGGAAATGCCCACGAGCACGCCCTCACTGCGGCCGACAAGTCTGCCGGTGGCAAAAGCGTCGTTATCTGCCACGGGAATAACCTCATCGTAAACGGTGGTATCCAGCACATCCGGCACGAAGCCCGCGCCGATGCCCTGGATCTTGTGCGCGCCCGCACTGCCCTTGCTCAGAACAGGGGAGGACGCAGGCTCCACGGCGACAACCTTGACAGAGGGCTTGCGTTCCTTGAGGAACTTGCCTGTACCGGTCAGCGTACCGCCAGTACCGACGCCCGCAACAAAAATGTCAACTTCTCCGTCGGTGTCGGCCCAGATCTCGGGGCCGGTGGTTTCATAGTGTGCCTTCGGGTTCGCGGGATTGACAAACTGCCCGGCGATAAAGCTGTTCGGCGTCTGCGCGGCGATCTCCTCGGCCTTGGCAATGGCACCCTTCATGCCCTTTGCACCATCGGAGAGGACAAGCTCCGCGCCGTAGGCCTTCATCAGTTGGCGGCGCTCAACGCTCATGGTCTCGGGCATGACGATGATGATGCGGTAGCCGCGCGCGGCGGCAACAGAGGCAAGGCCGATGCCGGTGTTGCCGGAGGTGGGCTCGATGATAACCGAGTCGCTCTTGAGCTTGCCGCTCGCCTCCGCGTCGTCGAGGATGGCCTTGGCAATGCGATCCTTGACAGAGCCTGCGGGGTTGAGATATTCAAGCTTTGCCAGCAGTTTTGCTTCGAGCTTTTCCGCCTTTTCAATGTGAGAAAGCTCCAGAAGCGGCGTGCCGCCGATCAGCTGGTCAGCAGAAGTATAGATCTTGCTCATCATAATTTCCTCCTGAACGATCTTCGTTCTATACCAACCTTTCAAGTAGGTATGTTGGGATTATATGATGAGATCTTTGATTTGTCAATTGGAAATTGACCAAAAAAATCAGTTGAATTCCTATAAACCATGTATTATAATAGGAATATCATAAGTTGATCAAGGCCAGCCCCGGTTTGCCTTTCAACAAATTAGCAGAAAAGGCGTGAATCGTAATGATGATCTCAACCAAAGGCCGCTACGCGCTGCGCGTGCTCATCGACATGGCCGAGCACCAGACGGACGGGTACATTCCGCTCAAGGAGATCGCCAAGCGGCAGGGCATCTCGGAAAAGTACCTTGAAAGCATTGTAAAGCTGCTCGTCAAGGGCAGCGTGGTGGAGGGCATGCGCGGCAAGGGCGGCGGCTACCGCCTGTGTAAGAGTCCTGACCAATTCACCGCCGGCTATATCCTGCGGCTGATGGAGGGCTCGCTCGCCCCGGTCTCCTGCCTGGATTCCGGCAGCGCGCCTTGCGAGCGCGCGTCGGAGTGCCGCACGCTTTCGCTCTGGGCGGGGCTGAACGAAGTCATCAACAAGTATCTCGACCAGTACACGCTGGCAGATCTCCTGCGCGAGGACGACGGGTTCGATTATGTGATCTGATCCTGCGCTGTGCAGGGGCAATGCATGAAAAAAGGTGGAGTCTCTTAGAATGAGGCTCCACCTTTTTTTTAACTTCACAGGGAGAGGCATTCCCGCAGACGGGCGCTCACTCATGCAGCTTCTGCGAGGCAATGTAGAGCGGGATCGCCGCAAGCTGAGAGACGACCGACACCGCTACCATCGCAGGGACACTGACATCATACAGCACGCCGAGCAGCCAGCTGCCCAAAAACCAGAAAATGCCGAACGAACACTCAAAAATGCCATAGCCCGTGGCGCGGCTGGCCTTTGGCACCATGCTGGTGACTGCGGCTTTCAAAATGGATTCCTGCGCGCCCATGCCGACGCCCCAGAGCGCAATGCCGAGCAGCAGCATCGGCACGCTGTCCGCACGAAAGACGAAAATGGCAAACGGGGCAGAGAGAAGCGTGGACCACGCGAGCGCGCGCACCCCTTTTTTATCGTACATCATGCCGAAAACAAGCGCCGCGACCGCGTCGACGAGCATCGCCCCGGCGTACAAAAGCGGCAGAGAACCGCTGCTGACGAGCGAGGTCGTTTCGGCAAGGCCGGCGGCAAGCTGCGTGTAGGTGCGCGAGACATGCATGATGATGATGGAATAGTCGATGAAGCCGAAGGCAAAGAGGCTGATGCCCGCGATATAGAGCACGAATTCCTTTTTCATCTTGAAGGGGACATATTCCTTCGGTTCTGGTTCAAAGCGTTCGGGGTTCGGGAACTTCATGCGCGTGAAGAGCAGCAGCAGGATCGTGATCGCCCCCGGAATGGCAAGCACGGTAAAGCAGCGGGAATAGACCGCAAAGGTCGTGCCATCGGTCTGAAAGAGCATCACGAGGTAGAGCAGCACCGGGCCTGCGAACGCGCCGATCTGGTCGAGCACCTCCTGAATGCCAAAGCTCCTGCCCACGCCCTCCTGCGAGGCGGCGAAGGACATGATCGTGTCCTTTGCCGGCTTTTTGATAGCCTTGCCCATGCGCTGAATGATGAGCAGAGCGCAAGCCCACATCCAGCCGTGCTCGCCGACGAGTGCCAATGCGGGAACGGCCAGTACATCGAGAAGATAGCCGAAGATCGTCATCGGCCAATAGCGCTTCGTCTTGTCCGTCAGCTTGCCGAACACATAGCGCATCGAGTAGCCCACGAGCTCGCCGAGCCCGGACACAAAGCCGATCATGCCCGCACTCGCCCCCAGCAGGGAAAGATACGCACCGCGAATGCTGGACGCACCTTCGTGCGTCATATCGGAAAACAGGCTCACGATGCCAAAGAGCACGATAAAGGTCATCGCCTGCGACCATTTCTTTTTCTGCTGCTTCATCTTCTTTCATCCTCTTCCTGAAAATGTGATCACACAAGCAAAATCATGATAGGCGCTGTTGCCGCGCAATGTCAATAGACAGAGACGCGCCAAAGCCCAAAGCAGGCGTTCTTTTCCTGCTGTACCGCAGAAAAAAGGAAGCACAGGCCGTATAGCCTGCGCTTCCTTTTTTGTCATATTACAGTTCGATGCTCCGGCAGGGAAGGGACAGCTCCTCGTGCGTAGAAAGCAGCACGATTTTTGTCTCTGCCGCGCGCAGGATCGCGCACAGCGCAGCCTCGCGGTTATCTGCATCCAGACCCGTGAACGGCTCATCGAGCGCAAGCGCGTTGGACGGCGCCAGCAGCGCGCGGGCAAGCGCCAGACGGCGCTGCATACCGCCGGAATAGTCGCGCGCCTTCTTTTTTCCCGCATCGCCAAGTCCCAGCTCGCAAAGGAGCGATCGCGCCAAGGAAGCGTCATACGCAGTACCGAGGGCAAAGCGAAGGTTTCCCTCCGCGTCCAACCCGTCAAGCAGTCGGTTTTCCTGAAAGACCGCCGCCCAGCGAAGCGCGGTTCCTTCGATCCTGCCGCGGTCAGGAACTTCCAGACCGAGCAGCACGCGCAGCAGCGTCGTCTTGCCAATGCCGGATGGGCCAAGCAGGCGCGTCACGCCGACGTCGGCAGTAAATGATACATTGTCCAGTACGGTCTTTCCGTCATAGCTCTTGCACAAACCTTCGACCCGCAGTTCCATCATGCACCCCACCTTTCCGCCATGCTGTCGACAAAATAGAGGAACAGCCGCTCAAAGAGTGCCGAGATCAGCACGATCGCCGCCGTCCAGGCAAAGAGGTCGGCGGTCTGGAAGTATATCTTCGCGTTGTAGAGCTTCTCACCGATCG
>OGGU01001797.1_pt1 | contig 11791 bp, 4 predicted proteins | sample 1571241 | NCBI WGS metagenome assembly OGGU01 (sample SAMEA2581934, study PRJEB24529) | metagenome | biome: Human gut stool | place: China | collected 2011
TCCCATCTGGGGCAGGCTTCTCTGATGGCTGCCGCCGAAACCGTGAGCGGCTTTCTCTCCCGGTTCTGGCGCGGAGACGACGGAAAAAAATCCGTTCCACCCTCTCTACTCAAATATGGAACATCGTGTGGGGGGAATCGCGCAAGCCCGTCGCCTTGTAACGGCAGGAGGCCAAAAAGACAGAAGAAAAACAGAAAGGACGAAAAAGGAGGTTCCTGAATACGCCTGACCATTCCTGGCCGGGAGCGGATTGCCCCGGTCGTCTTTAGTCGCAAACCGACTGCAAATCGACAGACGCACTGTCGATGAGTAGAGATGTGACAATACATCTAAGGGCTCTCATTGGCAAGAACACGTCACAAGAAAGTATTTACCTGTACCCTATCTCTAAAAAAATCCTCATAAATTCACTGCAATAGATTTTTCCTATCGCCCTGCGAGCCACAAAAAGTCGACAGTGCGTCTGTCGACGTCGTCTTGGAACGTCAGGCGCTCTATCGGTTTTACCCGTAAAACCATGGAGATTATGGCTTTGAGAGTGGTGCAATCCAGAGGGAGGACAGAGGGGATGGCCTTCTGTGCGGTAAAGAACGAGTTACTTCTGCTCATATTACACCTGACCGATCCGTACATGGTCTTCTGTCGCGGAGGTGCTTCGCATGAGTAGTGCGGGCGCGCGTATCGACGCCATCGCCGTCATCGGCATGGCATTCCGTTTTCCCGGTGATGTGCATGATGAAGCCAGCATGTGGAATCTACTGAAAAACGGCAAGCAGGGCATTACCCGGATTTCCGATGATCGCTGGCCGGTTGACGCGCTGCAACACAGTGACCGTTCCGAACCGGGCCGCAGCGTCACTTTTTCCGCCGGAGTCCTTTCCGATATAGATCAGTTTGACGCCGCCTTTTTCGGCATATCCCCGCGCGAAGCCGCCTGGCTGGATCCACAGCAGCGCCTGCTGCTGGAGATGACTTATGAAGCCCTGGAAAATGCCGGTGTAAAACCCTCCTCTTTGGCGGGGAGCCGCTGCGGTGTGTATGTGGGGATTTCGGGCCTGGATTATGGGCAACATGCGCTGGAAGATTTGGCGAGCATGTCCGCCTATACCATGACGGGCAATACCCTCAGCGTTGCGGCCAACCGATTGTCCTATGTTTTTGATCTGCACGGGCCGTCCATGGCGGTCGACACGGCCTGCTCATCTTCGCTGGTGGCCTTGCACCAAGCCTGCCAAGCCTTGCGCTGCGGGGAAATTCCGGCGGCACTAGTCGGCGGCGTGAACCTGCTCATGCACCCCTATTCCTTTATAGGCTTCAGCCACGCGTCCATGCTGTCGGCCAAGGGGCAGTGCCGCCCTTTTGACGCTGCCGCCGATGGATATGTGCGTGCCGAGGGCGGTGCGGCATTGCTGCTTAAGCCTCTGGACGCAGCCGTGCGGGATGGCGATCCCATCCAGTCGGTCATCCTTGCCACCGGGGTCAATGCCGATGGGGCCCGCAAGTCCGGTTTGACCATTCCCAGTGCCGACGCTCAAGAGGAACTGATGCGGTCGGTGCTTGAGCAAAGCGGTCTGCGTGTGGATGACATCGACTTCATCGAAGCTCATGGCACCGGCACTCCCGTGGGGGACCCAGTAGAAGTGGATTCCATCGGACGGGTCTTTGGGCGTGGCCGCAGACGGCCTGTGCCCATCAGTTCCGTCAAGGCCAATGTAGGCCATCTTGAACCGGCCTCCGGCATGGCCGGGCTGGTCAAGGCCATATTGAGCCTGAAACATGGGGAACTTCCGCCCATGCCGTTGCAGACGTACACCCCCAATCCACATATTGATTTTGCGGGAAGCAACGTGGTGTGTGCGGCCTCCGGCATGTTGCTGCAAAACCGCAATGGCGGGAAACTTCATGCAGGCGTCAATTCCTTCGGCTTTGGCGGAGTCAACGCGCATGTGGTGCTGCAATCACCGCCCACGGCATCGCCGCGCCAAGCACCCGTCTTGATGACGGTTCCCCCGCTTTTCCTCAGCGCGCGCACCGACGAATCCCTCCGGGCGCTGGCGCTGGCCTATGCTGAACGCCTGGAACAGGCGAAGGCCGTTGCCTATTACGATATCGCCTACACTGCCGCCTTCCATCGGGATCGCATGGAAAAAAGGCTGGCGGTACTGCCTTCTGACGCAGAGACGGCTGCTGCGGAACTGCGGGCTTTTGCCGCCAACGCCCCCTCTATACGGGTTGTGGCGGAAAGCGTCATACCGGACAACGCGGGCATTGTCTTCGTGTATACCGGCAACGGCACGCAGTGGCACGGCATGGGACGAACCCTGTATGCGGAATCGTCATGTTTCGCCCTGGCTATGGATGCACTGGACGCGGAATTGCAACCATTGCTGGATTGTTCTCTTGTAGAAATACTGCTGGGGGATGATCCGACGCGGCTGGAGGATACCACAGTCAGTCAGCCGCTGCTTTTTGCTATACAAATGGGTGTTACCCTGGTGCTGCGGGAGTGGGGCATTGAACCTCATGCCGTCATGGGGCACAGCGTGGGCGAGATTGCGGCGGCATGGACCTGCGGCGCGCTCAGCTTCGAGCAGGCACTTCAGGTCATTTATGCCCGCAGCCAGGCGCAGGGCAAGACAAAGGGCATGGGACGCATGGCGGCCATGGCTCTGTCCGCGGATAAAACCCGCAACCTGATCCAGCAGATGGACCTAACGGAACAGCTGGAAATTGCGGGCATCAATTCGCCGCAGAACGTCACGCTCTCGGGCGAGTTGCAGGCATTGCTGCAAATGCGGGACTATGCCGCCGAGCACAAGATATTTTTCCGTTTGCTTGATCTGGACTATGCCTTCCACAGCCGCAAGATGGAAAGCGTGCGCGACTTTTTAGCCTGCGCGCTGGAGGGCTTGCTCCCTTCCCGCGAGACATCGGCGCTTTTCGTTTCCACGGTGACGGGGCGTCCTTTGCCGGGCGACGCGCTCACTGGCGAATATTGGTGGAACAATGTGCGCGAGGCGGTGGATTTTTCCTCCGCCGTACAGGAACTGGCCTCCCGGAATTTCAGAATATTCGTTGAAATCGGCCCCCATGCCATTTTGCAGCGCTATATCCGCGAAGGGCTGGGGGCGGCCAACACAAAAGGGCGCATCCTTCCCTCGCTGCTGCGCGGCGATGATGGCATCGCCCACCTGCGCAAGCTGGCAGCACAACTGCATCTGCTGACCGATAAGACCAACATGCAGCGTCTTTTCCCCTGCGCGGGAAACGCTGTTCCCCTCCCTTCGTATGCATGGCAGAAAACGCGCTTCTGGTTCCCCCGCACCAGTGAATGCCTACCGGAAACGCGACGCGCACACCCTTTGCTGGGCTGGCCGCTGCCCGGCACTGAAATGCTTTGGGAGAACATTCTTGACCCTGCCAAAGACCTTTGGCTTGCCGATCACAAGGTAGGCGACACCATCGTTTATCCCGGAGCGGGCTACGCCGAGATGGCCCTCGCCGCCGCCCGGGCATGGCTGGACGGAGAGTCTTTGAGCCTGGAGTCGCTGGACATCACTATCCCCCTGGTCTTTGAAGGCCACCAGGCTCAATGTGTACGTTGCGGGCTGAACCCGACGGACGGCACATTCCGTATCGTTAGCCGCCCCCGCCTGGGAAGCGGAGAGTGGGTGCAACACGCCGAGGGACGCATCATTGCCGTTGCCGGACTTGCGACGACCTCCCGCATGGACCCTCTGCCCGCGGGCACGGCAATAAACGGGGAAACGCTATACAAGCTGACTGCTTCTCTGGGGCTGGATTACGGCCCCTTGTTCCGTGTCGTGCGGCATATTCGTATGCAGGGCGACAGGCTGGACGCAGACATAACGCCTCTCGACAGCGCGGCGCAGCAGTTCATTTTGCATCCAGTGGCACTGGACGCCTGTTTTCATTCGCTGGCGGCTCTGTACGCCCATGCGGCAAACGCGGATCAGCAAGCCTTCTTGCCCGTAAAAACCGGGCGGCTCGACCGGATAGCCGAGGGCGTGGTCTGCCATATCCGGGCGCGGCTCCATCATCGGGGCAGGCGTTCCATCGCGGCGGATTTTGAATTGTTGGATGCCGCCGGACGTCTTGTGGCCAGAGCCGTCGACTGTCGTTTCCGCTCCACGCCGTTGACGCAAGCCGGGCGGGAAAAGGTAGATTCCTGGAGCATCCGGCCCTGGCTCACGCCCCTTTCGGGGGAATGCGGAGCATCCCCCATTCCGCCCTTGGAAAGGCTGATCAGCCTTGCGGATGAGTCCTCCCGCCTCAATGGGCAAGAGCGGGAAGTCTGGTTCAAACAGATTCTGCCGCTCATGGAAGCCACAGTGCTTTCTTCCGCCTTCCATACGGTTCAGGCCATCACGGCTGATGACCCGCAGTGGAAACACGACCTGTCGTCCCCGTATGCCCGGTGGCTGACGGGCCTGTTGCGCGATGAAGGACTGCTGACGGAGCGGGACGGGGAATGGACGCTCTCTTCTGAAAACGAGCTTCCTCCGGCCGAAGAACTTTGGCGAGAAGCCTTTCGCCTTGCCCCGCAATGCCTGCCCTCGCTCTTGCGGGTGGGGCGCGTGAGTCGTCGCCTGCGGGACATCCTGCTGGGAAAGGCAGACAGCGGCGCAGTGCTCGAGGAAGTGCAAAACGCGTCGGTGGTACGGGAAAGCCGTCTTACGGACCCGGCCTTTCACGGCATACACCTGGCCATAAAAGGCATTTTGCGGCACCTCGCACAAAACTGGCCCGCACACAGACGCCTGCGCGTCCTCGAAGTAGCCGCCTTCCCCGAAGGGCTGACGGAATCGCTGGACACGCTGCTTCCTCGGGATCGCTTTGACCATGTTCTGGCCCTGTCGGACAGCGAGGCTCTCAGTCAGGCTCGGGCGCGTTTCGGGAATCATACGTCCGTCGGCGTCATGCCGTTCGATGCTGTGCAAGGGACATTTGGCGAAGCGGCACCGCAAGGCCCTTTTGATCTCGTCGTGCTGCACTCCAGCCTGCACCGGGCCGTCAATTTCACCAGCACCCTGGCGCGAATCCGTAGTCTGCTGACGCCCGGCGGCCTTTTGCTGGCTGTGGAACGCTATCCCGACTGGAGCACCGATTTTATTGAAGGCCTGAACCCCGCGTGGTGGCATTCCGACCCGGAAACCTCACCTGAGCGACCGGTTTCCTCTCTGCTTTCGCCCGGCGCATGGAGACACATCATCGAAGGGCATGGTTTCAGCCGATGCCTGACCTACGCCGAACCCGCCTCTGAAGGGTTGGCGGAAGGCGCCTACCTGCTGCTTGCCACGTCCGATAGTGCCACAAGCCCGCTTGCGAAAGAAACGCCAGCCGCATCCTGGCTGCTGCTGCCCGACGAGACATCGCGGGCTCTGGCGGAAGAACTTCGCGCCCGGCTTGCTGCGCGCGGCCACCATGCGCTCTGTTCGTATGAACAGGATGGCCGACCCGGGCCGGACACGGATCATGTGGTGTTCCTCCGTGGCCATGCTGACACCCCACAGGCCGTATGTCCCACGCTGCACGCTCTTGCACGCTGTGCGCAAGCCTGCGCCGCGCGTGAAACGTCTTCGCTACAGTTGTGGATTGTGACGTGCGGCGGCGCTCTGGGCGCACATCTGCCGGATGGCTATGTCCCCCGCCCCGCCCAATGCGCCGTCAGCGGGCTGGGGCGCGTCATCATGAGCGAATATGCCGACCTGAACTGTACCTTGCTGGATGTACCGGTCCTCGACGATGGCCCCACTCTTGCGGAACGCCTTGAAAGAGAGCTTCTAGAGCCGGACGGCGCCGATGAAATCCTGCTGACGGGACAAAGCCGATACACGCTCCGGCTTGGTGAGGAGCGTCCCGCGGATGCCGCGTCCGCAGCGGCCGGGGAACATTGCCGTCTGGACTTTGCCGTACCCGGCAGACTGAGCAATCTGGTCTGGCAGGCGAATACGGCGCGGTCTCTGGGCAAGGGCGAGATAGAAGCCCGCGTCATGGCCACGGGGCTCAACTTCCGCGATGTGATGTTGACCATGGGACTTTTGCCCGACGACGCGGTGGAGAACGGTTTTGCCGGTCCCACCCTCGGACTTGAATTCGCCGGGATCATTACGCGTGTGGGGGAAGGCGTTCAGGAACTGGGCGTTGGAGACAACGTGGTGGGATTCGCTCCCTCATGTTTTGCCAGTCATGTGACGACGTCGGCGCATACGGTGGCGCGTATGCCCGAAAACTGGAGCCATGAGGCCGCCGCCACCGTTCCCACGGTATTTTTCACCGCCTGGTACGCCCTCAAACATCTGGCGCAACTCCAGCCCGGCGAAAGCCTGCTCATCCACGGTGCGGCGGGCGGCGTCGGGATCGCGGCCATCCAGATAGCCCGGCATCTGGGCGCGGAAATTTTCGCCACGGCGGGTAGCGAGGAGAAACGCGACTTCCTGCGCCTTATGGGAGTGAAGCACGTCTTTGATTCGCGCAGCCTGTCCTTCGCTGACGACATCCGGGCCGCCACGGGCGGTCAGGGAGTGGATGTGGCGCTCAATTCGCTGGCGGGAGAGGCCATGCGCCGCAGCATCGGCCTGCTCAAGCCGTTTGGCCGTTTTCTTGAGCTGGGGAAACGCGACTTTGTGGAAAATACGACGCTTGGTCTGCGCCCCTTCAAGGAAAATATCAGTTATTTCGCCATCGATGCCGATCAACTGCTCGCCGCGCGTCCCCAATTGGCATCCGTACTTTTTCAGGAGGTCATGCGGCTTTTGCGTGACGAAACGCTGACGCCTCTGCCGTGTCGCGTATTCCCGGCCACGCAGGTAGTGGCGGCTTTCCGGGCCATGCAGCAGGCCCAACATATGGGCAAGATCGTGGGCACTCCCGTGGAATTGCCGCATCTTCCAGCGGGCGGCGACCCCCTGCCTCCTTTGCCGTTGGATGGAAATGCCACCTGGCTGGTGACGGGCGGCCTGAGCGGATTCGGTCTGGCCACGGCCCGGCATCTGGCCGAACGCGGGGTGAAACATCTTGTGCTGGCAGGCCGGCGCGGCGCATCTGCGCCGGATGCCGAACAGATTTTACACGCCTTCACTGCGCGCGGGGTCAACGTCAGGGCTGAAGCCTGCGACATGGCGGACGCCGAGGCCGTGCGCGGCCTCATCAACCGTATCGGCGTAACCATGCCTCCTCTCAAGGGGGTGGTACATGCGGCGGCGGTTTTTGATGACCGCCTGCTGGCGAACATCGACACGCAAAGCCTTGCTGCTGTGCTGGCTCCCAAGCTCTCCGGAGCGTGGCATCTGCATGAAGCGACGCAAGGCCTGCCTCTCACGCATTTTGTTCTGTACTCGTCCATCAGCACCGCTCTGGGCAACCCCGGACAGGGCAACTACGTTGCCGCCAATGCCGGTCTGGAAGGGCTGACCCGATTGCGCATCGGTATGGGCCTGCCTGCCGTCTGCATCGCGTGGGGGCCGATAGGGGATGCGGGCTATCTCACACGGCATGACGCCGTGAAAAAAAGCCTGGCGCAACGTCTCGGCAGGCCTCCCCTCACGTCCGGCCAGGCCATGCAGCAGCTTGACGTGGCTTTATCGACGAACGGCCAACATATTTTCGCCAATGTGGACTGGAGCACGGCCCTTGGCATGTTCCCGGACGTTCCGTCCCGTTTCGCGCTTGTAACCCACAGTTCCGAACACCGGAATGAAACGGACTCGGCCCGGGACATCCAGCGGCTTCTGGCCGGGAAAAGCCCGGAAGAAGTCATGGAAGCCGTACGCCGTCTCATTGTTGAAGAAGTGGCGCAGGTGCTCGGTCTCGGCGTGGAGCAGGTGGCTCCAGATCGGAGTGTGCAGTCCATGGGGCTGGATTCGCTGATGGCGGTGGAGCTGGCCGTCGGGCTGGAACAGCGCGTCGGCGTCCGCCTGCCCGTTATGATGCTTCAGGATTCTCCCTCCGTGGAACAGATCACCGAACGGGTTGTGGCCCGTCTGTCCGGGACGGCACGGGACGACCAGAACGATGATTCCATGCTCGCGGAATTGGCGCGGCGTCATGTGGAAGAATTCAACGAAAACGAGGCATCCGCCATCGTTCGGGACGCTGCCTCTGGAGGGAACAGACTATGAAATCTTCCCTCCAACTCGTCAGCCGTATCTTACAGCGCAAAAGCCACCGGGACGATATCCCGGAACCTTCATGGCAGACGAGTACCAAGTCGTGCACATCGGTGGATGCCGCACTGACCAGTTTCGACGGGCACCCCGCGCTTGTCGAATTGCGCATGTTGACGACCGCAGCGGAGCGTTTCGGCATAGGCAATCCTTTTTTCAAGATGCACGAAGGGGCCGGAGGTTCGGTCACACAAATTAACGGCAAGGAATATCTCAATTTTTCCCACTACAACTATCTTGGGCTGAACGGTCATCCCGAAGTGAACAAAGCGGTCAAAGAGGCCGTTGAGCGGTACGGCACGTCCGCCGGGGCCATCCGTCTGGTGGCGGGCGAGCGCCCAGTGCAGCGGGCACTGGAGAAAGCTCTGGCCGATGTCTACGGCGTGGACGACTGCGTGGTTTTCGTCAGCGGGCATGCAACCAACGTCAGCACCATCAGTACACTGTTCGGCCCAGGAGATCTCATACTGCACGACAGCTTGATCCACAACAGCGTGCTGGAAGGGATCAGGCTGTCCAGAGCCGCACGCCGTCCCTTTCCTCATAACGATCTGAACGCACTCGACACGCTGCTTGCCGCTTCGCGCACGCAATACAAGCGAACGCTCATTGTGGCCGAGGGCCTGTACAGCATGGACGGCGATTTGCCGGATCTGCCCGCGCTTGTGGACATCAAGCGACGGCACGGCGCGTTCCTCATGCTGGACGAGGCGCATTCTCTGGGCGTGCTCGGAGCCACTGGGCGCGGTCTTGTGGAATACTACGGGGTTTCGGGAAAGGATGTGGACATCTGGATGGGCACCTTGAGTAAAACCCTGGCGGGCTGCGGCGGATACATCGCGGGTTCACAGGCATTGGTGGACATTCTGAAGTTTGCCGCGCCGGGTTTTGTCTACAGCGTGGGGCTGGCTCCGCCTCTGGCAGCCGCTTCACTGGCGGCCCTGCGCATCATGCTGCGCGAGCCGGAACGCGTGCAACGGCTGCGGGAACGCGGCGCGCTTTTTCTGGACCTGGCCCGCAGGGAAGGTCTGGATGTGGGCACATCACAAGGTCTTGCCATCATCCCGATCATCGTCGGCAGCTCGCGCAAGGCCATCGCGCTGTCGAACCGGCTTTTTGACCAATGCATCAACGTACAACCCATTATCCACCCGGCTGTGGAGGAAAAGTCCGCGCGGTTACGCTTCTTCCTCTCCACCATGCACAGTGAGAGCGACATCAGGCACGTCTGCCGCACACTGGCGCGGCTCGTCCATGGAAAGGATATTACTGATGATTAAGAATAGAGCCACATCTTCTCTGCGTTTGCTCCTGAGCTTGGGCCTGCTGGTCGTCATGCTCAGCGGCTGCGCCTCCATGCCCCATTCTGGAGCCAACCGCGATCAGGTACAGGAGGCTGAGAAATCCCGCAGTCTGGAAGGGATCGCCGTTACAGAGGTGACTGACGCGCTGGTGCGCAAGCTCAGCGACAGCAAGCGTGTCAAACCTTTTGCCGAAGTTTTCGGCAGTGCCAAGCCGCGAAGTTACCTGATCGGCCCCGGAGATACCCTTGAAATAACTGTATGGGAAACTCCGCCCAGCATTCTTTTTGGCGGCGTGGCCCTTGATCCCAAGGCCGGCGCGCTGAGCACCAGTGCCGAAACGCTGCCCGTCCAGATGGTTATGGACGATGGCACGGTCAACATGCCCTTTGCAGGCCGGATCAAGGTGGCCGAACGTTCCGTGCGGGCCATTGAAAACGACATTACGGCCCGCCTTCAGGGCAAGGCCCGCCGTCCAGAGATTCTTCAAAACGCCCCAGCCGTTCAGCGCATAGTCTCCCCCTGCGAAAATGGTGTGGAACAGCGCTCCTGCCAGCAGCGGCAGCAGCAGGGCGCAGGTGGCCCGCAGGGTGACCGGGCGGCCCCGGTGCAGCAGCAGGATCCCTCCTGCCAGCAGCATGGCAGGGCCGGCCAGCCAGTAGCCGTAGCCGAACAGTCCCTTCAGGAGCTTGGCCAGCAGGTCGATGAGGATCGCCTGCACGCCGCAGTAGCTCACCAGCACACACAGCGCCAGCACCAGCAGTATCACGCCCCCCACCTCCCGGCGGATGGGACGCTTCTGAGGCTGCTTACCCTTGGCCGTGCGTGAGCCGGAGCGGCTGCCGCTCTTTTTCGTTGTCGTCTTCTTCTGCGTTGAGGATGCCATGCTTCTCTCCTTCGAGGTTCCAATCTCCTTTGTTTACCGTCAATGCAGCGCAACGGAGATGCGCCGCAAAATCTTCGGTTTTCCAGAGGCCCTTTCCTGAGCGGCCTGGCCGAACCTGCCCGTTCCAGGGTCTGGCTCCGCCGGACGCCTGATGCCGCTTCCGCCGCGGACGTGCTCTGCGCACCAAAGGCAAGTTACTTCAGCACAAGTGTCAGCGCCAGCACGATCAGGCCCACTGCCCAGCAGTAATACGCGAACCAGCCGAACTTGCCTTTATCGGCGATCATCTTCAGCAGGCGGATACAGATATAGCCCACCACGGCGGCCACCGCCACTCCCACCAGATACACGGGAATATCCGATACGATGATGGAATTCTCCTGAATGGCGTCCTTCAAGGTCAGGATGTTGGCCCCCAGGACGGCAGGGATGGACAGCAGGAAGGAAAAGCGCACCGCAAACTTCCGGTCAAAGCCCACAAAGCAGCCGGCGGTGATAGTGGTGCCGGAGCGGGAGATGCCGGGGCAGGTAGCGATGGCCTGGGCAATGCCCACCAGCAGCACATCCAGCAGCTTGGCGCTCCGCTCCGTCTTGCGTCCTTTTTTTACCCGGTCGCTGGCGAACAGCAGAAAGCCCGTCACGAAATAGATATTGCCGGACAGGCCCTCCACCAGATCCTTCACCGGCAGCACCACAAACAGGGGCAGCGTGCCCACGATAATCAGCAGGATCATCCGCCGTGCCGGCGGGATGGGGTTGGGTGTGGTGCCGCGAACCAGATCGCGGACGCCGTCGATCAGCTCCACGATCATGTCCCGGATATCCTGCCAGTAGGCCGCGAACACTGCCACCAGGGTTCCCAGGTGCAGCAGCACGTCAAAAAAGTCCGGCGTCGCCGGAACGCCCGCCTGGCCCAGGAAGTGCTCCGCAATGGCCAGATGGCCGGAGCTGGAGATGGGCAGGAACTCCGCCAGGCCCTGGATCAGGCCCAGCAGGATGGATGACAGCAAAGACAATGGATTCAATCCCCCAGTCATTTAAAATCGCACATACATGCTTGAGTATATCACGGCCAGGCTGAAAATTCCAGTCATATTTCCGCATAGCCCGGAGAAAAGCAAAAAACAGACCGGCCGTTCAGGACCGGTCTGCTCATTTGTATGCAGCGGCCGAAGGCGGTTCACGTCTCCTCCAGCGTCTCCAGCGCGGCCTTGGCCGCCGCCTGTTCGGCCTCTTTCTTGCTGTGGCCGGAACCGGCGCCGATGGGCAGTCCGTTGAGCTGCACCTCCGCCTGGAAGGTCTTGTCGTGGTCCGGCCCCGCCTCGCCGGTCATGTGGTAGGTGAGCACCTGATCCGCCTGGCGCTGGACCAGTTCCTGCAGAGCCGTCTTGTAGTCCCGGCGGCGCTCCTCCACTACC
>OGGU01001801.1_pt1 | contig 11754 bp, 9 predicted proteins | sample 1571241 | NCBI WGS metagenome assembly OGGU01 (sample SAMEA2581934, study PRJEB24529) | metagenome | biome: Human gut stool | place: China | collected 2011
GACGTGTTCGCCTCCTCGTGGCCCTTGAAATGGGTCAGGGAGATGAACACGTCCGCGTCCATCACCGCCCGGCCGATCTTGGCCTTCTGCACATATTCGCCGCCGCGCACCGGCACCTCCACCTCGTCGTTGCCCTTGAGGCCGTCGGCGATGATGATCTGGCAGCCGGTGGACAGGGGGGAGAACCCGTTGAGCATGGCGGCGTCCATGTGGTCCAGGGCGTTTTTCCGCCCGCCTACATACAGGGTGTTGCAGTCGGTGAGGAAGGGCTTGCCGCCCCGCTCCTTCACAAAGTCCGCCACGGCCTTGGCCCAGTTGGGCCGCAGAAAGGCCAGGTTGCCGGGCTCGCCGAAGTGCAGCTTGATGGCCGCGAACTTGTCCTCAAAGTCGATCTGGCCCATACCGGCGGTTTTCATCAGACGGGTCAGCTTCTGGGGCAGATTTTCCCGATAGTCGGCCCGCAGGTCGGCCCAATAAACTTTCGATGCCACTTGGAGATCCTCCTTGAATCTGAGATGGTCATAGTGTATCATATTCCCACGGAATTTGTCACGCTTTTTTGAAGGGAGGCGGTATGTATGCGCCTGCTGACTCATATCGTATCCCCGGAGCAGGAGGGCTGGCCTCTGCGGCGGCTTCTGCGGCAGGAGCTGCGCATTTCCGGCAGCTTCCTGTCCCGGCTGAAATGGCGGCCCGGGGCCATCCTGGTCAACGGACGGCCCGCCACGGTGGCGGCGGTGCTCCACACCGGGGACGCCGTCACCGCCGACGTGTCGGACCTGCCCGGGGACAATCCCCATATCCGGCCGGTGGCCTGGCCCCTGGACATCCTGTGGGAGGATGAGGACCTGCTGGTGCTGAACAAGCCTGCGGGCATCGCCATCCATCCGGCGGCCCTGACGGAGGAGACCGTCACCGTGGCCGGGGCTGTGTGCCACTATCTGGGCCAGGGGAGCTTCCACTGCGTCAACCGCCTGGACCGGGGCACCACCGGGGTCATGGTGGTGGCCAAAACCGGGTATGTCCACCGGCTGTGCATGGAGCAGCTCCACTCCGGCGACTTCCGCCGGACCTATCTGGCGGTGTGCAGCGGCGTGCCCAGCCCGGCGGCGGGGTCCATCGACCTGCCCATCGGCCGGGAGCCGGACTCCCTGCTGCGGCGGCGGGTGGACCCGGCGGGTCTGGCGGCCCACACGGACTATGAGACCCTGTGGCAGGGGCCGGACCGGGCCCGGCTGCGGCTGCCCCCCGGGCCCGGCCGCACCCACCAGCTGCGGCTGCACCTGTCCGCCATTGGCCACCCCCTGCTGGGGGACTGGCTCTACGGCACCGAGGACCGAACCCTGATCCCCCGCCCGGCCCTGCACTCCCACCGGCTGGAGCTGACCCACCCCGTCACCCGCCGCCGCCTGACGGTAACAGCCCCGCTGCCGGAGGATATGGCCCGGCTCCTGCCGGAAGATATGAACAAATCTTGAAAAATGCAAAAAAAGGGTGGAAATTTTGACAGTGTATAGTATAATAGTCTATACACTGTCAAAACGCCGCGCCCCGGCGCGGAATCTGTTTTTGGAAGCGGGAGGAACGTATGCGGAACATCTGGCGCATCATCAAGGCGGACGCCCGTTCGCTGTTTACGCATTTCTTTGCTCTGGCGGTGGCCCTGGCCATCGCGGTGCTGCCCAGCCTGTACGCCTGGCTGAATATCTATTCCAACTGGGACCCCTACGGCAACACCGGCAACATCAGCATCGCCGTGGCGTCCCTGGATAAGGGCTGGACCGAGGAGGACGGCACCCAGGTCAACAAGGGCCGGGAGGTGGTGGAGGACCTGCGCAGCAGCACCAGCATCAACTGGGTCATTGTGGACACCAAGGAGGAGGCCGAGCAGGGGGTCTATGCCGGGGATTACTACGCCGCCGTGGTCATCGGCCAGGACTTCTCCTATAACATGTACCACATGCTGACGGAGTGGACCGACAAGCCCACCATTACTTATTACGAAAACTATAAAAAGAACGCCGTGGCCACCAAGATCACCGACACGGCGGTGTCGTCCCTGAAAACCACCATCAGCAAGAGCTATCTGGACGTGGTGGTGGACGCCATCTTCCGGGGGGCCAACGACCTGTCCCAGCAGCTGAGCCAGGAGGACCCGGTGGGCTCCGTCCAGGGCCTGCTGGGCCAGACCCGCAGCCTGCTGCGCTCCTGTGCCAAAACCATCGACGCCTTCCAGGCCGCAGGCCAGGACAACAGCAGCTATCGCCAGGACCTGTCGGACCTGGTTTCCAACATCAACCAGAACCGGCCCGACGGCCAGGAGATTCTGGACACCGTGGCCCAGCTGAACCGGAAGGTCCACGCCGCCCTGGACAAGGCCCATACCGCCCTGGACAAGGCCTTTGACGCGGCGGAGAAGTTCCTCAACGGCATCGACGTGGACGCCCAGCTGCCGGAGATTCAGGAGAACCTCCGGGATGCCGCCCAGACCATGGGCGACATGGGCGACAAACTCATGGCCTGGGCCAAGTCCGTGGCGGTGGAGGCCGGGCCCGTGGGGGCCGAGGCGGCGGCTGCCGCCCAGCGCCTGGCGGACAGCTGCTATCAGCTGCGGGACCGGCTGAACACCCTGGCCGACGGGCTGAAGGAGAATTCCGCCCTGCTGCAGGATACCATTGCCCTGGCGGCCCAGCTGGAAAAGCTGACGGACACCCTGCTGACCCCGGTGTTTGACGACGTGGTCAACGACGTGAAGAACGTGCTGGATCAGTCCGAGGACCTGCTTCAGGGCTTCCACGGCACCGCGGCGGACACCCGGGACCTGCTGGCGGCGGCCTCCGCGGCGGCAGGGACCTTAGACGGGCTCATGTCCCAGGGGCGCACCGCCATGGGCCAGGCCATCGACAAGCTGGGCTCCCTGTTAGGCGGCCTGGAGGACAGCGACAGCCCCGATTATCTGGATACCCTGCTGGACATTCTGGGGGGCAATCCGGAGGATTACGGCGCCTATTTCTCCCAGATGGTGCAGACCTCCGTGGAGCCGGTGTATCCCATTGATAACTACGGCAGCGCCATGGCCCCCTTCTATTCCGTGCTGGCCATCTGGGTGGGCGGCGTCATGCTGGTGGCCATTCTCAAGCCCCACGCCCGGCGGGAGGGTCTGGTGGCTCCCAAGCCCTATCAGCTGTTTTTCGGCCGGTATTTCCTGTTCTTTGTCCTGAGCCAGATCCAGGCCGCCGTCATCGTGGCCGGGGACCTGCTGGTGCTGAAAATTCAGTGCGTGGAGCCTGCCCTGCTGTTTGCCACCGGGGCCATCACCTCCCTGGTGTTCAGCCTGCTGATCTATTCCCTGACGATTTCCTTCGGCGACGTGGGCAAGGCCATCGTGGTGGTGGTCATGGTGCTCCAGATCGCCGGGTCCAGCGGCACCTTCCCCATCGAGCTGCTGCCGGACGTGTATCAGAAGATCTATCACATCTTCCCCTTCCCCTATGCCATCGACGCCATGCGGGAGTGCATCTGCGGCCTGTATGGGCTGACCTGGCTGAAGAACATCGGCTGCCTGCTGATTTTCGGCGCGGCGGCCCTGCTCATCGGCCTGTGGGTGCGCAAGCCCTTCATGGGTCTGAACCACTTCATGGAGGAGAAGCTGGAAGAAACCGAAATGCTGTAAGAAAGGAGGACTTCCCATGGACGAAAAGAAATACAGCCAATTATATCAGGCCCTTTTGCAGGAGGTCCTTCAGTTCCACAGCGGCAACCAGCGCCGCATCCGCAAGGGGATGCTGAGCCTGCTGCTGGTGCCGCTGGTGTTCCTGGTGCTGCTGTTCCTGTCGGAAGGCTCCCGGGTGATCTTCCTGCTGCTTTGGATCATGTCCATGTTCGGCATCGCGGCCTATCTCATCGCCGTGGAATACATCGACTATGAAATGCAGAACAAGGTCAAGAAGATCACCAAAAAAGAGGTGGAGCTGGACCAGCTGACGCCGCTGCCCAGCGCCATGCCCCAGCTGCTGCCCATGCTGCTGGGCCGGGGCCAGGAGCCGGACCTGCCCCCCGACCCGCCCCAGGAGGAGCAGGAGAGCTTTGCCCAGTCCGCCGCCCAGGCGGAGGAGGATCTGGACCAGCTGCTCCAGGGTCTGCGGGGCGCCGAGGCCGCGCCTGCCGCACCGGAGCCTGCGCCCGTCTCCGTCCCGGAAAATCCTGCCCCCGTCCCGCCGGTGTCCACCCCTGTCCCGCCGGCATCCCAGGCCGCCCCGCAGCCTGTTTCCCCTGACCTGAACCAGGCGCTGGCCGGGCTTCAGACGGACGTGCAGCAGCTGGCCCAGGGGCTGGATCAGCTGTCCCGGGAGCTGGGCCGCATCTCCCGGTATATGGAGGATCAGAAGAACCGGACCAAGGAGGAGCGGAAATGAAAAATATCTGGAAAATCTTCCGGGCCGACTGGCAGCGCATCAGCGCCAGCGTGGTGGCCGTGGTGGTGGTCATGGGCCTGTGCCTGATCCCGTGCCTGTACGCCTGGTTCAACATTTTCTCCAACTGGGACCCCTATGGCCCGGACTCCACCTCCAACATCCGGGTGGCCGTTACCAGCGAGGACGAGGGCTATGAGCTGCTGGGTCTGAAGCTGAACATCGGCTCCATGGTGCTGGACGGTCTGAAAAGCAACCACCAGATGGGCTGGGACTTTGTGGATTCCCGGGAGGAGGCCCTGGAGGGCGTCCGCTCCGGCAAATACTACGCCGCCCTGATCGTTCCCTCGGACTTCACCGGGGACTTTGTCAGCATTCTGGACACGGACCTGCGGCATCCCCAGATCCAGTATTATGAGAATCAGAAGAAGAACGCCATTGCCCCCAAAATCACCAACAAGGCCAAAACCGCCGTGCAGGACGAGATCAACGCCACGGTGGTGGAAACCGTGACCGACGCCGTTACCACCGTCAGCTCCGTGTGCAAGGCCCTGGGGATGGACGCTGACGATGTGTCTCAGGGCATTATTGACAAGCTGGGCAGCGCCCAGGAGAGTCTGCTGTCTCTGGAGAATACCCTGACGGCCATGCAGACCCTGGTGGACCAGACGGACAGCATCCTGGCCTGCGCCGGGGTGGTGTCCGACGACCTGAACAGCATCATCAAAACCGGCGACCTGTCCGGCGTGCAGGACGCCCTGAACCGGGGTGTGGGCCGCCTGAACGAGGCCGAGGCCGAGATCGCCCGGCAGCTGGAGGACATCGACAACCAGCTGGACGTCATCGCCGCCGACCTGGCCGCCGCCATGGGAACGGCGGAGGACGTGGCGGACTTTCTGGCGGGCCCCGCCCAGCGGCTGGATGAGCGGCTGGCGGAGCAGCAGCAGCGGCTGGAGAAGCTGCGGGACTATGCCGACAACTATCCCGCCATCCAGGAGCGGCTGGGCAACGCCATTTACCACATCGGGGAGCTTCGGGACCTGCTGAAAAAGTTGGAGGACCCCAGCCAGCTGGAGTCCTGGAACCAGGAGGTTCAGGCCAAGCTGGACCAGATCCGCCAGGACCTGCGGGAGGCGGCTCTGCGCATCAGCGAGAGCGTCAACCAGCGGGTGGAGGAGCTGAACCGGGACGTGCAGGAGAAGCTCCAGGCCGTGCAGAACGTGTTCGACAACGTGTCCGGCGGGCTGACGGCCCTGGGGGATAAGCTGGGCCGGTATCAGGACGCCATCCAGTCCACGGGCACCACCCTGGGCGGGGCCATCCAGCTGTCGGCCACCCTGCGGGGGGACCTGGGGAAGCTGTCGGACGATGTGGAGCGCATCGTCACCAGCGACGGCTTCCGCCGCTTTCTGGACGTGCTGGAAAACAACCCCGAGGAGCTGGCCGGGTATCTGTCCGACCCCATCGCCATGGAGACGGTGCCCGTGTATGAAATCACCACCTACGGCAGCGCCATGGCCCCGTATTACATCATGCTGGCCCTGTTTGTGGGCTCCCTGCTGACGGCCACCATGATCCACGTGAACGCCCCCTTGCCGGAGCTTTCCCGGCTGCGGCCCTGGCAGCGGTTCTTCGGGCGGTATCAGCTGTTCTTCCTGGTGGGCATGGTCCAGGCCCTGGTCACAGGACTTGGCTGCATTTACTACATCGGCATCCAATGCCCGTATCCGGGGCTGTTCCTGCTGGCGTGCTGCGTGTGCAGCCTGAACTTCACCATGATGAACTATGCCCTGGTCTATGCCCTGGACAACATCGGCATGGCGGCCTCCGTCATCATCATGGTCATCCAGGTGGCGGGCTCCGGCGGCGTCTATCCCATCGACGTGCTGCCGGAGGTGTTCCAGAAGCTGTATGTCCTGATGCCGTTCCATTACGGCATGGATATGCTCCGGGAGACCATCGCCGGGCGGTATGAAAACGTATATTGGACGAATCTGGCTGTGATGGCGGGCATGTGCGTGCTGTTTGCGGCGCTGGGTATGCTGCTGTACTACCCGGCCAGGCCCCTGAACCGCTTGATCGCCCGCAGCAAGGAAAAATCCGGCATCATGTAAAGGAGGACTGCTGCCCATGAACGCAAAGCACGACCTGGCAGAGGCCCTGTGCCAGCTGCTGGAAACCAAAACGTTGGAAAAGATCACCGTCAAGGACATTGTGGCCCGGTGCGGTGTGAACCGCCAGACGTTTTACTATCATTTTCATGACGTGTACGACCTGATGCGCTGGATCTTTGAACGGGAGGCCGCCAACCTGGCCCAGACCGTCCGGGAGGCCGGCGGCGACTGGCGGCAGGAGCTGCACACCATCACCGATGTTCTGCGCAGCAAGCGGCACCTGGTGATGAACGCCTATCGCTCCGTGAACCGCCGGGACCTGGAGCGCTATCTGATGCAGGGCTACGGCCCGGTGATCCGCCGGATCGTGGATCAGGCGGCGGTGGGCCTGGACGTGGGGCAGGAGGACCTGGAGTTCGTGTCCCGGTTCTATGCCCGGGGCCTGCTGAGCGGCGTGTTCGACTGGATCGAGTCCGGCATGCCGGAGAACATCGGCGACGATCTGCGCCGGTGCATCCTGCTGCTGGACGGCAGCCTGCCCACCGCTCTGTTGAGCGTCAGCGGAAAGTGAAAAAATATCGTCAAAAGGTCCCCGGCGCACTGCGCCGGGGACCTTTTTGGGACAGTTCCTATTCCTTACTGCCGGACCTCCTCGGGGGGCGGCTCCACCGGGAGCTCTACCCGTCCGCCGTCGCCGGGGTCGGTGATGATGTCGCCGATGCCCGGGGCGGGGTTGATTTTGATGGGGTCCGGGGGGTTGTCAACGGTGCCGGTACCGCTGCTGCCGGACACCAGAGTGACGGCGGTAGCCTCCAGAATGGAGGCGTCCTCCTGGGGCCGGTAGGTGATGGTCACCCGGTCGCCGGTGTTCAGCGTCACCACCTGGGGCGCGTCGGCGGCGGAGAGCACATAGTACACGCTCTCGCCCTGGAGCCGCAGATAGTACCGGCTGTTGCCGTCGATGACGGCGGTGCGGATATCCGTCAGCACGCCGGTGGCCTCCTGAGTATCGGCGGGGATGTTGGCGTCGGAGTTGTCGATGAGGTTGTTGCGGGCCAGCATCTGGCGATAGTTGCCCTCGCACTCGGCCACGTCGCTGCCGGTGGCCACGATCTGATACTGGCTGACGTTGACCATGGCGTACATCTTCACCAGCCCCGCCGCGTCCTTCAGGGCCATGAAATAGGTGGGCTGGTCGGCGATGTTCAGCAGCAGCGGGAAGGTGGCGGTGTAGTTCATCTGCTGCACCTGGCCCCGGGCGGAATCCATGGCGGAATACTCCTCCGCCCCGGCCACGGTATAGAACCGGGTCTCCTTGGTGCGCTGGTTGGACAGGATGAAGCCGATGTTGGACTCGTCGGACACCACGGAGGTGATGCCGGTGTACATATACACGTCGTCGCCGATGGCCAGGTAGTTATACCCGTCGGTGGTGACGGTGACGTCCCGCTGGCCGAACAGGGAGTTGATGAAGCCGTTGATATAGGCGCCGTGGTAGTTGTACTGCTGCTCGATGAGCTCCGCCGGGTACACATGGTCCACCCAGGCGGGCACGTCCGCCGCGTCGTAATAGGTGCACTGGCCGGTGACGGCGTTCACCAGCACCGCACCGGCAATGTCCGTGCCGCCGAACAGGCCGATGGTCTTTTTGATCCGGGGGCAGACCCAGAAGGGATTGCCCTCCTCGTCGATCTCGAAGGCCGGGGTGTCAAACAGATAGGTGGGATAGTGGAAGCGCAGATAGCGGCCCAGGTTCCGGCTGAAGTGCTCGGCGGTGGTATAGCGGATGCCCTGGTCCAGGCGCACCACGTCCACGTTCTGGGTAACCATGTCGATGATGAGATAGGCGGGCAGGCCGTCGGAGCGGTTATTCAGCCACTTGATCCAGTCGCCGTAGCGCAGGGGCGTCACCCGCACCGGGCGGCCCTTGTAGTTGATCTGGGTATAGTCCCCGGCCACCTCGAACTGGGACACCATGTCCGCCAGCTCGCCCAGCTTGCGGTTGCCCAGCTTCTCGGCGGAGTCCCGGTCCAGCATGGGGATCTGGTCATAGCTGATCTCCTTGATGTCGGCGGCGAAGTCGCCGGTCTCCACCGTCAGCAGGTCCCGGTAGGACCCGGCCCGGAACACCTCCCAGCCGATGGCCGCGCCGATCAGCGCCGTGACCACCAGCACCAGGCCCAGCACAAAGGGGACGGTGCACTGCTTTTTCACAAAGCCGAAGTAGCCCTTAGCCCCGCTGCCCTGAAACCCGGAGGTCAGCACCGCGCAGCCGCAGTACACCGCGCACAGCAGCAGCACGAACACATAGAAGTCGCCGGAGTGCAGGTTCAGCGGCGGCAGCGTCACATAGAAATAGATGGCCCCGAACACCAGCGTCACCGCCAGGTTCAGCAGCGTCCGCCCCACAGGGGTGCCGATGGGCCGGCGCTGTTTTTTTGGCCGGTGGGGCACCGGCCCGCCCCCCTGGAAGGGGTCGTGGTTCCAGCTGTGATTCATGAAAAACTCTCCTTTCTCGCGGAAGGGGGTGGATACCTCTTTTCATCTTCCAGTATAGCTTTCCCGGCCCGCCCCGTCAACCGATGGGGAAAAAATTTACATTTGGGGCTTGACAACGGGCCGCATTTGTATTATTGTATTACTTGCATAAGACATTAACACAAGGAGGCGGGGCCATGGAGTGGCATTTTCGCAACGACCAACCCATCTATACCCAGCTGACCCAGCAGATCACCCTGGCCATTCTGTCGGGCTCCATTCCCAGCGGGGGGAGGCTTCCCACCGTGCGGGAGCTGGCGGCGGACGCGGGGGTGAACCCCAACACCGTGCAGCGGGCCCTGGCGGAGCTGGAGGGCACCGGCCTGCTGCACACCCAGCGCACGGCAGGGCGCTTTGTCACGGAGGATACCGCCGTGATCCAGAGCGCCAAGGAGGAACTGGCCCGCAGCCGGACCCGGGAATATCTGGAGTCCATGGCGCAGCTGGGCTATGACCGGCAGCAGGTGAAGGCGCTGCTGGAGGAATGGAAGGAGGAGTAACATGGCGATTCTGGAATGCAGGGAGCTGACCAAATATTTCGACAGCTCCCTGGCCCTGGACCACGTCAGTCTGACGGTGGAGCCCGGGCGCATCGTGGGGCTTTTAGGCCCCAACGGCAGCGGCAAGTCCACCCTGATCAAGCTGGCCAACGGCCTGCTGGTCCCCAGCAGCGGCGCCGTCACCATCGACGGCCATGCCCCGGGGCCGGAGACCAAGGAGCTGGTGTCCTATCTGCCGGAGCGGACGTATCTGTCCGGGTGGATGAACGTGGTGCAGCTGCTGGACTTTTTCTGCGATTTCTATCCGGATTTCGACCGGGACGCCGCCGAGCATATGCTGACGGCCCTGGAGATCAGCCCCAGGCTGCGGATCCGGCAGATGAGCAAGGGCACCCGGGAAAAGGTGCAGCTGATCCTGGTCATGAGCCGGAGGGCCCGGCTGTATCTGCTAGACGAGCCCATCGGCGGCGTGGACCCCGCCACCCGGGACTATATCATCCACACCATTCTCAGCAATTATAATGAGAATGCCTCCCTGGTGATCTCCACCCACCTGATCGCCGACGTGGAGAACGTGCTGGACGACGTGATCTTCATCAACAAGGGCCGCATTCTGCTGCAGCAGTCGGTGGATCAGATCCGCCAGGAGAAGGGCTGCAGCGTGGACGAGCTGTTCCGGGAGGTGTTCCGCTATGCTGAGTAAGCTGCTTCGTCACGAATTCCGGGCCACCGGGCGGATCATGCTGCCGGTGTATGCCCTGCTGCTGGTGTCCTGCGGGGGCTGCACCCTGTTCGGCCGCCTGCTGGGCCGGTATCCCGAGAGCACGGTGCTGTCCGTCGTCCAGACGGTGTTTGCCACCCTGTTCGGCGTGACCACCTTCGGTATGCTGCTGCTGACCCTGGTGCTGATGGTGTACCGGTTCTATAAGAACCTGATGACCGACGAGGGGTATCTGATGTTCACCCTGCCGGTGAGCCGCAGCCAGCTGATCTGGTCCAAGCTGCTGGTGGCCCTGGTGTGGAGCGTCCTGTCCACGGTGCTGGCGGCGCTGGCGTGGATGGCGGAAATTTCCGTGGTGGGCCGGGAGAACGTGTTCTCCCTGATCGCCCAGGGGCTGCGGAGCCTGCGGCAGCATCTGTCCGGCAACCTCACCGGCTGCGCCGCGGCCCTGGTGGTGCTGTGCCTGGTGTCCTGCCTGGTGTCGTTCCTGAAGTTCTACGCCGCCATCTCCCTGGGCCACAGCTTCTCCAACCACAAGGTCCTGCTGTCGGTGGTGTTTTACATCGGCTTCGGCATCGTCACCCAGACCATCGGGTCCATTTTCGCCTCGGTGGGCATTCAGATCAATATCAACCCTGACCTCTGGACCAACCTGCCGGTGGTGCAGGTGTTCAGCTCCCTGGCGTGGGCGGCGGCGGGGGTGTCCGCCCTGCTGGGGGCGGCGTACTATGTGCTGACCCTGCTGATGCTGAAAAAGCGGCTGAATCTGCAATAATTCCCGGCGGCACTGCCTCCGGTTCTGTCAAAACGACAGGGCCGGAGGCGGTTTTTTTGTGGGGTCCCACAAGGTTTTCTCATCCCCGGAAATCACCGTTGACAAACCGGCCCGACACTGCCATAATGGAGTTATTCATTAAGTTATTCGGTGAAATATTCACATAGAGAGGAGCCTGCCCATGAAGGTATTAGTCATCAACCCCGGCGCCACCAGCACCAAGGTGGCCGTTTTCGACGAGGAGACGCAGGTTTATAAGACCACCGTGGACCACTCCCCCCAGGAGCTGGACCGCTTCGACCGGGTCATCGACCAGGCGGATTACCGCCAGCAGGCCATTCTGGACGCCGTGGCGCAGAGCGGCTTCCGCCTGTCGGACTTCGACGCGGTGTGCGGCCGGGGCGGCCTGTACCGGCCCATCCCCTCCGGCACCTACGCCGTCAACGACCGGGTCATGCACGATGTGGAGACCGCCCCCTATGGCGAGCATCCCTCCAACCTGGGGGCGTATCTGGCCCGGCGCATCGGCGACATGGTGGGCGTTCCCGCCTTTTTCGTGGACCCGGTGTGCGTGGATGAGCTGACGGAGGTGGCCCACTACACGGGCTTTGCCCCCTTCCGCCGCCTGAGCCAGTTCCACGCCCTGAACCAGAAGTCCATCGGTCGGAAGGCTGCGGCGGCCCTGGGCAAGCCC
>OGGU01001804.1_pt1 | contig 11735 bp, 10 predicted proteins | sample 1571241 | NCBI WGS metagenome assembly OGGU01 (sample SAMEA2581934, study PRJEB24529) | metagenome | biome: Human gut stool | place: China | collected 2011
AACCTGCCCCGCAGCGAGGGCATGGTTTACATGAGCGGCAGATCCCTGCACCCCATCAGCATCAACCTCGCCGAACGCCTCCAGCAGGAATTCGACGGGAAGCTGGACATCGCCTTCTCCGCCGGGGTGGATACGTTCAACGTGGCGGACACGTTGGCTTGCGGCCTCCGTCCGATCACCATGTCCTCCGACATCCTCAAGCCCGGCGGTTACGGGCGGCTGCACCAGTACCTCGACACGCTGCGTGCCGAGATGCGCAAGGCCGGGGCCCACACCATAGCCGAATGGGAGAAGAGCCGATCGCCGATCGCCGGCAATCCCGGTTTCGCCAACCTCGTCAGCTATGCGGCGGCTGTCCTCGGCAAGCGCAGCCGGTACCACAAGGAACGGTTCCCCTACGTTTCGGTCAAGACAGAGCGCCCGCTCCCGCGCTTCGACTGCGCCGCCGCACCCTGCATGTCGGGCTGTCCGGCGGAACAGGACATTCCCCGGTATCTCGACGCCGTGGCCCGGGGCGATTTCGAGCTGGCGCGGCGGGTCATCACCGCCACCAATCCGTTCCCGAACGTTCAGGGCATGGCCTGCAACCATCAGTGCCAGAGCCGGTGTACCCGCATCAATTACGACAAGCCGCTCATGATCCGCGAGGTCAAGCGCTTCGTGGCCGAAAAAATGGCCGAAGCCGCTTCCGGCGTTCCCGCCGCCCAAACCGGGAAGCGCGCCGCCGTCATCGGGGCGGGCCCGGCCGGGCTGTCCTGCGCCCGCTTCCTCGCCGCACAGGGCGTGGAGGTGCACCTGTACGAAGAAAAGCCGGTGCTCGGCGGCATGGCGGGCGACGCGATCCCCGCCTTCCGCCTGACCGGAGACAGCCTGCGCCGCGACATCGACGCCATCCTCAAGCTGGGCGTGCGGCTCCATAAGGATACGCCCGTGGACGCCGCCCTGTTCGACACGCTGGCCGAGGAAAACGACGCCGTCTATATCGCGGTGGGCGCGCAGGAAAGCCTGCCCCTCGGCATCCCCGGCGAAGATGCCGCCGGGGTTCTGGATCAGCTTTCGTTCCTCTCCGCCGTACGCCGATGCGAGCCCACGGGCATCGGCTCCCACGCCGTCGTCATCGGGGCGGGGAATTCCGCAATGGACTGCGCCCGTGCCGCCAGACGCCTCGTGGGGGAAAACGGCAGCGTGACCATCGCCTACCGCCGCACCCGCAAGGAAATGCCCGCTGACATCGAAGAAATCGAAGCCGCTCTGGACGAAGGCGTGCGCATCGTGGAACTGTGTGCCCCTGAGGAAGTCCTTGCCGATGGAGGCCGTGTTTCCGGCCTGCGCTGCCGCCGGATGCGGCTGGTCCCCGATCCCGACGGCGGGCGTCCCCGCCCCGTTCCCACGGATGAAACCTTCACGCTGGGCGCGGATACGCTCATCGTGTCCATCGGGCAGCGGGTGAAGGCCGGCTTCCTGCCCGACGCAATGACGCTCAAGGCCGATCCCCATACCAGCCAGACATCGCTGCCGAACGTGTTCGCGGGCGGCGACGCCGTGACGGGCGCTGCGACGGTCATTCTGGCAATGGGCGCTGGCAAAAAGGCGGCGCAGGCCATTCTGGAAGATGCCGCGAAGGAAGAATAAACCAATCAAGACGCCTGACCGTGCTTGCGGCGGGCGCTTTTTTTGCGCTCGACAAATCAGAAAAATAGGTGTATAATGGAAGTGGCAAGAGAAGGGATAGGAGGGGACACCCATGAGCAAAGGCAAGCGACTGGTATTGGCATTGGTGCTGCTGGTGACGTTTTGCACCGTGGCGATTGCGGCATCCCCGAAGGTGGACAGCATCCTGCAGGAACACGATGTGCTTGTGCCGTTCTTCCTGCCGCGCACGCTTTTCACCATCACGCCGCAGGGCGACGACGTAACATGGTCAATCAGCCGGAAGAACGGCGACGAATGGGAGGACGCGACCGTTTCGTGGGATCAGTCCACACCGCTGCAGGGCGAAATCGGCGCGGACGACGGTCAGCAGCGCATCTGGTGGAATTTCAAGAATTACGGCGACAACACCGGACATGACGGCGGCGTGACGCATCGGCTGGACGTCAAGGTCAACGGCGAAACGGTCACGCAGGTGGATTTCGATGTGACCTATGTGCCGGAGCTGGGGCTGGACTACATTTCCCTGCGCGACTGGAAGACGGAAGAGGACTTGAAGGCAGCGCGGTACGCGTGGTACAACAAGGCGGAGGTTTGCTCGTTCGGCCCGCAGTTCAAGGAGGCTTGCGATGAGCTGACGGACGAATGGTACCGCTTCTCTGTCGTTGATTTGAGCCAGCAGGGGACGCAGGTGTTCGACATGATTGCGAACGACACTTGGCATCTTGGCTATGTGACCGTGACGGTGGACGGCGATTGGGCGCAGGTGGATTATTTCTGCTCCGAAGACCTTGACCCGGACAGCCAGTGGGATCAGGTGCATGTCTACCGCGAGTTTTTCACCTTCTTCCGCAGCACGGAGGAGGTGCACCGCCTGACGCCGCGGCGCATTGAATTGCCGTTCACCTTCGGCAAACCGTTCCGCATTTCGGATTATTTCGGCGATGACCGCGTGGCGCTGCTCTACGTCAACAACCTGATGTCTTTCAGTACGGCAAACCCGTATGTGACGCGTTTCGGGATGAATAAACCGGAAAATCAGGATACGCTCAACGCCATGAAAGCGCTGATGAATCATGCGCTGTAAGAAGGGACGGTACGCGCCGCCCCTTTTTTCTGCGGCATGATGGCGCATTTGTCCCCGCGAACCCTTGAAATTTGCGCGGGGATGCTGTATACTATCAAAGGGGCTTATGCGCCCGAAAGGAGACCGGCCAATGAAACTGATTATTGCAATCGTGCAGGATGAAGATGCCTCCCGGCTGGTGAATCAGCTGATGAAAGCCGGAATCGGCGTGACGAAGCTGGCGACGACCGGCGGTTTTCTGCGTGCGGGAAACACGACGCTGCTCATCGGCGTGGATGACGCGAAGCTGCAGGGAACGCTGGATATTATCGAGAAAGTCTGCAAGTCGCGGAAGCAGATGGCGGCATCCCCGACACCGATGGGCGGCGCGAGCAATGTCTACACGTCTTTCCCGATGGAAGTGACGGTTGGCGGTGCGACAGTGTTCGTCCTGACAGTCGATCAGTTTATGAAACTTTGAGGGAGCGTCAAATGGCAGCACAGACAGGGAATACAGCGCCCGTTCTGAGCGATTTTCAGGGACAGGGCGCTGTTTATGATGGCTTGATGCGCACACTGCGCGACGGCACGTTCGTTCACGCGTACCTCATCACCGGGCTGGAAGGCATGGGCAAGCGGACGCTGGCGCGGCTGCTGGCGCAGTATTGGCTCTGTCAGGCGCCGGAGGGAGAGAAACATCCCTGTGGTGTGTGCCGGGCGTGCCAGCAGGTGCGTGACGGGACGCACGCGGACTTGGTCATCATTGCGCCCGGCAAACCGATTAGCCCGGACGTGCGCCCTGACATGAAGTCCATCCCGGTGGATGAAATCCGTGCGCTGATTGCGATTACGGGTCGCCACACATTCGAGGGCGGACGGCGTGTTGTGCTGATTGAACAGGCAGACAAGATGAATCCGCCCGCGCAGAACGCCCTGCTCAAAACGCTGGAAGAGCCTGTGCCGGGCACGATTTTTCTGCTGATGACGGAATCGCCGTCGCTGCTGCTGCCGACGATTGTCAGCCGCTGCCGCGAACTGAAGCTGCATCCGTGGGATGATCGAACGGTGCTGTCCATATTGGAAAAGCACGGCGTGACGGGTCAGCGCGCGCAGGAGGCACTGCATGTCAGCGGCGGATCAATCGGCAAAGCGCTGGCGGTCGCGGGCGACGAACAGTATTGGCAGCGGCGGAGCGAGGTTATGCGCGATTTCTTCGCCTTGGAGCGGCGGAGCGATATTCTGCGCATATCCAGCACATGGAAAGACCGCAAGGACGACGCGGAAGAGCTGCTCGACGATGTGGAGGACATGCTGCGGACGCTGCTGCTGTGCCATTTGGGGCAGCGGAGCGAAAGCGCCGTGACGCCTTATCCGGCGGCGTGGCAGCGGTTCAGCCGCGAGGGAGAATTATCCGCCATGATGCGTCTGCTGGATGCCGTTGCACAGGCACGGCAGATGCGGGCGAATCAGGTGACATGGCAGGCAGTGGTCGAACGGCTGCTGCTGAGCCTGATGGAGGAAAAAAGCAAATGGTCAACGTAATTGGCGTTCGATTCGAGAACGCAGGGAAGCTGTATTTTTTCACGCCCGGTGCGCTCTGGCCCACGCCGGGTGATTTTGTGATTGTCGAGACGACGCGGGGCATTGAGTTTGGCGAGGTCGTCACAGAAGTACGCGAAATTGACGACACGAAGCTGACGACGCCGCTCAAGCAGGTCGTCCGCATTGCGACGGAAGAGGACATCCTCCACGACAAGGAGAATAAGGCGGCGGAGAAGGAAGCCTTCACCATTTGCCAGAAAAAGATTGCCGACCACAAGCTGGATATGAAGCTGGTCAGCGTCGAATATACGTTTGACAACAAGACGATTCTGTTCTACTTTACGGCGAACGGACGTGTGGACTTCCGCAGCCTGGTCAAGGACTTGGCGGGTGTGTTCAAGACGCGCATTGAGCTGCGGCAGATCGGCGTCCGCCACGAAGCGAAGATGCTCGGCGGACTCGGCCCCTGCGGCCGCCCGATTTGCTGCGGCACGTTCCTTGGCGACTTCCAGCCTGTGTCCATCAAGATGGCGAAGGAACAGAACCTGTCGCTCAACCCCATCAAAATCAGCGGTGTCTGCGGCCGTCTCATGTGCTGCCTGAAGTACGAGCAGGATACTTACGAGGAAATCCGCAAGTCCATGCCCAAAGAGGGCAAGGAAGTCATGACGCCAGACGGCGTGGGCGTCGTGTGCGAATTGAAAATCATCACTGAATCGGTCAAGGTGCGCATCAAGAAGGGCGACAGCTTTGAAATCAAGGAGTACCCTGCGACCGACGTGCAGCGCTTGACCCCGCAGAATGCGCCGCGCCCGGAAGCACAGCGTGCGGAGAAGCCGGAGCAGAAGCAGGATACTCCTGAAGCTGCGGAAATCAAGGAATGCCCCGCCTGCCCGGAACGTCCGCCGCGCGCAGAGCGTCCGATGCGTCCTGAAAAGCCGACGAAGGCGGAGAAGCAGCCGGAAGCCCCGAAGCCGGAAAAGCCCGCTGTCAGCCCGTGGAAGATGGCGGTCGAGCAGGCACTTCGCGCTGCACAGAACAGTGCGGATGCAGCGGATGAGGTCATTGAGCAGTCAGCACAGGAAGCGCCCGTAAGCGAGGAAACCATCGCCATGCCGGAAGCGGCACCGGCGGCAGCGTGCGAAGCCGTAGAGACGGTCGTGGAAGAATCCGCAGAGGGTGCTGAAACGCCTCTTTCAGCAAGCACCGAAGCGGTGGAAGAAGCCGTCGATGATGCCATGGAAATGCCGTTGATCCCGCTGGACGATGATGACGACACCATCTAAATCCCACGAACGATTTTGCCCCAAAGGAAGCTGCTGGGGCTTGCAATTCGCGGCAATTCGTGATATGATATTGCCATCAACCAGTGCGTTGATAAACCAAGTATAAGATTCACAAGGAGGACATTCCGCATGGCTTACAAGATTTCTGATGCTTGCATCATGTGCGGCGCTTGCGCCGAGGGCTGCCCGGTGAACGCGATCTCCGAGGGCGACACCCAGTACCAGATTGATCCCGACGTGTGCGTGGAATGCGGTGCTTGCGCCGAAGTCTGCCCCGTTGGTGCGCCCGCACAGGCGTAATTCCCTGTCTTGCTGATGCAGAAAAAGCGTCCTGATGCTTGGAAGAGTGTCGGGGCGCTTTTTTGTGTGCCGTACATGACAATTCAGGTGCAGAATGTCGGTTTTCAGACAAAATGCCTTGCATTGTGAAAAGTTTCGCGATATAATAGACTTATCAAACAGGGAGGGTTGAGAAAATGATTGATTTTGATCATGTGGTGAAGCAATACGGCAAGAGCAATGTTCGCGCAGTGGATGACCTGACGCTGCACGTTGGCAAGGGGCAGCTGTTCGGCTTTATCGGGCCGAATGGGGCAGGCAAAACGACTACGATTCGCCTGCTGACGGGTATTTTGCAGCCCACGAGCGGCAGCGTGACCATCGGCGGCGTGTCGATGAAGGATGATCCGATTGCCGCTAAGCGGATGATTGGTTTCGTTCCGGACAGCCACGAATTGTATGACCGCCTGACGGGGATGGAGTACCTGAACTTTATGGCGGATGTTTACGGCGTTGGCGCGCAGGAGCGCAAGGCGCATATCGAGAAGTATCTGGCGCTTTTTGAGCTGGAAAACGCGGCGGGTGAGCAGATTAAGTCCTACTCGCGCGGCATGAAGCAGAAGCTGACGATTATCGGCGCTTTGGTGCATCAGCCGCCAGTCTGGGTGCTGGATGAGCCGATGGTGGGGCTTGACCCGCGCGCGGCGCACATCCTCAAAGAAGAAATGCGCAAGCACTGCGAGAAGGGCAACACGCATGTGCTGGAGGTAGCGGAAAAGCTCTGCGACGAGATTGCCATCATCGACAAGGGACGTCTGGTTGCGCAGGGGACGCTGGAGGCGCTGCGATCGGGTGAAAAGGGCGCGTCTCTGGAGCAGCTCTTCCTCGAACTGACCGAATCGGAGGAGAAACAGGCATGAAATCGTACTTTCTGCTGCTGCGCCTGAACCTGCGGAATCTGCTGGCCGGCTTCCGCGGCGCCATGCGCAAGCCAAACGGGAAAATCGACATTTCCCGGCTGATTCTCTATCCGCTGGCGCTGCTGGGGATGCTGACGCTGGCCGGCTTCGTCATTTTCATGGAGTTCAGCATGTTCAGCGCCTTTGAAATGCTGAATGCGCCCGAAATGCTGCCGGGGCTGGCGATTCTGCTGGCAATGGTGACAGCGTTGCTGTTCAGCGTCTTTCAAATGCTTGCTGCGCTGTACTTTTCGCGCGACACAGCGTCCATGGCGTATCTGCCGCTGACGAGCCGAACTGTGCTGGCGGCAAAGTGGACGGAAGTCTACGTCAGTGAACTGCTCTTTTCGCTCCTGATTGCCGCGCCCGCCGTCGTCCTCTACGGGATTCACTACGCGGCGGACTGGACGTACTATCTGCGGATGGTGCCCGTGCTGCTGGCGGTCAACTGTATCCCGCTGACGATTTCGCTCCTGCTGGCAAGCATTCTGGGGCGCTTCACGTCGCTGACCCGGCATAAGGAAGTCTGGGTCGTGCTGGGGACGGTGCTGATGCTCGTCGTCGTGCTGGGGCTGGAATGGTCGATTCTCCCCAAAATCCCGGAGGATGCGGATGCGGCGTTCTTCGCGCAGATGCTGACTGGCGTTCAGCCGATGCTGCGCGCCTTCATCCACGCGTTCCCGCCGGTTGCGTGGGCGGTGGATGGCATTGCGGGCGACTGGCTGCAATGGCTGGCGTTTCTGGCGGTGTCCATCGGCGGCGTGGCGCTGGCGATTGCGCTGGTCGGCGGCAGCTATCTGGATACGACGCTCCGGCAGAATGAGGGCAGCCGCAAGGCGCGGCGCATTCGCGTGACGGATAAGACGTTCCGCGCGCACAGCCCCTTCATGGCGATTTACCGCCGCGAATGGAACGAAATCCTCAAAGTCCCGGTCTATCTGCTCAATGGCGTTCTGGGCGCGATGATGCTGCCGATTATGCTCATCGGCATGAGCGTCGGCATGTCTTCCGAGCAGGACAGCGAAGTGTCGTGGAATTTCCTGCTGCGGCTGATGCAGGATTCGGTCAGCCCGATGGACGTCATGCTTATCCTGACGGCGCTGCTGATGTTCATCAGCTGGGTCAACCCGATTATCGCCACCGCGATTTCCCGCGAGGGCGGACGGATGCCGATTGCCAAGTACATCCCGGTTTCGCCGCGCACGCAGCTCTGGGCGAAGCTCTCCGTTAGCCTGACGATTAACGGCGCGGCGATTCTGCTGATGGGCATTGCCGTCGCCGCACTGTTGGGGACGCATTATCTGGGCGCTGTGCTGGGCGCGGTCGTGCTGGCGAACCTGTTCAGCCTCGCGACGGGCTGCATCGCGCTGACTATCGACGCATCGCGCCCGATTCTGCACTGGCAGACCGAGCAGCAGGTGATGAAGCAGAACATGAATCAGATGATTTGTATGCTCGTTGTGCTGCTGGTGGCGCTGATTCCGGTGGCAGGCGTGGTCGGCATGATGATCCTGTCCACCGCCGCGCAGGACATGGAAGCCCCGTCGATGCTCATGCGCTTCGCCGCGGAACACGCGGTCGGGCTGCGCAGTGCGGTTGCGGCGCTGCTGATGGCGGCGGAAGCGGGCGTATCTATTCTAATTTTGCACAAGGTCGGTGAAAAGCGCTTCAGCGCCATCGAGCCGTAAAGAAAGCTAAAACTTCGCATCAAGCCTTGAAAAAACGCGCTCCTTAGAGTACAATGGAAGCGTGACAGGCGGCTTGAAAACGGATGAGGTGATTTTTATGTGGAAGCGGGGAACAGCGCTGTTGACGGCACTGCTGATGCTCTTTTCCTGTGCACTGGCGGAAGATGTGTACCTCGACGAGCCGACGCCCGAAGCGGCGGAAGAGACGGCGGACGACACGCTGACTGCGCGTGATGACCTGATTAACCGCATTATCGCGCTGGGGCAGGAACTGTATATCAAGGCGAACGGCAAGAGTCAGCGCGCACACTACAAGGGCGATATTTACGTCTGCAAGAACTTCACAACGTACCTTTTCCGCCAGAATCGCGACGATTTTTGCATGGCGGAATACCCGGACGTTCAGCTGCTCGTGCCGAACAACTTGTCCGCGGCAAAGAGCAAGCCGTACAGCTATGGCATCGAGTGGGAGGATATTTCGCCGGAGAAGGGGAATCCGTTCTACATTGCGGCGCAGTTCAAGTACGACAAAAATCTGTCCGCGGAGGAGAATATGGCGCTGGCGTGCGACTTCATGCGGCAGGCGCAGCGCGGCGACTACTTTCAAATGTCCGCGAAGTACGAGTACGGTACGGGCGCACACAGCGCCATCATGCTCGGTTACGATCCGGAGACGGACGAAATCCACTGGATGGACAGCAACATGCGCGGCGGCAAGAAGAAAGGCATTCGTTACGGCTTGGTGCAGTTCGACGAGGTGAAGAGCGTGGCGTGGTGGGCGAGTACATTCTGCAAGAAAACACGCGGCGCGACGCTCTACCGTCTGCGCGATGACATTGTCTACCGTCCCGGTCATGAGCCGGAAAATACCACAGGTGAATAAGGGAAATCCCCTCTGATGCCCGAAATTGGCGCATCAGAGGGGATTTTTGCGCTTACCGCATCTCTTCTGCCGTCGGCATTGCCGGAATCGCCCCTGAACGGCTTGTCGTCCAGCTGGCGGCGCGGTTTGCGTAGCCCAGCATGTCCCGAAGCTGCGGAATCGTCAGGTTATCGAGCGTGAATGCCCGCATTCGGCTCAAAAACGCACCGAAGAACGTGTCGCCCGCGCCGTTTGTATCCGCGACAACGCACGGAACGCCATCGACGATACCCGTTTCGCCCCGGAAACGGTAGAAAGCGCCCTTCGCGCCGAGCGTCACCAGCACGAGCGGAATCCCGGCATCCGCCAGTGCTGCCGAACCGTCCTGCAAATTGTCCGTTCCAGTCAGCAGCGCCATTTCTTCGTCCGACACCTTCAAGATGTCCACCAGCGGCAGGGGACGCGCCAATTGCTTGATGGCATCCGCGCGGCTGCCCCAGAGCGCCGGACGGTAGTTTGGGTCGTAGGTGACGCACGCGCCGAGATTTCGCGCGCGCCGGGCGGCATCCAGTACCGTATCGCGCGCGGGATTCGCTGTTAGGCTGACGCCGCCGAAATGGAAAAAGTGCGTGCTGCGCAGAGCCTCATCCGGCACATCGTCCGGCGAAAGCGCCAAATCCGCGCTATGCTGGCGATAGAAGGAGAACGACCGCTCACCGCGGCTGTCCAGCGAAACGACTGCCAGCGTCGTCGGGCGCTGCGCGTCGGTCAGCATTCGCGACACATCCACACCGTTTGCGCGGAGGCATTCGCGGAGCTGCGTCCCGAAAGCATCCGTCCCGACGCGCCCGATGAACGCGGTGGAAGCCCCCAGTTTCGCGGCGGCAACCGCCAAATTCGCTGGAGCGCCGCCGGGATTCGCGGCATATTCCGCCACGCCGGATGCGGAAAGCCCAGTCTGCGTCAGATCAATCAGCGCTTCGCCGATGGCAGTGATATCGAACATGGTCAGCATCCTCCCAAAGTGGATTTGCTTGCATTATACCGCAGGAAAACCGAATTGACAAGGTTTTGTCATGCAAATTTAGCAAAAAAGTGCGCTGATTTCGCACGAATCTGTCAAAAAAGATTGCATTTTGCGAAAATTGATAGTAAAATATACTTGACGCATTGCCGCAAAAACAGGCGGCTTTGCAAAGCAGAAGGAGGAGACATCCCCATGAAAATGACATTCCGCTGGTATGGCCGCGAGTCCGACCCGATTCCGCTGAAGTATGTGAAGCAGATTCCCGGCATGTCCGGTCTGATGGGTTTGCTGGATAAGCCCGCCGGTGTCGACTGGCCTGAAGAGGAGGTCAAGGCGCTGGTGGAGGAAGTCCACGCCGCTGGACTGGAGCTGGAAGTGGTCGAGTCCGTCAATGTCCACGAGGACATCAAGATGGGTCTGCCCACGCGCGACGAATATATTGCCAACTACATCTCGACCATTCGCACGCTGGCGAAGTACGGCGTGAAGGTCATCATCTACAACTTCATGCCCGTCTTTGACTGGCTGCGCACCGACTTGGCGCGTGTCATCCCGGAGGACGGCTCGAACTCCCTGTACTTCGACGAGAAGGATTTGGGCGAAATGGGCCCGATGGAAATCGTCCGCCGCACCGCTGCCGATTCGCAGGGCTTCACGCTGCTGGAAACGACCCTGCGCCAGTACGAAAAGCTCACGCCCGATGACCTGCGTGCGAACTACAAGTACTTCCTCGACGCTGTGATTCCTGTCTGCGAGGAAGTTGGCATCCGCATGGCGTGCCATCCCGATGACCCGGCATGGCCGATTTTCGGGCTGCCGCGCATTGCGCATAGCCAGGAGGATTTCGACAAGATTATCAAGCTCCATGACAGCCCCGCAAACACCGTCTGCCTCTGCACCGGTTCTCTGGGCTGCTCGCCGGACAACGACATTCCGTCCATCATCCGCCACTTCGGCGAGATGAACCGCATCGGCGCGATGCACGTCCGCAACATCAAGTTCTTGGGCTACCATCACTTCCGCGAAGCCGCACACCTGTCCGAAGCGGGCGACCTGAACATGTTCGACATCATGGAAGCCATCTACGACACCTGCCCGGACACCTACATCCGCCCCGACCACGGCCGCATGATCTGGGACGAAAAGGGCCGCCCCGGCTACGGCCTGTATGACCGCGCGCTGGGCGCGACGTACCTGAACGGCCTGTGGGAAGCCATCTGCCGCATGAAGGGCGAAAAGAAGTGATACTATTTCCTGCATTCGCCCGCGCATCTTGGCGCATTCTCATTTGGAAATAGTATACTATAAACGAGCAAATTCCAAAAGGGAACCAAAAGGATAGAGACATTTCCTCTCTATGGTGGTAGAATGAAGAT
>OGGU01001805.1_pt1 | contig 11728 bp, 13 predicted proteins | sample 1571241 | NCBI WGS metagenome assembly OGGU01 (sample SAMEA2581934, study PRJEB24529) | metagenome | biome: Human gut stool | place: China | collected 2011
CCCGCCGAGGGATGGACCGCCCACCAGGTTGCCAGCCCCGCCAGGATGCCCGCCAGCTCCCCGGTGCACCGGGCGCAGATGGGAAAGGGCGTTCCGTCCCGAAAATGGAAAGAGCGATCCGGCCGGCAGTGGCATCCGAAGAGAATCGGAAGCCACCGCCAAAGCCAGCGCCGCAGCTTAATAGGCATGCACCGCTGCGCTGATGCCCAGAGCCGCCGCCGCAACGTACATCAGTACATAGGCGATCACGCACACCAGGGCGCCGATGCCCGCCGCCTTGGCAGTCCGGGGCTTGGTATCCTTCCATATCAGGAACAAGATCAATCCTGCAATGGGAATACAGCAGCCCAGAAGCCCCCACAGGAAGCCGCCGTTGTCCGCTGCCGGTGGAGGATTATTCGGTCCTCCGTTCTGAGGAGTGCCGCATTTCGGGCAGACCGCCGCATAGTCATCGATCAATGCACCACATTTTCTGCAATAAGCCATCGTTTTTCCCTCCAAGACACAGTTTGCCGCGTTCGCCTCCGCGCTGTCCCAAAGCCGCGTGGCGCCCTCCACCTGAGGGAACCAAGCACCTTGATTGTATCGGTCCCCGCACCTGCTGTCAAGGCTAATCCGACAGATTCCAACCAAAAGGGACAAGGCAGGCAGCTTTCGCTGCCCGCCTTGTAAAAAGTCCGGGAGATCTTACTTCTTGCTCAACGCCTCGTCGATGGCCTTAGCCGCGGTCTTGCCGGCGCCCATAGCCAGGATGACGGTGGCAGCACCGGTGACGGCGTCGCCGCCGGCATAGACATTCTCGCGGGAGGTGAGACCGTCCTCGTTCACCACGATGCCGCCCTTCTTGTTGATTTCCAGGCCCTTGGTGGTGGACTTGATCAGGGGGTTGGGGGTGGTGCCCAGGGACATGATCACAGCGTCCACGGGAAGCTCAAACTCGCTGCCCTTCTTCTCCACGGGGCGGCGGCGGCCGGAAGCGTCAGGCTCGCCCAGCTCCATCTCGATGCAGGTCATGGACTTGACGCAGTCCTGCTCATCGCCGTTGATCTGGACGGGGTTGTTCAGGGTCTTGAACACCACGCCCTCCTCGATGGCGTGCTCCACCTCCTCATGACGGGCAGGCAGCTCCTCCATGCCCCGGCGATAGACCACGTACACGTCGGCGCCCAGGCGCTTGGAGCAGCGGGCGGCGTCCATAGCCACGTTGCCGCCGCCTACCACGGCCACCTTCTTGCCCTTCAGGTCCATGATGGGGGTGTCGGAATCCAGGCGATAGGCCTTCATCAGGTTGATGCGGGTCAGGAACTCGTTGGCGGAGTAAACGCCCTTCAGGTTCTCACCGGGAATGTGCATGAACATGGGCAGACCAGCGCCGGAGCCCACGAACACGGCCTCAAAGCCGTTCTCCTCCATCAGCTCGTCGATGGTGATGGTGCGGCCCACAACGATGTTGGTCTCCACCTTCACGCCCATGGCCTTGAGCCCGTCCACTTCCTTCTGCACGATGGTCTTGGGCAGACGGAACTCAGGAATGCCGTACACCAGCACGCCGCCGGCCAGGTGCAGGGCCTCGTACACGGTGACATCATAGCCCTTCTTGGCCAGGTCGCCGGCGCAGGTAAGGCCGGCAGGGCCGGAGCCTACAACAGCTACCTTATGGCCGTTGGACTGGGGCTTTTCGGGGGCCTCGGTGCTGTGGGCATTGTGCCAATCGGCCACGAAGCGCTCCAAGCGGCCGATACCCACGGCCTCACCCTTCTTACCCCGGACGCAGTGCATCTCGCACTGGCTCTCCTGGGGGCAGACGCGGCCGCACACGGCGGGCAGGGAACTGGTCTGATGAATCACCTGATAGGCACCCTCATAGTCCTTTTCCACGATCTTTTGAATAAACTCGGGGATGCGGACATTCACGGGGCAGCCGTTTACACAGGGGTGGGCCTTGCAATTCAGACACCGGGCAGCCTCGTCCAGAGCCTGCTCCTCGGTGTAGCCCAGGGCCACCTCCAGAAAGTTATGATTGCGGACGTTGGGGTCCTGAGAAGGCATAGGATTCTTATCCTGACGCATATTCACAGCCATCTTACTTTACCTCCTTCTTAAAGAGGTTGCAGACCTCTTCGTGCTTATGCACCTCGAAATCGTGATACATCTGGTTGCGCTTGACAGCCAGATCCCAGTCCACCTGCTGGCCGTCGAAGTCGGGGCCGTCCACGCAGGCAAACTTGGTCTCGCCGCCAACGGTCAGGCGGCAGCCGCCGCACATGCCGGTGCCATCGATCATGATGGGGCTCATGGAGACAGTGGTGGGCATGCCATAGGGCGCTGTGGTCTTGCAGACAAACTTCATCATGACCATGGGGCCGATGGCGAAAATCTCGTCATACACGTTGCCGGCGTCCAGCAGCTCCTTCAGGGCCTCAGTGACCAAGCCCTTCTGGCCATAGGAGCCGTCATCGGTGCAGACCTTCAGGACGGAGGAAACGGCCTTGAACTTATCCTCCAAAATCACCACATCCTTACTCTTAAAGCCCACCACGGCATGGACCTCGGCCCCGCAATCGTGGAACTTCTTCAGCACCGGATAGGCGATGGCGCAGCCGACGCCGCCGCCCACTACGCAGACCTTTTTCTTGCCCTCAGTCTCAGTGGGCTTACCCAGAGGACCGACGAAATCGTGCAGGCACTCACCCTGCTCCTTGTGGCTGAGCTTTTCCGTGGTAGCGCCCACGGTCTGCACGATGATCGTAACGGTGCCCTTTTCCCGGTCATAGTCATGGATGGTGATGGGGATACGCTCGCCATTTTCATCCACCCGCAGGATGATGAACTGGCCCGGCTGTGCCTTCTTGGCCACCATGGGAGCCTCGATCTCATACAGGATCACGGTCGGCTTCAAGGCTGTTTTTGTAACAATGCGATACATACGTTATCTTCCTTCCTCGTTGAGTTCTTTTGGAAAAATACTGTCTTACTTGCCGGAAGTTTGTTCCAGGGTTTATTTTAACATTAAATTTCCATCCCGTCAATTGCTCCGCCCAACATCTCCGGCGAGAATCGTCACCTTTCGGCCCTCGATCCGCACCTCGCCGCCGTCGCGCATTTTCTTCAGCTCCCGCATCATGGCGCTGCGGTCGGTGGATATGTAGTCCGCCAGGGCACTGAGGGAAAAGGGCAGGGTAAAGCTTCCGCCGTTTTTGGCCTGCTGCAGAGAGAAATAGCACAACAGCTTATCCCGGATGCTGCGGCGGCTAAGCACCTCCACCCGCTCAGACAGGGCCGATGCCTTCTCGCTGATAAGGTGGAACATATTCTCTATCATGCGGTTGTGATGGCCGCAGTTTTTTTCACACCGGTTCTCCAGCTTTTCCTCCGGGAAAAACCAAACGCAGCAGGGCTTTTCACATGTCACGTCCACGCTGTCGCCCAGCACGTTGCGAAACATGAGCATCTCCCCAAACACACCCCCGGGCTGCAGATGCTCTAAAATGGTGCGGTCTCCCCGCTGATCCACCCGCTCCACAATGGCCGAGCCTGTAGCCAGCACGCCGATGGTGCGGCGGCCGGAATCAAAATCGTAGACCAGCTCCTCGGGCTTGAAGCACCGCTCCTGCACCCCGAAGCACTCGTAGATGCGCCGGCACTCCTCCGGTGAGATTCCGTCAAATACCGGCGTTTGGGGAATGGTCATAGTCCGCCTCCCTTTCCGGGCTGTCTGCGCCGCAGCGCAGGCCCCTTTTATCTCTCTTATGGCCGATGATAACATACACGATGATATACACCACACCGCCCCAGGCAAAACCTGCCGCCAGGTCTATGAAGGCGTGCTGCTTCACCAGCAGCGTAGACGCTGCAATGATGGCAAACCATACGGTACCCAGGATCTGCCAGATCCGCTTCAGCTTCGGCGAGTGCCACATGGCGGCAATAGCTGCCACCACACCCAGCACATGAACGCTGGGAAACACATTGGCATTATTATCGGCGGCCCAGGTCATCTGCAGGATCCAGGTGCAGATATTATGCCGGGGCAGCACCGCCGGGCGCAGGTCCTGCCCGTTGGGCACGAGAAAGCAAAAGAGGGTGGCGGTGGTGTAGGCGATGGCGATAAACCACATATACCGCCGGAAGCTCTCCGGATCCTTTACAATGAAAAACACACCCAGTACAAACAGCAGGATGCTCCAGCTGTTGTAGGGAATGACGAAATACTCACAGAAGGGGATGTAGTTATCAATAGCGGTCTGGGTGGCCCAGTAATTATCGGTGACCACATGCTCCACAGTGAAGTACATAATCAAATATACCGGCATATATAGGCCCCACCACATATGGGGATGGGTTTTAATGAATTGCTTGATTTTTTGCATGAATATCCTCCAACGCAGCTATACCGGCGAAAAATCCTTTGCCTTTTCCGCCTGTGGGCAGCAAGCTTAGCGAGGTCTTTTAGAGAAGCAGACGCCGCAGGGCTGCAAATAAACACCCTGCCATTATAACACATTTCCCGGCAGATGCCATAGGGAGAAACAGAAATATCACAGTTTTTTAACATTTTTTAAATGCGGCGACTTGCGGAAAGGGTCGTTCTTATATTATACTGTATGCATCTGTCAAATTTTGAGGAGGACGCAGTATGCTGCTGAACCGTGAAAACAAAGAAAACCGCCAGGTGGTGCTGACCATCCAGGTGGAGCAAAGCGCCTGGGAAAAGGCCCTGGAGGACGCTTATGAGCAGAGCAAGTCTCTTTTTAAAAAAGAGGACGGCTCCTTGCCCACCCGTCAGGAAATGGAGGAAAAACACGGCGCGGATGTGTTCTATCAGGACGCGGTGAACAGCACCTTCCCCGTGGCTCTGGTGGAGGCCGTGCGCCAGGAGGACATCAGCGTGGCCGGCGCTCCGGAGCTGAGCGTGGAGGCCATCGGCCCCGAGGGCTATGTATTCACCGCCCTTATCGATTTGTATCCGGAGGTGAAGCTGGGCCAGTACAAGGGGCTCTCCGCCCCCCGGCCTCAGGTGGAGCTGTCCGATGACGACGTTACCGCCGCCATTGACGAGTATCTGCAGGGCCACCTCACCGAGGAGCACCCGAAAAAGGCCGCCATGGGCGACGAGGTGGTGCTGGACTTTGAGGGCTTTGTAAACGGCGTTCCCTTTGAGGGGGGCAAGGCCGAGGAATATCCCCTGCTGCTGGGCAGCGGCTACTTTATCCCCGGGTTTGAGGAGCAGGTGGCCGGCATGGCCGTGGGCGACGAGCGGGACATCCCCGTCACCTTCCCCACCCAGTACGCCCCGGAGCTGGCGGGCAAGGACGCAGTGTTCCACATCAAGGTCCACAAGATCACCCGCCGGGCAAGGCCCGTCATGAGTGAGGAATTTGCCAAAGCCCAGGGCTTTGCCGATGCCTCCGCCCTGCGCCGGAGCATCATGGAGCAGGCCGTGCGCAATAAGCAGCAGGAGGCCGCCGATGCCTACGCCGATGCACTGGTGCAGCAGGTCATCGAGGGCATGGAGGTGGAGATCCCGGAGCGGATGGTCACCTGCCAGCTGGATGGGCTCATGCATGACTTAGAGCAGCAGCTGATGCAGCAGGGCGCCACCATGGACGCCTATCTGGAGATGGCCGGTATCACCCGGGAGGACCTGCGCCGCCAGGCGGAAGCCAGCGCCCGGGCCTCCGTGGAATTTGAGCTGGCCATGACGGAAATTGCCCGGCTGGAGGACATCCGCTTCACTGACGCGGAGCTGGAGGAGAAATACACCCAGATGTCCGCCCTCTACGGCATGACCCCGGAGCAGCTGAAGCAGAACCTGCCCATAGAGCGCCTGACCCACGACCTGCGCCTGGCCCGGGCCCGGGCCATTGTGGTGGACAGCGCCAAGCCTCTCTGAGCCAATAAGCCAAAAGCGGAGGAGCCCTATGGCTCCTCCGCTTTTTATGACATTTCCTTCTTCCCCGGGGTGAGCTTGCGCTTGTTGCCCTGCTCATCCACGATCCAGGTGTTGTCCAGCTCCCGGCGGAGGTTGCCCATGATGCTGTTTAGATACTCCTGCCGCAGGGCGGCCCGCTCCTCGGTCTCCTCCGGAGTCAGGCCCTGAGGGGTCTTGGCCTTGCGGGCCAGCTCGTTGATCCGTTCTATTTTCTTCTGTTCCATAGAATCGCTCCTTATATAAATCGTTTCATCGTAATGCCCGTGCGGCCCTTGCGGCTCTGTCCGCCCACCTCCGCCAGGCAGCACTTGCCCAGGCCCCGGATTGTCAGCACATCCCCCTGCTCCACCGAAAAATCCGGTCTGATGCAGGGCATCCAGTTCACCTCCGCCTTGCCGCTGCGGATCAGCTCCGCCGCTGCGCTGCGGCTGATGGAAAAGCCCGCGGCGGCCACGCTGTCCAGCCGCAGGGAGGCCACGGTGTCCCGAATCAGCTTCACCGGCTGCTCCGGCATGGCAATCTCCTCCAGCCCGATCTCCGCCACGCGCAGAGGCACCCGGCCCGCCTGCTTCCATTCCCGCAGGAGGAAGTCCGCCACGCTGCTGCCCACCAGCACATCCGCCCAGTGGGGCGACACCAGAATATCCCCCACCTTCTCCCGCGTCAGGCCCAGGCCCATAAGGCTGCCTAAAAAATCCCGATGGGTGGGGTGGTCCGTCTCATAGAACCGGCATCGCAGGCACCGCACCGCCGTTTCGTCCGGCCCATCCATCCAATCCGGCAAAAAGTGCAGCTGTCGGCGCTGGGCTCCCTCGCAGCCGCCCCAAAAGGCAAACCCCTCCCGATCGCCCAGGGCCTGCATCAGCTGCCCGGCCAAGGCCTGCTCATGGGGAGAGAGAAATCCGCTCGCCTCCGGCACATTCCGGCTGCGGCAGCGCTCCCAGCCGTCCCATAGGCGGCCCAGCAGCACCCGCTCCTCCGCCGAGGCGGAGAGTTTATCCAAAAGCTCCCTGCGGTTCAAAACCATTCCTCCCGTAGTTTGTGGTAAAAACGCCCTGCCAAAGCAGGGCGTTTTATGATCGTTACCGAACCAAGGCCTCAATAGTAAGAGTCTGTCCCTCCACCGAGGCGGTGATGATGGCCTTTCCGGAGGAAACCGCCGTTACCACACCCGAGGCATCCACGGTGGCAATTTGGCTGTCAGAAGAACTCCAGGTGACCGTGGCATCCGTCCCATCCACCTCCAGGGGAGCTGTTTCCCCAACATTGAAGGAAAACTGCCCTCTCGACCCATAAATAGATTGCAGCACCAAATCCTTCCCGGTAGGCGTGTCCGGTGTGACGGGCGTATCCGGCGTATCCGGCGTAACGGGATCCGTCGGCTGATCCACCGCTGCCGTCACCGCCACGCGGCAGGTGGCCGTGGTGTCCGCCGCCGAGGCCGTTATCACAGCGCTGCCGGTGCTCACGGCCTGCACGGTGCCGTTGGCGGAGACAGTGGCCACGGCCTCGTCGCTGCTGGAGAAGGCCACCTTGTCCGCGCCGGAAACCGTAAGCGCAAAGCTGCTGCCCACGGTAAGCTCCACACTGGTTTTATTCATGGTCAGCACGGCGGGCTCGGGGGTGGGGGCATCCTTTTCGCCGGTAAAAAATGCCGTGATCTGGTTGCCGAATATGGTATAGGCCGCCAAACCCAGCACCAGCACCAGGCACACGATCACCACGCCGCCGCCCACCTTGGGCTTGGCCCGGCCGCCGCCGGTGCGGTGCCCGGCGTTCTTCACGGGCTTGCTGCTATGGCGTTCTTCATCCTCTTGGCAGAAGGGGCAGGTTTTATATGTATCGGAGAACATCTCTCCGCATTTCGGGCATTTCAGCAGACGCATTGTATATCCTCCCAGGCAAATTCTCTACGTTCTATTATACGGTTTTCTCCCCATGCGTCAACTGAAAAACATGGAAATTCATCCTTTTTTTACATTGTTCCTTGCTTTTGTCCACTCAGTTTTCTATAATAGAATAAAATGTATTGAAGCGGAGGGTCATCGCCTATGCATACCATGATCATCGGCATCGCCGGGGGCACCGGCAGCGGCAAAACCACCCTGACGGACCACCTGGCCGCCCACTTCGGCCCGGCCATCAGCGTGGTGCATCATGACAACTATTATAAGCGCCAGGACGTCCCCTTTGAGGTGCGCTGCCAGCAAAACTACGACCATCCCGATGCCTTTGACACGGATCTGATGATCCAGCAGCTGAAGGAGCTGAAGGCCGGCCGCACCATTCGCTGCCCCGTGTACTCCTATGCCGACCACAACCGCACCGATGAAACGGTGCTCATCCGGCCCGCCCCGGTGATTATCGTAGAGAGCATCCTCATTTTCCACGACCCCCGGCTGCGGCAGCTGATGGATATCCGCATCTTTGTGGAGACCGATGCCGACGTGCGCATCCTGCGCAGGGCTCTTCGGGATGTGGAGGAGCGGGGCCGCTCCATGCAATCCATTGTGCAGCAATACCTCACCACCGTCAAGCCCATGCATGAGCAGTTTGTGGAGCCCACGAGAAAATATGCCGACATTGTGGTGCTGGAGGGCGGGCACAACCTGGTGGCCCTGGATCTCATTATGCAGCGCATTGCCGGCCACATTGCGGAAAATCCGCCGGAGGATGCAACATGAGCGGAGGCAGGCTCCTTCGGTACTCCTTGGCGGGGCTGTGCATCGCTCTGGCAGCGTTCTTCCTGCTGCCCTTGGCCATCGGTGCGCACCATATCGGGATGTTTTTCCCGGCGGCGGTGCTGGGTGTCCTGGCGTGGATGCTCCTGCGCCCCCAAAAGCTCAAAATGCTGCTCACCGGCAAGGGCCGCATCCTGTGGCGCAGCCTGCTGGCGCTTTTCGCCGCGGGCCTGCTGTGCGTGGCCGTGATCCTGGGGCTGATGGCTCGTCAGGCGGCGGACCGGCCCGAGGCCGTAGGGCCCTGCACGGTGCTGGTGCTGGGGTGTGAGGTCCGGGGCCTTCGGCCCAGTAAGATGCTGGCCGCCCGCATCGACAGCGCCTACGATTATCTCACCGCCAATCCCGAAGCAGTGTGCGTGGCCTGCGGCGGCATGGCTGACGACGAGATCATCACCGAGGCCCAGTGCATCCGGGACGAGCTGGTGCGCCGGGGCATCGACCCGGGGCGGATCTATCTGGAGGAAAAGTCCCTGAACACCCGGCAGAACATCTCCTATGCCGCGGACATCATCCGGGCAAAGGGCCTGCCCACGGAGGTAGCCGTGGCCAGCGACAATTTTCATCAGCTACGGGCGGCCGTATATGCCCGCGGCAGCGGCCTGGAGGCCCGATCCCTGGGCTGCCGGTCCTACTGGCTTTTGGGCCCCGGCTACTGGGCCAGGGAGGTCATTGCCGTAGCCGCCGCCTGGGCCTTTGGGCGATAAAGTGATGGTGATTTGTATATTCTTGCCCGATTTATACAAATAGGAGTCAAAAGCTTCATGGCACTTGTATCCGCAGACTACAGGCTTTTTTCTTGCAAGGCTCTTTGGATTTTGCGGCGATCTCAAAAAAGCAGACGGCTGACTATGTCAGCCGTCTGTTTTTTCAGAAGGAAAATACCACGCCCACCACGGCGGAAGCCAGGATGAACAAAATGGGATGCAGGCCCTTGGTGGGCTTCACCCATCGGGTGAGGACCAGCAGCACAGCTGCAAGAAGGACGGCCTTCCAGTTCAGCGCAGCCAGGCCCGTCATGCCGCTGTTGAGCAGGGCCACTCCCGCCACACTGAGACCCGCCGCCGCCACCATGGCCGCCGAAGCCGGGCGCAGGCCGTAGAACACGCTCTGGACGATGCGGCTGTCCCGGAAGCTGCGCAGAAACGCGGCGATGATCAAAATGACGATGATAGACGGCGTTATCAGGCCAATGGTAGCAATGACCGCCCCCAGAACGCCCCCCACCTGGAAGCCCACATAGGTAGCCATATTCACACCGATGGGGCCCGGAGTGGACTCGGACACTGCCAGCATATCGGCGATTTGGGAGGTGGTAAACCAATCCGGATGCCGGGCGGACATATCATAGAGGAAGGGCAGGGTGGCCATGCCGCCGCCGACGGCAAAAAGGCCGGTCTTAAAATACTCGTAAAACAGCAGCAGATAGATCATTTCTTCTCCCTCCCCTCCACGGCCTGAAGCACTACGCCCGCCAGGCCCGCCGCCAGCACATACAGAATGGGCGACACATCGAGAACGAAGGACAAAACCAGGATCACCCCGAAAATCCCCCAGCACCAGGCATCCTTCATAGCGCCCTTCACCAGCTTCAGCACGGCATTAAAGATCAGCACGCACACGCACACCCGGATGCCCGCAAAGGCGTGCTGCACCCAGCTAAGGTGGGCGTAGGCGGTGATGACCTTGGCCAAGGCGGAGATGATGATAAGGGACGGGAACACTACCCCCAGGGTTGCTATGATGCCGCCGGCGACCCCGGCGTGTTTCTGCCCCACAAAGGTGGCAGTGTTCACGGCGATGACACCCGGGGTACACTGGCCGATGGCGAAATAGTCCGTCAGCTCCTCATCGGTGGCCCAGCCCTTTTTCTCCACCACCTCACGCTGCAATATAGGCAGCATGGCGTAGCCCCCGCCAAAGGTCATAACGCCCACCTTGGCGAAGGTGTAAAACAGCTCCCAAAGATCTTTCAGCATTGTTATCACTCCGTATATCCATAAAGTCCGCGCACCGACACCTCGCCGCTGCGCACGGTCTCCTCTGTTCCGTCCTCATGGCGCACCACCAGGCCGTACCGCTCATCAATTCTCAGGGCCTGCACCGTCTCCCGGGTATCGCCCCGAAGAAGGCGCACGGTCCTGCCTACATTCAGGCAGGCCGCCCGATAGTCTGCCAGCCATCTTTCCGGGGCAAACAGCACCTCCCGGCGCAGGTAGTCCATCTCCTCCAGCAGGGCCGCCGCCAATTGAGCCCGGCAGACCCTCCCGCCCAGGGACAGGTCCAGAGAGGTGGCAATGTCCGCCACCTCGCCGGCGAAATCCTCCGGCTGCTGGTGAACATTGATGCCGATGCCCACCACCACATGTGACACATGGCCGCTCTCGCCTTCCAGGGACATCTCCGTGAGGATGCCCGCCAGCTTACGCCCCCCCAGCACCAGGTCATTGGGCCACTTGATCTGCGGCCGGACACCGGTCACCCGCTGAACGGCACGGCAGACAGCCACAGCGCTGAGAGCCGTCAGCGGCAAAAGCTCCTCCGGGGCGCAATCGGGCCGCCAAAGGATGGAGAAAAACAGGCCCTTGCCTGCCGGGGACTGGAAGCTGCGGCCCCGGCGCCCTCGGCCCGCCGTTTGGCAATCCGCCAGCACCGCCGTTCCGTCGGGAGCCCCCTCCAGAGCCAGGCGGCGGCAGAAAGAGTTGGTGGAGTCCACCGTCTCCAGCACATGGAGATTCTCCCGAGTCCGGTGTAAATACTGCTCCACCGTCTCCCGGGAGAGGAAATCCGGTGCGCCTATGAGCCGGTAGCCCCGGCCTGTGCGGGCCTCAATGTCGTACCCCTGACGGCGCAAAGCCTCCACCGCCTTCCATACGGCGGCCCGGCTGATGCCCAGGGTCCGGCTCAGCTCCTGACCGGAGAGATAGTCTCCGCTCTCCTGCAGAGCCCGGCACACACGCTGCTGACTCATGTTCCCTTCCTCCCCTCCACAAAAATATGTATTCTCACGCTCCGAGCGGACAGGGTCGCCCGCCCCTGCAACGATGCCGATCCCCCC
>OGGU01001807.1_pt1 | contig 11724 bp, 11 predicted proteins | sample 1571241 | NCBI WGS metagenome assembly OGGU01 (sample SAMEA2581934, study PRJEB24529) | metagenome | biome: Human gut stool | place: China | collected 2011
CAGAGCAGCCCACCAAAGCACCGTTTTTTTTATTTGGTGGGCTGTGCTGCCAAATATATATTGATAACAAAAGAGCCGACGAGCTGTGAGGTATCTCACAAGTTCATCGGCTCTGCGTCTTAGCGTCTGGCACTTCTGCTTTTGTGATATTCAGTTGCTTTGCATTTATCAATGTCTGCTTATGGCACTTGGGACAGAACAAAGGAAAATTCTTTAACTCTGTATCTTCCCGTATCTGCACCCTTGTTTTGTTGCCGCAGATAGGGCATAGTATAAACGTTTCTTTTTGCATTAGGCATATTTCCTCCGACTCACAAACGCAAGATTGCCTTAGCTATTGTTGCCAAGGAAAGCCGCAAGTCCCTTTTGCACTTCTGCTGGGTCTTTGACACTATATGTGAAAGAAAGCGTTGCGTTTGTTTCAATCCAAATCTTAGAATAATCAGAAGTGAAGCTGATTACGGAGTCCATAGAATTGTCTGCTCGGTAAAATGTAATTTTATTATTTCCCTCGCTGTCATTCCAAGAGCCTCTCTTGACTTCTTTCGTGTTGACCTCAATGCCTTCTATGAAATTCAGCAGTTGATTGAAGCCTTCACTGTCTGTAATAGTCGTATTTCCATCGGCAGTCTTTATTGCGGCATAAGTTGCGGACTGCGTAGCTATTGCGGGAATGCCTGTAATAGCATCCTTTGCCGTCGCATACTGCGGACGGTTAGGAATAAGGCATATTGCAATTACCACAATTAAAATTACCGCCCCTAAACCTGCAAATCCAATTATTTTTTTCGTGTTTGATTTCATAACATTCTTTATCCTTTCTTTGGGATTTCCCTCGGCAAACGCCATCGGTACGCCAAGTGTGCTTTTTTCAATAGAAAGCTCTAAAAGCGACCGGCTGTATTCTTTGCGAATATCCTCCTTTGAATTTCTGATTACACTTTCATCGCAGGACATTTCCATATCGGTAACAAACAGCTTGAACGCAAGCCACACAAGAGGGTTAAACCAATGCAGGATAAGAACAACATATCCTAATATCTTCGCAAGGTTATCACGCCGAGCGAGATGCGTCTGTTCGTGGGCAATTACATATTCCTGTGCGTCAGCCAAATTGCTCGGCAAGTATATTTTTGGATTTCGCAATCCAAGCGCAAAGGGCGTGCTGATTACTTGCGAAATATAAATATTATCCCGAAGAAGGACGGCACTCTGTAATTTCTTTTTGAGTTTGGAATATGAGCGTATGCTATACAGGCAAAACGCAAAAACGCCGATGAACCATATAATCTTTCCCCAAAAGGTAAATATCTGATATACATTTGCGGTAGAACCGAAAACCTCAGTTGCTACAACAGGGTTGATTACGCTGTCTATTGCTTTTATACCCGTTTCCACATAAGGGGTTTCAATGTAAAGCATATCTGTAGAAAGCGGCGTTGTGTTGAACGGCAATATGCTCAAAACGCTTTCAAAGGAAACGGGGACAAGCAGGCGGAAAAAGGCAACAAACCACAATGCGTAGGAGAAAACCTTTGGAGCTTTTTTCAGCAGCAGCCGTGCCAGTATAATAATTAAGATGGCGAAGCTGCCCGTAATACTCATATTTACAATATCGAGAAATACTTTGTCGCTCATAGTCATTCCTCTGCATTTTGGTCGATGATTTTCTGTATTTCAGCGATTTCTTGCTTTGAGAGCTTTTTGCGGCGGGTAAACGCCACTAAGAATTGCGGCAAAGAACCGTTGAATGTTTCTTCCACGAAGCCCTCACTTTGCTTCGTAAACCACTCCTGTTTTGAAAGGACAGAAACGACATTGCCCGAATTGTTTTGAAAAATGCCCTTATCACAAAGACGCTTCAGCATCGTATATGTAGTGGATTTCTTCCAAGAGAATTTCTGCTCACAAAGCTGTACCAATCCTCCAGAGGAAATAGGCTCATTCTCCCAAATTAAGTTGGCAAACTCCAGTTCCATATCTCCAAGTTTGTAATTTTTCATTATAATCCTCCTTGCGGATCTACAAGCATTAGACCTTTGCTTATAGTCTAATACTTGTAGACCCGTTTTGTCAAGAGGAAAACAAAAAGTTCACAAACTCTTTGCTGCCAATACTCAGACAGCATTCAACTACTTTGGATTTATCAAGGTTAGTTTTTCGTTTCGGTTTCCTTGTCTGGCGTTGCCCGATATGCGTGGTTCTCCACATATACCATCATACGGTTATACAGTACCACATAGAAAAGTATAGCAAGCATACTGCCTATTGCACCCAAAAGCGCATAAGAGTCGCTGCCTCGTAATTTCAGCGCAGTCCATATTATAATACCTATCCACGCTACAACGCACAGGACGATAGTTGAAATATGTTCGTGCAGCCATTTCTTCTTAAAAAATACTATCTTTTCTTTCAGCGTAAAGGTGCTGTTGTTCAGCGCCGTAACAAGGTTATCGTCGGCGGCTTTCTTAAAGTCCTCCGCCCAAAGCCGTTCGCCGCTTATAAGTTCGTTAATACTTACGCCGAATTCCTTTGAAAGCAGCGACAGCATTTCAACATCGGGCATATAATTGCCGTTCTCCCAACGGGAAATGGTTTTGTTGGTCACACCAAGCTTTTCTCCGAGCTGCTCCTGCGTCAAGCCTTTATCTTTTCGCAGGGCGGCAATAAATTTTCCAATCTTTATTTGATCCATTTTTGTGTACCTCCGAAGAAAAGTATAGCACGGCTTTCGCAAAAACTCTTCCCCACAAACAGCGAAGGTTATCACTCGTGAATAGGTCGCAATTTTCCTGCACATACGGAGTGCCTAAATCGCTGTACTCCTTTTCAAAATTGTGCTTCAGATAATAATTGGGGTTGTTCGGGGTTTGCATTACGGGATAGTTGATATTCGTGCCGGCAATCGAAAGCCAGCCGACCATATCCGTATTTTGCAGATACAGCTCGCCGTACTCTGCAAGCACGGTTTCTTCCTCTGTGCGCAGAACATCGGTCGTTTCGCTTTCGCCCGTCTGCGCCTGTTCCACAACCTCGGCAATTTTCTCAAAGACTTCTTCCTGCTCGCTTTCGTGCGCATAGTGGCTGTAAATATGAAAGCTGCAAAAAGCCGCCGTGCCAAGCAGGCACACGGCGGCAATCATACAAATGATTTTTGTGTATTTCTTCATAAGCGTTGTCCTTTCTTATTCTGTTTTAGGGGCAAAAAATAACGCCCACATTTTCTGTGAGCGTTATCGCCAAAATATTGATTTCAGATACAAAATGCGGCATAGAGAGGAACGATTTTTTTATTGTCCTCAAAGCCGAAGTTCTTGGCAGAGAGCTTGATTGCATAAGCAGGCTTGTAGGTGTCCATATAGACCTTTAAGCTCTTGGCTCTGGTGTTGTCGGCAGACTTGACCTCAATGGGAATGAGTTGACCGTCACGCTGAATGATAAAATCAATTTCAGCTCCACGCTCGGACTCCCAATAGTAGGTGTGGTAGCCGTTAATGGAGAGCTGTACATTGACATAGTTCTCAGCCATACCGCCCTTGAAATCGTTGATTTCCTCGACCATATAGAGAATGTCATTGGCGGCTAAATCTTTCTTGGCGCAAAGCAGCCCTAAGTCGGACACATAAATCTTGAACGCATCAATATCACGGTAGTTTTCAAGTGGCTTTTTGATTTGCTCGACCTTGTAAACCTGTGACACGATACCAGACAGGCAAAGCCATTCAATCGCATTTTCAAATTCAGATGCCCGTCCGCCTTTCTTAATCAGTTTATATTGGAAACGGGTATTCTTCTTTGAGAGCTGAACAGTTATATTGTCGTAGGCAAGTCTGGTTTTCTTGATTTCATTCAAGTTGTTATACTTGCTCATATCGTTGAGATAGCTTGCAAGTATCGTATCCTGCGTATGGCGGACAAGGATATAATCCTTTGTTTCAGCGAATTGCATCACGCACTCTGGCATACCGCCGACCACAAGGTACTGACGGTAAAGCTGCATTGCGGCGTCGTGCAAGGCAGACGGCAGCGGCGTATCGGTTTGGAAGCATTTTTTAATCTGCTCTACCAAATCGTCCTCACCGAGAGCCAACATAAATTCCTCCATATCCATAGGATAAAGCGTTTTCATATCGACCTTTCCTACGGGAAAAGAGAATTTCGCCCTGTTGACCGCAACGCCGAGCAAGCTGCCTGCGACAATGATGTGATAATCTGGAGCGTTCTCGCAAAAGTATTTGAGCGAGGTCAAAGCCCTTTCGCAGAGCTGCACCTCATCAAAGACTATCAGCGTTTTTTCCTTTACGATAGTCTGACCTGCGATATGGGACAAAATCGGTATCAGATAATCGGGGCTGATGTTTTCATCAAAGGTTTCGTTCAGCTTTGGATTGGTTTCAAAGTTGAAGTATGCCACATTTTCGTAATGGGTGCGCCCAAACTCCAGAATGGAATAGGTCTTTCCGACCTGTCTTGCGCCCTGTAAAATAAGGGGCTTGCGGTGTTCGCTTTCTTTCCACGCTTCCAAGAAGCCCATAATCTTTCTATACATAAGCAGTCCTCCTTAAAGGTACTGACCATAGTATAGCAGATATTCGCGTAAAAATCAATGAAATTTCCTTGAATTTTCGCACTAATTAACACGATTATTTTCTCTAACCTCTCACGATACGACACGAACACCGCAATTTCTGCGTTTTATACTTCTCCGAACTTGGTCGTCATCAGCTTGTAAAGCTCGGTATTGCGGGGGAACTTGTTGACAAACGGCACAAGAGAACTGCCGACCTTGAGAAGCCCCTGTCCTGCGCCGACATTCGTAATATAACTGAGCTGAAGGTCGGAGATATTAAGGAGCTTGGCAAGCTCGATACGGTCTGTGGACGCTTGGTTGAGCATAATGATAAACTCGCTGTTGGCAAGCATTGTCCTTGCCGTGTGGCTCTGCAAAAGGTCGTCCACATTCTGCGTGATACCCGTGCAGTACGCACCGTATTTTCTTACTCTTTTCCAAAGCGTAAATAGGAAGTTTGCGGAGTATTCGTGCTGAAAGAGCAGATAAATCTCATCAATGAAAATGAATGTGTTCCTGCCTTTGGCTCTGTTCTGGGTAATACGGTTCAAGATGCTGTCAAGGACAACAAGCATACCGATTGGCTGTAACTGCTTGCCCAAATCCAGAATGTCATAGCAGATAAGGCGGCTGTGAGTATCCACATTTGTATGCTTGGCAAAGGTGTTCAAAGAGCCGTCCGTGAAAAGCTCAATGGCAAGGGCGATTTCTTGCGCTTCTGGCTCGTCCTGCTTTAGCAGCTCCTCACGGAAGTCCTGCAAGGTCGGCGGCGTTCCCATATAGTTGCCTTGCTGATAATACCGATACACCGAAGCGGTACAGCGGTCAATGATGGATTTCTGCTTTGCGCCAAGACTGCTGCCGCCGATGAGCTGTTCGCAAAGGGACAAAATAAACTCCGATTTCAAGATAACGGGGTTTGCGCCGTCACCGTAATCGGAGTTCATATCCATAGCGTTGATATGGTTTTCGCTCGTTGCCGAGATGTGAATGACCTCGCCCTGCATTGCCTTTACAAGCGGCGAATACTCTCGCTCTGGGTCAATAATGATAATATCGGCGTTGGGGTCGGTCAGAATGATGTTCGTCATTTCTTCCTTTGCCGTAAAGGATTTGCCCGCACCCGACACGCCGAGGATAAAGGAATTACCGTTGAGCAGGTGGCGGCGGTTAGCGATAATCATATTCTTGCTGATTACATTCTGCCCGTAATAAACGCCGTTTTCGTGATAGATTTCCTGCACCCGAAACGGAATAAACACCGCAAGGCTTTCCGTAGTAAGGGTACGCAAGGCGTCAATCTTTCGCACACCGAAAGGCAGCACCGTATTCAGTCCGTCCATCTGCTGATATTTCAGCACGGCAAACTGACACAGGTGCTTTCTGGCAGTCGTGAGCAACGCTTCTGTGTCGCTGTCAAGCTGCTCCTTGCTGTCAGCCGTATGCACCATAGTCAGCACGGCGAACATCATTCTCTGGTCACGGGTCGTAAGGTCATCAAGGAACTCCTTGCTTTCTTTTCGCTGCTGTTCCAAGTCATACGGTACAACGGCAGAAAAGTTGTTGTTCTGGTTTTGCTTTCTCTGCCAATTCGTGATGTTAGTTTCCACGCCGAGCAGTCGGTTTTCCACCTCTCGCACGGCTTCATCTGTGGGAACGGGGATAATGTCAACGGAGAGCATCATATTTCTGTTCAGCTCACAAAGCTCCGCTACCATACTGTCCTTGATATAGGCGGCATATTCTCTGAGGAAAATCACACGCCCGTATCTGTCGCCCATTCTGAAACAGTCATTTTCAAATTCAAAGGTGTCAGGGCAGATAAAGTCCTTGAAGTCGTGACCCTTTCGCATCGTCTGGGAAATATCGAAGCGGAACGCCGTTTCTTCGCCTGTGCGGTAAAAGTCGTGAAAAATGCGGAGCTTTTCCTCGGCTTCAAGCTCCACGCAGCGTGACCCCAGACGGGAAAAATGGGCAATAAGGTCAGCACCCACACGGGCAAAGTAGTTTCGGGCTTCCTCGATGTTTTTCTTGCTGACAGATACCGTCACATACTTGTCCTGCACAATGGAGTTTGCTCCCGTTGCTTTTTCAAGGAGCATTTTGTTATATTCCTTGCGGTACTTATCCAGACCGTCATCAGCCATAGGAATGAGTATCGTCTGTTCAAAGTCCGCTTTGTTCAAGCGGCGGTTGTTGATTGTGATTTTCGTGGTAGCTCCGCTGTCAAGCGAATTAAGCAGCTCCGAGTATTCAAGGAACATTGCTTCCTTATCCTCACGGCTTGCTACGGCGTAATTGATGTCCTCAAATTTGAATGTCTTAGCGTACTTGTTCTTGCCGACAAGGAAGATACCGTCCTCCCAGATAGTTTTAATCGGGATAACGCTCTGTACCGATTTCGGCACGACAAACTTCTCCTTATCCTGCTTGAACAGGTTTTTGAGTGTTTTAAGCATTGTTCTTCAACGCCTCCTTTTCGTGATTTTGGATTGCTGCTTTCAGCGTTTCATAGTAGAGATTATCGGGCTGAAACATCAGCTTTTTCGGCATAAGGAACTCCGATTTAATCCACGCCCAAACGAACTGCTCGGCGTTCATACCGTTGTATTTAACAAAGCCCATCAGCGCAAAGGGCGCAGCACCAATGCCGAGGGCGTTAATAGTCGCAGGCGTATTGAAATTGATAATGCCCTCAAAATCCTCTCGGTCAAAATGCTCGTTTCTATCCAGACCGCAGCGGCTCATCAGCATAAATGCAACGCTGTTTGTTACCAAACGCCTGTAACAGACCTCTACATTAAGGTCGTCCAATTCCTCCAAGAAGCTGTCCCTTGTGAAGCCTTTGAGCTGAGAGAAATAGTCTTGCAGATTATCCTCAACGGCGTTCTTTGCCGTTTCCATTAGGGCAGAAGCAAGGTCGGTGCTTTCCGTATTACCAAACCTGTCGGATAGCCTTTCGATAACAGCCTGCTCGTATCGTCCGTTCATCTGCCATATCGGGACGGGGCGGCTGCCGTAATATCCGTCGTGCGTGTCCGAAACATCAAAATAGTATTTAAGGGTATTCCTGCGACCCTTCGGGTCGAAAACGGCAATACCCTTACTGTCTTTGTTTACCCAACGCTTAAAGCGCTTGTTCCAAGTGTCAAGCTCTGCGACGGCGATAGCGTCGGGGCGTTGTGCATAGATTAAAAGCTGTTCATCAAAGCGGCATTTATAGTTGCGGCAAGCAGCAGCTAAAAAGCTCTGCCACGCCTGCGGATTTTTTGCAACCGCAATACCTGGCCTTGAATTGCTTTGTTGAAGATTTCCTTGTCCATCTTGTTCATATTACGCAGAACATCGCAGATGGTACGGTCACGGTCATAAATGCGAACATCGGTAAAATTTATTTCTCCTCTGGTTACTCCGATAGAGAGCAGGGCTGGCTCTAACCGATAAGCCTTTATAGATGGATAATCTATTCTTGTGCGCTGTCTGGAGGCGTTTTTGTCAATAGCGATGTTCCATTCGGCAGGATTTCTATCGCTGTACCCATAATAGAATAAAGCCGTTTCCATATATAGAATACCATCGGGGAATAAACGGCTGATTATCACCACATCGCCTTTGCCAGACCCCATAGTCCAATGATAATAGCCACGCTTGACTTTTTCTATCAAGCCAGCTTTCAACATTCTTTGAATATCCCTGTAATATAGCTTTTCTTTGCTCAACTGAGCCGTGGTCATTACATAATCATAATGCGAGAACATCTGCCTAAGAATTTTCCTGTCTTTTATTGAAACCATACTCTTACCTCTGCACCAAATTGTGCCGTAAAAACATCTCGTTAGGTTGTTTTAGCTCATTATATTTAGCTCGTATTGCCAAGTCAAATGTGTAGCAAACCACACCATTCAAATTATAAAATGGTGTGGTTACAGGCACTTGCTTGTCCACAAAGGGCGCACACGGTTTAGCATTGATTTAGACCGCAATTTGAAATTTCGTAGTAGCGATGGCGTACAGATTTATCGTCCTCTTTGTTTCGCCAACCTTGATAGAATAAGGCTTTTCGGCATTTTTCTCGTTGTCAGAGTCGTCGTATTTTTTAATTCTGTCGAGTGTCGAAAAGCTATGTATCTTTAAGCCGAAGACCTCGCGCTTGTCCTCGTATTTGATACATTGGAACATTTCCGATGCTTCTCTGGGCACCGAGGAGCTGGGACACCTGGAGATCATCGGCGCCATCGTCCACCAGCTGACCCGGAACATGACGCCGGAGGAGGTCAAAAAGGCGGGATACGAGACGTATTTTGTGGATCACACCGCCGGGGTGTATCCCACCGCCGCCTCCGGCTCCCCGTGGAACGCGGCGTCCATGGCCGTCAAGGGCGACCTGATCGCCGACCTGACGGAGGACCTGGCCGCCGAGCAGAAGGCCCGGGTCACCTATGACAACATCCTGCGCCTGTCCGACGACCCGGACGTCAACGACGTCATCAAGTTCCTGCGGGCCCGGGAGATCGTGCATTTCCAGCGCTTCGGCGAGGGCCTGCGCCTGGCCAAGGAGAAGATGGACCAGAAAAATCTCTACTTCGTCAACCCGTCCTTCGATCAATAAGCGCAAAAATGCCCCTGCCTTCGTTTCAGAAGGCAGGGGCATTTTCAGATAGCTGTCAGATGCGGATGGCCAGGTTATAAGCGGCCTTGGTGGCCTGCCACATATTGCCGGGCTTCTCGGTGTTGTAGCTGTCTCCGATGTTGTGGACCTCGGCGGCAACCATCTCCTGCTGAGCGGACAGGAAGGGCTGGTCGTCGCCCTTGTTGCCGATGGCCATGACCACCAGGTCGGCCTCCAGCTGCTCGATATACTCCTCGTTGGTCATCTTGGGGGCCAGAGGATTCTCCACGTTCTTGGGGATGATGGGAGCCCAGGTGCAGTAGGGATCCGGCACGGCCTTGGCGCGGTTGCGGGCGATGACCACATGGCCATTCTCGAACCGGGTGACCCGGGCGCAGTTGATGAGCTGGCCGCCCTCGGCCTCGAAATAGTGGATCAGATGGCCGCGGTTGGCGGTGCAGGCGCCCTCCTCGAAGTGCTCCAGCATCTCCACGCAGGTGACCTTGCGCTGGTGCTCGGTGGCCAGCCAATAAGCGGTCTCCAGGCCCACGGCACCGCCGCCCACCACCACGATCTTGCGATCGGTGTCGGCCAGCTCCTCGGGATGGGTCAGCAGCCAGGTGGCCTCGATGTGGCGGGTCTCCTTCAGGCCGGGAATGGGAGGCAGACCCTCCTTGCTGCCGTTGGCAAACACCACGGCGTCGTATCCGGCTTCCTTCAGCTGCTGGTTGGTCATGGTGGTGTTCAGGTGCACGGTGACGCCGTCCTGCTTCTCCACCTGGCGGAACAGCCATTCCATATAGTTGTGCAGCTCATACTTGCTCAGAGGAGCACCGGCGGCGTGCATCTTGCCGCCCATACGGTCGGACTTTTCAAATACGTCCACGGTATGGCCCCGCTGTGCGGCGGTGATGGCGAAGTTCAGGCCCGCGCAGCCTGCGCCGATAACGGCGATGCGCTTGCGCACCTTGGCCGGGGTGGGAACGGCAGGCAGCAGCTCCTCGAAGCCGGTGCGGGGATTCACGGCGCAGGCGACGGCCTTGCGCTCGCGCAGCCGGGCCACGCAACCCTCATTGCAGCCCACGCATGGGATAACCGCATCGTCACGGTTCGCGGCGAGCTTATTAGGCAGGTCCGGGTCGGCGATGAGCGCCCGCCCCATAACCACAAGGTCGGCCTTGCCGGAATCGAGGACGGCGTCGGCGGATTCCCGGTCGATGATGCGCCCGGCCACGCCCACAAGGGCGCGATCTTCAAGGGCTTCCTTGATCGCGGCGGCGCGGTCGGCGTTCCAGCCCTTGGGCAGGCAGGGCGGCGGGCCGGTGAAACGGTTGGTCTCGCCAAGCCCCACGCTGACGTTGAACAGATCGATGCCGTTGTCCGCCACTGTGCGGGCGATGTCGCGGGCCAGCTCCAACGTGATGCCGCCGGGCAGGTACTCCTCGACGCTGCACCGGAAGAACAGGGGAAAATCCGGTCCAAGACGCTTCCTGATGCCCCGGATGACTTCCACTGGCACGCGCATCCGTTTTTCGAAGTTGCCTCCATAGGCGTCCTCGCGGCGGTTGAAGAGCGGGGACATGAACTGCGAGAGGAGGTAGCCGTGCGCACCGTGGATCTCCACGCAGTCAAAGCCGCACTTCTTCGCTCTCGCGGCGGCTTCGCCGAACGCGGCGACGAGCCCGTGGATCTCCTCCACGGTCAGAGCGCGCGGGACGTAGGGGACGGCGGGCTCTTTGAGCGCCGACGGGGCGACAGGGTACGTGTCGTAAGCCTTGAGGGAGCGCTGACGGCCGGCGTGGTAGAGCTGCGCGCCCATCAGACCGCCGGCGGCGTGCACCTGGCGGACGGTCTCGGTCCATGCGGGCACCTGATCGTCGTTCCAGAGCGAGCCGACGACCGGGTCGCTGCCGGCGTCGGCCGTGATGCCGAGATCCTCCGTGAAGACGAGACCCCAGCCGCCCTTGACCTTGGCAACAAGGTAGGCGTTGACCGTCTCGTTCGGCGTGCCGTCGGGGTTGCCCATATGAGAAGACATGGCGCTGACGACAAGGCGGTTTTTCAGCTCAAGGTTGCCGATCTTGCCGGGCTCAAATACTTTTTTCAGTTCCATAGTATACCTCCTGTTTTGCACGCACACGCCGGCTCCGGACGCTGCGCGGCAGCGTGGGCGATCGCAATCGTTGGTTTATTTCTACCAAAAAATCTTTGTGATTTCAATAACGCACTTTTTTGTAACGATGAACCAAAGAGTAAGTACATACAAAAAAGTTCGTTATTGTTAAAATAAAATCAACTTGTTATAATCGAGACAACTTCGATCCGCACCCGCCGTTTTCCGCGCCGCGCGCGCCGGCGGGCAAGCAAAAAAAGGAGCGACCGACATGAAAAAAGCAAAGCGAATTCTCTCCGGGATGCTGGTGGCCGTGATGGCTGCAGCGCTTCTTGCAGGCTGCGGGAGCGCGGATTCCGGCGCTGCTGCAAGCGGACAACATTATAATCTTGCGTATCAGTGCGCATGGGGCTCCGGCGGCGGGCCGTACCA
>OGGU01001808.1_pt1 | contig 11721 bp, 8 predicted proteins | sample 1571241 | NCBI WGS metagenome assembly OGGU01 (sample SAMEA2581934, study PRJEB24529) | metagenome | biome: Human gut stool | place: China | collected 2011
TTTATAAAAACCGCCTAACACAGCCGCGAGTTTTGACAGTTCAGTGAGATTCTGGAACATAAACAATTTCGTAATGTCTACAAGGACCTTGACCGGATCTTCTTTTTCTTTCTGACCGCCATCTGACGGTACGAAATTGCTATTCTGCTGCGTTTTTGCTGCATTTCTCAATTCCTGTTGTTTTTTGAATAATCCAAGTATATCATCTGCCCCCTCGGAAATCGGAGCATTTCCACCAACAATAGCATCGTCATATAAATCCTCAGGATCCGGATCAGAAAACTTGGAAAATCTCGTATCAAGCTCCTCCGGATACTCCACCTTGGTAATCACCAGGATGATCGTGTCCTGTGACAACGGTATTGCCTCTATCATCAGCGGAATATCATCCGCCTCAAAACCAAATTCATACGCCGCCTGCTGCATCATATCGCGGAACAGAAGCTTTGCCTTCTCCGTTCCGTATGCAAGCTCACTCAGCTTGATCTGACGCTCTGCCAGATCCTCCCTCGTCAGCGTACAGCGAATCTGATTGTCGTTTACTTTTTCAATTTTCATACTACACCACGCCTTTCCGTATTCTGAAAGCCAAGCTTCCAGCCAAACTTTCATGCGAAACTCCCGCATTACTTCCTTTATCCGGAAAACCTTGTAAACTGTACATTTATTATAATCAAATGCTATATTGATGTAAAGTATACCTTTTTATTAAATCTTTATAAACTGTCAAAAAGCTATTGTCAAACTACATTTTTCATGTTATAAACATATGCATGAGATGCGAATCTGCCACACTATGAAAGGAGCGGATTTTGCATAGAAGAAGTTATTCTGTTCGGCAAGTACCGGATTCTTTCCGTACTCGGTTCCGGTAGTTTCGGTACCGTATTTCTCGCCGAGCATCTCAAGCTGAAGATTTATCGGGCCATCAAGCGAATCCCCAGATCTCTGGCGGATAAATCTTCTTTCTCCCTGGAATCTGACTTCCTCGCGGAAGCAGCTCTTCTGAAGAATCTTAATCATCCAGGAATCCCCCTCATATATGATATCGACGAAGATGACGCCTATCTTTATATGATTGAAGAATACATTCAGGGTGAATCACTCGAGACGTTTGTCTCTCATCAAAAAAGCATTTCTGAGGAACTGATCGTAAAACTGGGCATACAGCTATGCGACATTTTTACCTATCTGCATCATTTATCTCCATACCCGATCCTGTATCAGGACTTAAAACCGGAGCATATTATATTATGTGGAGATCAGGTGAAATTACTCGATTTTGGCATTGCGTCTTTTTTTACCGGTTTCGGAAAAAATTTCCAACTTTACGGGACAAGCCGCTACTGCGCACCGGAAATCCTGCGCGGACAGCCCGTCACTCCGGCTGCCGACATCTACAGTCTCGGCAGGGTTTTAACGGAGCTTTCGGACGCCATGTCCTGCCGCTGTTCCAGACAGCTTCGGTGCATCTTAGAGCAGGCATGCGCCGCAGATCCGGCAGACCGCTGTCAGGAGGCCTGCGATCTGAAAGCCGCACTGCTTCGTGTACCATTATCAGAGAATCAGCAGTCTTCGCATCTCATTCGGAACATTGCCGTCATCGGGAGCAGACCCGGTGCAGGCGCCACGCATATTTCCATTTCTCTTGTCAGCACCATGAATCAAAAACATATTCCCGCCATTTATATTGCCGCGGACGGGAGCGCATCGCTTCTACACGCCGCCAGGGCAAATCATCGTCTGATCGACCAGAACGGGATCTTTATTTATGGAAGCTTCCGCGGGATTCCGGACTATGGGGACAGTATATCTGTTTCCGTTCCGCCGGATGACTGCGTTGTAAGAGACTATGGCACCCGCGCGCCCGCGCTGACCGAACTGGCTTCTTTTGACCTGATTCTTTTCGTCTTAAACGGAGGAGACTGGGATTTTGTACAGGCAGCCGCCTATGGGAAACAGCTGGCACTGCTGCCGCAGACACGTTTTCTCTGCAATCACGGCTGCCGCTCTGCCGCAAAGGCATACGCACGGCAGTTAGGCCACCGCGTCTACTGCTTTCCGGAAGATGCGGTTCCATACGATACAACACCCGAAAAGGAACGGCTTGTTTCGTCCATCTTACCGAAGAAAGGAGGGAGACGGCATCTTCTATTTTGATCGCAACGAAACCAAAGCACACATCACCATCGGCATTCTCGGATGTCATCCGGGGGCTGGCGTGACACAGCTCGCCATAAGCCTTAGCACATACTGTGCCTCCAGGCGAAGACTGCGCACCGCTTGTCTTGAACTTCACAAGCGCAGCGAACTGGCGCGGCTGATTCCGGAATCTGCTCTTGCGGACTCCATACACCGCCATGCCTTACAATGCAGCAAAGCGCCGGATGCCGCGGACACTTCAAAGGCAGAGTTTTTTCACTTCCGCCTGCACGGCGTGGATTATTATCCGAATCTGGCACCGGATGCTGTGCCCCGCCTGCTGAATATGGGGTATGATTATCTGATCCTGGATCTCGGCAGCTTAAACGAATCCGCTGCCGCAGAATTCCTGCGCTGCGACCGCAAGATTGTGCTAGGCAGTCTTGCACTCTGGAAAGCCTGGAGTTATGAGGAATTTTTCAAACAATTTAACAACTTTACAAACCTTGGGGAAGGTTATCATTATCTGGTACAGGTGGGAACATTCCAGAATCATTCCGTTTTTTCCAGGCAGCACTCCATATCCATGCAGGAGGTTCCGTTCATCAAAAACCCTTTTCATATAGAGAAGGAGCACTTTCTATTTTTTGACATACTTCTGTCATTTTATTCATTGTAACCGCAACACACTGTCTGCCGGGGATCAGGCAGCGCAATTTTTCTTTATATCACGAAACGTAACCAGCGAATTCCTTTTGGTATTTTTCAGATTTGGGGGAATCTAATGTGAATGATGAACATATGCAAAGACTTTATCTGGAGCTTACATCTCTGGAGAATCGAGGCATTACCATCTGGCTGGAGGGCGCGAAAAGCAGCTCGCAGGATGTAGCCAGCCAGCTCTGCGTGCAGGAGGAAAGCACGTACATGAGAGATTATATTTTTGACGAGGGGGTGTTAAAGGAAGTCCATTTTGATAAGATCAGAAAAGATCTTCCGTAACTAGTCGTAACTGGAACAGAATGACTGAGTTCCTCAATGCCCGGTCATACTGTCTATGCAGTGAATATTATTTGATAAAAAGACAGCCGGGAACTGCCGCCCGAGTTCACAATCTCCCGCGGCCGGTTCCCGTTTTTCATTCTGCAGCACGCAAAAAATGGCAGATGCAAATAGCTTTGATTTTGTGCTGCAATATGCTACAATGTAGGGGAAATCTCTCAGAAGAAGAAAGGATTTTTCCATGAAGAATACAAAAAAGAATATTATACCGGTCATTGCCGTTCTTGTTTTAATCGTCATTATCATTCTGTTCATGCTGCTCGGGCGACTGATCGAAAAATACACGCCCTCCAAGGAGCACCAGGAGTTATCCGAGTATTACGGGCTTGCATCTGATGATTCCGTAGCCCTGATCTTTAATAATGAAGTGTTGTCTGTGCAGGGGCGACTGATCGACGGAAACGTATATCTGGATTTTGAGACGGTTCACGATAAGATCAACAGCCGTTTTTTCTGGGATGCCAATGAGAACAAGCTTTTATACACCACCGCCACCGACCTGATCTCGGCGGATGCGGAGAGCACGACCTACTATGTGACCAAAGACGCCCGGACGTTAGATCACACGATTGTAAAGGCAGATGCCTCCACCGCATATATTGCGATCGATTTCGTAAAACAGTATTCCGATTTTGATTATACCGTATACGATCAGCCGAACCGCGTTGTCCTCACAAACCAGTGGGGCGACTACAGCACCGCTCCTGTCAAGAAATCCACGGAGCTGCGCTATCAGGGCGGCATCAAGAGTCCGATTCTCGCCGACCTTGCAAAAGGAACCGTGCTCACGGTTTTAGAGCCGGACGAGACCTGGACGAAGGTGATGACGGAGGACGGCATCATCGGCTATGTAAAGACCAAAGCCCTCGGCAGCACCTCCACCGCGACCCGGACCAGCGACTACACTGCGGAAGAATTTTCGCATATTAAAAAAGATTTCTCCATTAATCTCGGCTGGCACCAGGTAACCAACAGCAGTGCGAACGCAAACATTGCGAACGTACTTTCAAACACCAAGGGACTCAATGTCATCTCTCCGACCTGGTTTTACTTAAAGGATACGAACGGAGGCATCGGTTCCCTGGCAAGTTCTGATTATGTAAACTATTGTCACCAGAACAATATTGAAGTCTGGGCGCTTGTAAGCAACTTCGGCGCCAAGGATCAGGGACTGGAGAGTCCGGATACCACGCAGGTGCTGACCTACAGTTCCAGACGTGAGAGTCTGATCAACAACCTGATCTCCGCTGCGATCCAGTACAAGCTGGACGGCATTAACGTGGACTTTGAATCGCTCGACCCTTCCATCGGTGATTCCTATATCCAGTTTATCCGGGAATTATCGCTGAAATGTGCCAACAACGGCATTGTCCTTTCCGTCGATAATTATCCGCCAACAGCTTACACGGCATTCTATAACCGCTCCGAGCAGGCAGTCTTTGCCGACTATGTCATACTGATGGGATATGATGAGCATTACGCAGGTTCCGAGGAAGCCGGATCGGTGTCGTCCATCGGTTTTGTCAATCAGGGTGTCGCAGATACGCTCCAAAGCGTTCCGGCAGACCAGCTGATTCTCGGTATGCCGTTTTACACACGTGTCTGGAGCGAGACTCCGGTATCGGACGATGGCGCGGCTGTCAGTACAACCGAGGACACCTCCGACAGTGATACACTCTACGAGCTGGACTGCTACTCGGCAGGCATGAAAGAAGTCCAGAACCTGATCAGCACGAACGGAGCCGTTCCGGTGTGGTCCGACACAGACGGACAGTATTATGTAGAATACATCAACGGCGGCGTCACCTACAAGATCTGGGTGGAGGATGCCACTTCACTTGAGGAGAAGTTAAAGGTAATGCAGTCCAACCAGCTCGCCGGCGGAGCTTTCTGGAAGCTTGGTCTGGAGGATCCGGCGGTCTGGGATACCATTATCAAATACATCAACTAGCCGTTCTAACCCCCGGGGATCGTGAATATCATTTTATGAACGAATCCCCGGGGGTTTTTTATTTCATGAAAAAAAAGTTGGAACTTATCATGAGCCTCTGTCTTCTGGCCGCTGCCTTCATTCTCGCAAAGCAGGGCGCCGTACTGGTCCAGAGTGAAAAGGCGGCACGTGAAAAAATCTGTATTGTCGTCGATGCCGGTCACGGCGGAAGTGACCCCGGAAAAGTGGGCATCAACGGCGCACTCGAAAAGGACATCAACCTCTCCATCGCTTTAAAATTAAAAGATCTTCTGGAACAGAGAGAAATCTCTGTCGTTCTCACCCGTGATTCCGACGCCGGTCTCTCACCCGCAGACGCCACCAACAAAAAAGCCGCGGATATGCAGAAGCGCTGCCAGATAATCGCGGACGCCAATCCCGCTTTCACCGTGAGCATTCACCAGAACAGCTACACAACCGAAGACATCAAAGGCGCCCAGGTATTCTATTACGGGCAGTCCGAAAACGGCAAGCGCTTAGCGGACGTTCTCCAGGAGCATCTGATTTCCGAAGTCGATCCCCAGAATACACGCGTCGCCAAGGCAAACGAAAGCTACTATCTCCTAAAAAAAACACCCACACCTACGGTAATCGTAGAATGTGGGTTTTTAAGCAACCAAAGCGAAGCCGATCTGCTCCTGACCGAAGATTATCAGAGCAAGCTTGCTCATGCCATCTATCTGGGGATACTCTCCTATCTCGAAGAAGAATCCCTGCTTTAACTGTTTTATGCATCCGCTCCCTGCGCATCTGTTCCCTGCAAAAGATCCTGCACCTGCCGCACAAAGCTTTCCGCAATATGGTATAGCCTTGTTGTCTGCACCTGATACGTCGTATCCGACTGTTTCTCTGTGGTCTCCTGCTGATCTGGTGCATCCACGCCAAAGACGCCTGTTGAAAAATGGTTCAGATCCAGATCTGCGATGCATGCATAGTGAAGATCTGCCTCGTTTCCACTGTCCAATACTGCCGTAAGGCTCTCCTGCTGGCTGTCTAATAGTTCTTTGGTATCCTCCCGGTCCGATGCAATTAGGCCGCTGACGCCATGCTCTTTTGCCTGGAACGTTGCCGCAATCTTACCGTGAAGCTTGGTTTCCATCGTGATGTCAACCAGCCCTTTTTCACCATCCCCACGCACGACCTTCAGCGAAATGCCGACAACACCGCTCTCGGTCTGCACCGGGATTGCATGCAGCGCTTCTTTTGCCATCATACTGCCGATGGACAACTGTGCCGACAACAGACGCATCTCCCTGATATCAAGGCTTGTCACGTCATCGCTGTCGATCATTCCCTTCATTACATTCTCGGCAACCTCAGCAAGCTGTTCCTGTGCGGCGGCAAGTCCCTCCGGGCTTGCGATTGCCTCTCCGAAATCCTCAAGCACCTGCTCCTTCGCCCGGGCAAGCTGCTCCTCATTTTCCTCTTTGTGGCTTCCCTTTGCGCTCTCGCCGAAGATCTGGCGGAATACGCCGTTCCGGTCATTTACCATGGCCTCCATCGCCATGACGTTCGTCATGGTATTCGGAATGTCGTACTTCTGCAGTACCGTGTAAATATCCTGCGTTATTTTCGCGCTCTGCGATAACTGATCCAGCTGCTCCTTCGCATATGCATAATCCTGGCTGGCATCGTCTGTCTGTGCCTGCGCGAGCGCCTCCTTTAACTGCTCCGGAGTCATCTCCTCCCAGTCCGGCGTCTGTGATGCGACAACCTTCATGCGCTCCGGTGTGAGCAGATCTGCGACATCTTTCACGCAGTTGTTCTGATATGCCGCTTCCATCTGATCGGTGATGGAAGTGCCGGAATATCCACTGCCTTCCACTTTTCCAAAGGATTCATCCACACTGTAATCCATTTTTCCACTGCGCCTCTCGGATCGGACCGCCATCATCAGATTGCGCATGGTGATATCGGCTCCCTGATTTACAAGCGCTCCCACCGCGGCGCCGTCCGACTGCTCTACCTGATGGATCAGGCGATACGTTCCGATATAAGAAGCCCGCTCTTCCTGGCTGATTCCCTCCGTACGTTCCAGCTTCCACAAAAATTCTCCGAAGCCGCGCTCATCGTTCGCGCCAGTCTCCTTTTTTATCTGCTCCGCTGTCGCATTCAGCGTACTAAAATCCATATCCAGCGGATCGATTCCTCTGCGGATCATCTCCGTCACCGTTGCCGGCGTCAGGTTGCGGAATACACGCTGCACCTGCTCATCCGCCGCTTTCATCTCCGCCACGGATTCCTGTGTAATTTCAATCTGGTTATAACCGAGGATGCGCACTGCACGCTGATTTGCCTCCGTCGCCTTCAGTCCGATATCGTTCAAAATATCATCCACATTGCGGAATGCCTTCTGAATCGAATCCCCCAGGTCTGCACGTGGTGCCGTCATCAGGGTCTCATAACTCTGATTTGCACGCTCAAAGGTATCCCGCATCGCACGTCCGGTATCATGAACCTCTGCGACAGACGCATCCTTTACTCCCTGCGCTCCCAGCACGTATGCCGGTACCGTTTTTAAATCGTTGACACGCTCTGTGGTCTCACGGAAAAGATTCACGTTCGTCTCCGAAGCTTCTACACCCTGTCCCTTCAACAGCTGTTCGTAATATTGGTTCTCCGTCTCCTTCAAAGCCTCCACAAGCTCTGCCAGCGGCTGGGTATCAATCTGGATTCCCTTTTTGAGCAACGCATAGTTTGCCTGTGCTGTCATCGCAAGACGTGTCTCCTCCAGCTGTCTTCTGGCGGTCAGCAGATCCAGTTCTCTCTGTGTATAAGCAGTGCTGCCATCCGCACTGCTCTCTGCCGTCTCCTCCTGCGCGTCTCCCGAAGCGCTATCCGCCGTCTCCTCACCCGAGCGATGTGCCATCGCTTCTTTTAAGCTGCGGATATTTAACTCCATGCCGTGATCCACGACATATGCGACATCCTCATCCGTCGCTTCGCCGATCACATCGCAGGCATCCTGCGCCTTGTCCGCAAATGATTGTCCATCCACAAGCAGTGCTTCCTGCGGGCTTTTTCCTTCTGCAACCGCAGCCGCCATACTGCCCAGCAGCGCCTCTGCCTGCACTGGCAGACTGAGATTTTTCAGCTCCATATAGTAAGCAAGATTCTCCTCATTGAGCGGCACGCTATTGTCCAGCAGCCACTGGCACGCCTCTTTTGATGTATCATCCACCGAAAGCCCGGCGCGCGCAATAATCGCGTCAATCTGATCCGAAAACATCGTCATATCGACTGCTGCCTCCGGATTTGCCTGATAAGCAGCACTTCCGCTGTACTCTGCCTTGTACAGGTTGCCGATCGTGGGCTCCATCCCGTTATCCAGCATATACTTCACTGCGCCGTCCCCCGGCGTCTGAAGTGTCTGCGCCAGTGAGAGCGCCTCCATCACGCCCCGCACATTTTCCTCGGTGCACGGGAGGTCGGCTTCCTTCATTGCCTGCGCCAGCTGTCTTGCAAGCGCTTCGCTTCCGGTAAGCGCCGCCATCTGCTCGTAATCCAGATCATCTCCAAAGAAAGAGATATCCACTCCCGCTTTTGCAAGCTGTGCCTTAATCTTATCCGTCTCGGTCACAATCGTATTGGTCGTCGTATCGTCCAGTGAAAATCCGTCTTCCTGCATTTTGGCATAATCTTCCGGGGAGGTAGTGTTGGACAACACCGCCATCTGGTTCTTGCGCTCTTCGGCATCAAGCGTCGCGGACGCTTCGATCTCCTCGGCAACCGTCTGCTTGTCTTCCGCTGCCGGCTTGGCATAGGTGGCATCTTTTAAATTCACGGATTTCGCATTGTCACTGACACTGCTTTTTTCCACGGCAACTCCCGCGGCTCCTGTGGTATATTGGCTCAGAACGGACCCGCTCTTTTCCTCCGGTCCGATACTCTGCTTTACAACATCTATAATATTCTGGCTCTGCTGCTCTACTCTCATCCTGTGCACTCCTTACCTTTTCAGCTGTGGTTCTATAGAGTAATCGAATATAAAGCATAAAAATGGCGCATAACACTATGCGCCATTCATAGCTGATATATATATCGGTCATATCAGCACCATTATTAAGCTGTTCTTCGCATTTCACCAGCCCCCGAAATGCAATCAGTAACGAAATACCGCCACGCCGTACGGCTCCAGAGGATACGCGATCGAGTATGGTCTGCCGTCACATTCGGCCTCCACCGCCTTGTAACTCTGCGGACGCTGTCTGCCGCATCCTCCAAACTCTTCGGAGTCACTGTCCAATATCAGCTTGTAGGTCTTCTTGGCAGGCACTCCCACTCTGTAATCCGGTCTTGCCACCGGTGTAAAGCTGCACACAAAGAGCAGCTGATTTTTTCCGTCCTTGCTCTTGCGGATGAAACTGTAGATGCTTCTGTCCGCATCGTTCGCATTGATCCACTCGAAACCGCCCCAGCTGCTGTCGAGCTCGTAAAGCGCCGGATTCTTCCGGTAAATATGAAGCAGTTTTTTCACCCAGTTCTGGATATGCTTGTGATCCGGATTGTCGAGAAGGAACCAGTCCAGTTCACGCTCCTCACTCCACTCGCGAAGCTGTGCAAATTCCTGTCCCATAAATAAAAGCTTCTTCCCCGGATGTCCCATCATAAACGCGTAGCCTGCCATGAGATTGCGGAACTTATCAATGCCAAGTCCTGGCATTTTGTTAATCATGGAGCATTTCAGATGTACAACCTCATCGTGGGAGAGCACCAGAATGTATTTTTCGCTCTCATTGTAGCTCATCGCAAATGTCATCTTGTGATGATTATCCCGTCGAAAGTAAGGATCCAGCTTCATGTAATCCAAAAAATCATGCATCCAGCCCATGTTCCACTTATAGCTGAAATTCAGTCCGTCATCCTCCACCGGTCCGGTTACCTTCGGCCATGCGGTAGATTCCTCCGCAATCATGACAGCTCCCGGATTTCTTCCGAGAACCAGGGTATTGATATGTTTAAAGAACTCGATTGCCTCCAGGTTCTTATTGTCGCCGTACTGGTTCGGAACCCACTGACCGGCCTCCTTTCCGTAATCGAGATACAGCATGGACGCCACCGCGTCCACGCGCAGACCGTCAAGGTGGTATTCCCGCAGCCAGTAGGCGGCGGAGGACAGCAGGAAGCTGCACACCTCCGGCTTGCCGAAATCAAACACGCGGGTGCCCCAGCTCTCATGCTCCCATTTCAGGGGATCGCTGTACTCATACAGGCACGAGCCGTCAAACTGGATCAGGCCGTGGCTGTCCTTGCAGAAGTGGGCGGGGACCCAGTCCAGGATCCCCGCCAGCCCCGCCCGGTGCAGCCGGTCCACCAGATACATGAAGTCGTGGGGGTCGCCGTAGCGGCTGGTGGGGGCGAAATAGCCCACGCACTGATAGCCCCAGGAGTCGTCCAGGGGATACTCCGTCACCGGCAGCAGCTCCACGGCGTTGTAGCCCATGCTGCGGACATAGGGGGCCAGCCGGTCCGCCAGCCGGCGATAGTTCAGGAATTCCCCGTCCTCTCCCCGCTGCCAGGAGCCGCAGTGGACCTCATAGATGTTCAGGGGCCCCTCGGTCAGGGGCGTCTCCCGGCGGCGCTCCCGCCACACGTCGTCGTGCCAGTGGAAGCCGGACACATCGAACAGGCGGCTGGCGGTGTCGGGCCGCAGCTGGGCATAGGTGCCGTAGGGGTCCGCCTTCCAGCGGACCTGGCCGTCGGCCCCGGTGATGACGTATTTATAGCAGTCGCCGGGCCGGGCGTCGGAAACGGTCAGGACCCAGTCGCTGCCCTGCCGCTCCATGGGAACGGGCTGCCAGTGGTTGAAGTCACCGGCCAGGGCGGCCTCCCGGGCGCTGGGGGCATAGACCCGGAAGGACCAGCCCTCCTCTGCCGGATGTGCGCCATAGGTCCGGTAAAGCTGGGTGTTTTCGGAAACGTTCATGGAATGATCTCCCTATATCAGCGTAATGTTATCATAACGGCCCCGAAAGCCGGGGCGAAGTGGGTCGATGGCAGGACAAAGTACCGCATTCTGGCCCTATTGTAACGCAAACCGCCCCCAGCGTCAAGAAATCCGCCGTTACCGGGAACACCATTTATACGAAACATAGGACGCTGTCCTCCGGCCCCTTCACCGCCGGGGCAAGAAGATCACCCGAAGGGGGCCTCCCTCCGGGTGATGGAATCATCGAAACACCTGGCCGTCGGCGTCCAGCAGCTGGCGGCGGCGGACCCGGACAAAGTCCGGCGTCAGCTCCGGCAGATACCGGGCGATGGCCTTTTCCAGCAGCTGGGGGTTCAGCCCCGGGTTCTGGGCCTGCACCGTCACGGCGGCCCGAAGAACATTTTCTCCCTCGGCAAAGGCGATGTCCCGGATCATAGGCGCGATGTCCACCTCCGCCAGCTGCTTGCGCTTGGTGCGCTTTTCGATTAGCAGCTCCGGGCGGTGGAACAGCTCCATAAGCGCCTCTGCGGCGCCCTCCGGTACACCGTGGTCATACTCCATCTCCATGTCCGCCCGCAGATACGCCAGCTCCCGCACC
>OGGU01001810.1_pt1 | contig 11713 bp, 9 predicted proteins | sample 1571241 | NCBI WGS metagenome assembly OGGU01 (sample SAMEA2581934, study PRJEB24529) | metagenome | biome: Human gut stool | place: China | collected 2011
GGCTGGGCCAAAGGCTGGAAGCGCCGCGGCTGGAAGAAATCGGACGGCTCTCCTGCCCTGAACCCGGACCTCTGGGCGCAGGCGCTGGAGCAGGAAACCCGGCACACCATCACATACGTCTGGGTCAAGGGCCACGCAGGCCATCCGGAAAACGAACGCTGCGACCAGCTGGCCGTAGCCCAAAGCAAAGCACACGGCGGGAGGCAGGGAACATGAACGACACATTTTTGCCCGGCAGCGGGTTTGACACCTACGAGAGCCAGGACAAGGTCCTGATGCAGATGGACGGCAGCACCGAGGCAGCCGTGGCGGTGCGCATCCTGCAGCAGCAGGGGTTTGCCGTGGTGGGTGCCGTGGTGCGCCTTGCCCCGGAGCAGGCCGAAGCCGCACAGAGAGCCAAAAAAGCCGCCGAGGCGCTGGGGATCGAGTGCATCCTGCTGAACGCCGAAGCGCTGGCCCAGCAGCCGGAAGCCGCCGGGGCCTGGCCGCAGTTCGCCGCCCTGCTCACCGCCGCCGACAAGCTGGGCATCCAGTACATCGGCAGCAGCAGCCGCGCCCGGCTGGAGGTGGGCACCGACGGCGTGCACACCGTGCTGCCCCCGGTGGACGCTGCCCGCGATGACAGCACCGCACTGGCTGCTCTGCCGCAGGAGACTCTGGCCCGTCTGCTGCTGCCTCTGGGCGAATTCGACGCCGGAGATCTGGCTGAGCTGGCGCAGGAACTCCAGTTGTAAGACAACTTTTTCATAGTTCCCCGTTCCGGGACGCAAAAAAGGCACCGCTTCTGCGGTGCCTTTTGTTGTGGATAAAGGTTTCGTGCCTCAGTCGTTCTGGGGGTGCACGATGTCACGCCAGTCCAGATCGCCGCGCTCCAGGCCGTGGATCAAAACCTCGGCAGTGGCAATGTTGGTGGCAACGGGGATGGCGCGGGTATCGCACAGGCGCAGCAGGGTAACGGCGTTCGGCTCATTGGGCCGGGCGTTGACGGGGTCGCGGAAAAACAGCAGCATATCAATTTCGCCGCAGGCAATCATGGAGGAAATCTGCTCGGCACCGCCGCGTGCACCGGGGTACAGGCAGCGAACCGGCAGCCCACAGGTATCGTGTACCACTTTGCCCGTCACGCCGGTGGCAACCAGTTCGTTCTGAGACAGAATACGCACATAGGCTGTGCAGAACTGGGCCAAAAGCTCTTTGCGGGAATCATGGGCAATCAATGCGATCCTCAAGGTGGGTGCCTCCTATAATTACAGTTATTTTATATAATATCATAGAATAGATTGCTGAAAAATGCAAGCCACCTTTGGTTAAACCGCCCGCTAACCCCGAAAAAGCGTGCAGTGTTACCAAAAAACTTTACACGATTTTGGCAAAACCGCTTTGTGCGAATGTGCTATAATATGTACAATAAATACATAACCTGTAAGGCACCAAAAGCGCCGCACAGGCAAAGGAGGAAAAACGCTATGAAAAAATCCGCACAGACTGTCATTCGGGAAGGCGCCTGCTATACTATCGCTGCCGCCAATGGCCGCGTGCTGGAAGTTGCCGATTTCAACACCGAGAACGGCGCATCCATCCGCCTGTGGAGCTATGAGGGTCAGCCCTGGCAGCAATGGATTTTTGAGGAAGCCGCCGAAGGCCAGTACCGCATCAAAAACCGCTTTACCGGCAAGGTGATGGACCTGGCCATGAGTGGTGTTGTGAACGGAACCTGGGTGCACCAGTGGGAGAAAACCACCGGCAAGGGCCAGCGGTGGGAGATTGTTCCCGCCGATGGCGGCAAGGCCAAGATCCGCAATGTGCTGGCTGATAAGGTCATTGACCTGGTAGGCATGCGGGTCGATAACGGTACCCAGGCCCAGATCTGGCAGGATGTGTTTGGCGAAAACCAGCTGTGGAGCATCCAGCCCGTGCCGGATAAGCTGCTGCAAAAGGATATGCCAAAGCCGGAACCCAAGAAAACGGCCCCCAAGTCCACCCGCACCCAGACCGGCACCGGCCGCGCCAAAAAGACCGGCGGCAAAGGCGGACGCCGCGCAGCCAGGTAAAGCAGAGAAAACCGAATAAATAAAATTGAAACAGCCCGCTCATCCGGCAACAAACGGATGGACGGGCTGTTGCGGTTACATTTTGAAAGCCAAACTTTACTGGCGGATCATGCGGTAACCAACGCCGATGTGGGTCTGGATATAGCGGGGGTGGCTGGGGTCTTCCTCGATTTTTTTGCGCAGCGTTGCCATAAATACGCGCAGGGACGGCGTATCCGATGCGGCCGGGCTGCCCCAGACTTCGTTCAGCAGATAGTTGTGGGTCAGCACTTTGCCGGTGTTCTTGGCCAGCACGCAGATCAGCTTGTACTCAATGGGGGTTAGGTGAATCTCCGTTCCGCCGCGGTACACACAGCCTGCGGCATAGTCAATGCGCAGTTCTCCGTTCTCGTATATGCTGGCCTGGTCACCTGCGCGGGAAGTATCATACCGCACACGGCGCAGCGCCACGCGCAGCCGGGCCAAAAGCTCCTCTACGCTGAACGGCTTGGTCAGGTAATCATCTGCACCGGCATCCAGGGCGGATACTTTGTCGGTATCATCACTGCGGGCCGAAACCACCAGAATGGGCACATTGCTCCATCCGCGAATCTTGCGGATCACATCAATACCGTCCATATCCGGCAGGCCAAGGTCCAGCAAAATTACATCCGGCCGTGCCGAAGCAGCTTCCAACAGGGCACCGGCTCCGTTCTGTACACGGTGGTACTGATAATTGCGGGTTTCCAGTGTGGTGGAGATCAGCCGTGCAACAGCCGGGTCATCCTCCACCACAAGGATCAGCGGTTTATTCATACAGGGTCACCTCAGTTCGCGGGAGTGTAAAACGGAAGCAGGCACCGTGCGGTGCAGCGTTCTGTACATCGATCACACCGCCATGGGCGGCAACAATGGAACGGCACAAGGCCAGCCCAAGACCCAGCCCGCGGCGGCCATCGCTGCGGGTTTTGCCAAGGGTATAAAACATATCAAACAGCTTATCCCGGCTCTCTTCCGGGATGCCGGGGCCGTTATCCGTTACGCAGATGCGGACAAATTTGCCCTCCGGCGCGGCGGAAAGCTCGATGCGGGAATGTTCAGGGGTATATTTGATGGCGTTGTTGATGAGGTTCACCAGCACCTGCTCGATCAGCTGGGCGTCCATATCGGCCATCAGCAGGTCATCCGCCACGTTGGTCACAATGGTGTGGCGGGCGGCGTCATGGTCTAAATGGGTCAGTACATCGTCAAAAATGTCTTGAATCAGCTCCGGCTGAATGCGCAGGTTTACCTGGCCGTTCTCCATCCGGGTGATGGAAAGCAGATTTTCCACCAGATGGTTCAGCCAGTTGGCGTCCTCATAAATTGCGGCAGAAAGCTCCCGGCGCTTTTCCTCGGTCAGCAGGGGATTTTTCTCGGTCAAAATCAGCGCGTTGCCGGAAATGCTTGTCAGCGGGGTGCGCAGGTCATGGCTGATGCTGCGCAGCAGGTTGGCGCACAGCTGTTCCTGGCGGGCGGCTTCCTCAATTTCACGCCGGGTGCGGTTGGAGGCTTCTTTTTCCAGCGCCAGGGAACACACATCCAGGATGGATAATGCCAGATTGTGCTCATAGGTGCTGAATTCATGCAGCGCCGGGCAACTGCGGTAATCCGTCTGGCTGGGCGGGGGCAGAATCAGGGTTCCCGGTGCAATGTGCTCCGGTGCGGGGGCAAAGCAGACCGGGCGCTCCAACAGCTTGCCCAGCTGGGTGGCCGTTATCCGCAGAATGGTGTCGGGGTCTTCGGCCCCCAACAGGCTGCGGCTGGCTTCCAGCAGCACCTGCGAAGCGTAGGCTTTGCGCTCGCTTTGGGCGGCCTGTACCTTGATACGCCCCGTCAGCGAGGAGCAGAGCAGCGAAACGCAGAGCATGACCACTGCCGTTACCATGTCGTCTGACCGGATGCGGAACTGCATAAAGGGGTCAATGAACATATAGTTGACCAGCATCACCGAGAACAGCGAAGCCACAACGCCGTACACCAACCCCGATGTAAAGACGTTGATATACATGACGCCCAGGATATAGGTCAGGATATAGTTGGAAGAAACAAAATCCAGCCGGAAAAATACCCAGCTTGTCAGCGTACACAGCGCAAGGACCAATGCGGTCAAGGCGCAGTCCCGCAGCCAAAGCAGGGCAGGTTCGCGTTGCGGCATGGGTGCAGGCTCCTTTCCACTACAGGGCAGGGAATGCGGCCCAGCACTGTATTTATCCTAATTATAACATATTGCCGAACTCTTTGATACAAACGGAATAATCTTTATATAAATTTAATGTAGGCCTACCCTATCCGCGGCAGCCCCGGCACTTTTTTGCACGCTGGGCGGGGCATTGGTTGAAATCAGGCCGCAAATCGGTTATACTATTTTGTAATAATTGGATTGTTCTGCCCTGCGGGCGGTATTGCCATATAAAAAGGAGTGTTTTTACAATGTCCCATACCGTTATGGTGACCGGTGCCGATGGCTTTATCGGCAGCCATCTGGCCGAAGAGCTGGTAAAAAGCGGCGAGAAAGTGCGTGCTTTCTGCCTGTATAACTCGTTTGGTTCCCTGGGCTGGATCGATACCCTGCCCCCGGAGATCCGCAATGAAATGGATATCTTTATGGGCGATGTACGTGACCCCAACGGCGTGCGTACTGCCATGCGCGGGCAGGAGCGCGTGTTCCATCTGGCTGCCCTGATTGCCATTCCGTTCAGCTACCACAGCCCGGACAGCTATGTGGATACCAACATCAAGGGCACCCTGAACGTGCTGAACGCCGCCCGCGAGCTGGGCACCCAGCGCGTGATGGTTACTTCCACCAGCGAAGTATACGGCACCGCCCAGTATGTGCCCATTGACGAGCACCACCCGTTCCAGGGCCAGAGCCCCTACTCTGCCACCAAGATCGGCGCGGACCGCCTGGCTGAAAGCTTTTACCGCAGCTTTGACCTGCCGGTTTCCATTGTGCGTCCCTTCAACACCTATGGCCCGCGCCAGAGCGGCCGCGCCATCATCCCCACCATCATCACCCAGCTGCTGGCCGGCCAGCAGGAGATCAAGCTGGGCAGCCTGACCCCTACCCGCGACTTTAACTATGTTAAGGATACCGCCCACGGCTTTATGGCTATTGCGGACTGCGATGCCGCCATTGGCCAGGAGATCAACATTGCCACCGGCGTGGAACACTCCATCGGCGATTTGGCCAATGAGCTGATTGCCCAGATCAACCCCAGCGCCAGGATCGTCTGCGAAGCCGAGCGCCTGCGCCCCGAAAAGAGCGAGGTCAACCGCCTGCTGGGCGATGCCACCAAGCTGCGCACCCTGACCGATTGGAAACCGCAGTATACCTTTGAACAGGGCCTTGCCGAAACCATTGAGTTCCTGCGCGGCAACCTGGACCAGTACAAGGTCGGCCAGTACATTCTGTAAGGGCGGTTGTAAGGAAGTTTTATGCCAATAAAATTACAAAAGCTGCCCGCCGCTGTGCGGTGGGGGCTGGCTGTGCTGTGCGCCGCCGTGTGCGGCGTGCTGTGGGCCTATTACTGGCGGGTGTTCTTTGGACTGGATAACCGTGTGTCCCCCCTGGTGGTTACACTGGGGTGTGCGGCCTTTCTGGAAGTATGCCTGCTGGCCGGGTATTGTGTGCGGCGGTTTGCAAAGGGATTTGCGGCAAAAGGGGCTGTGTGCATCTTTTTGTGCGGGCTGCTGTTTGCATTTGCCAACCCGCCGCTGCAAACGCCGGACGAAGCCGACCATTACCTGCGCACCTATGCCATCTCCACCGGGCACTTTGATTTTGATGCTTCCCGCACCTACCCGGACGATGTGGCATACCTGCTGGAAGCGTTCCCCGGTGCATGGGTGAATGCGCATACCTCTGCCGGTGTGGGCACTGACCCCGATACCGGGGCGGAAAAAGCCTATAACACCGCGGGCTATGCCCTGAAGCAATACGACAAGGACGGCGCAGTGCAGAGCATGGCGGACAGCTTTGCCCTGTACCTGGCGCACGATGTGCGGGATTCTGTGCCGGACCCGGTCAGCGAGCCGGTCAGCTTTCTGGTCATTCCATTCCTGCCGGGTGCGGTCGGTATGGCGCTGGCACGCCTGCTTGGCTTTGGCGCGCTGGGCTGCCTGTATGGCGGGCGCATCGTCAACCTGCTGGCCTACACGCTGTTGTGCGCGTTGGCGCTGGCCAAAGCGGAGCGTTACCGCCCGGCCTTTGCGGCCATTATGCTGCTGCCGATGTCGCTTTTTATGGGGGCATCACTGAGCTATGATGCAACCCTGCTGGGCTGCTATTACCTGATGCTTGCCCTGCTGACCCGCAAGGAGTGGAACACCCAAACGGCGGGCATTTACACCGCCGCCTGCATCTTTGTCAATATCGCTAAACCGTACCTGAACCTTTTGTGGGTGCTGCCTATCTTTTTGGTGGCAAAGCGAGAATGGCACGCCAAGGGACGCCGCCCGCTGTGGGCGCTGGGCGGCTTTGGCGGTGCTATGGCCGTTACCCTGCTGACGGAATGGTACGGCACGGCGTTCCGCTATAACTATCCCATCATTGAGCGCCAGGGCGGCAGCACGGTAAACGGCGGTGAACAGCTGGCCTTTGTGCTGCGCAACCCTCTGCGGACCATTGCTGCGTTCTGGGGGACCCTGGGAGAGAATGATTTCTTTACTGGGCAGCTCGGCCTGTTCGGCTGGAAGGACCTGCCCATCAGCTTTTTGAACCTGACCGGCCCGCTGGTGTTGCTGTTGGCCGCCCTGCTGGCTGCTGCGCAGCAAAAACGCGCCGATGCGTTCCCCACCCGCCGCCGCGTGGGTGGGGCGGCGCTGCTGGCGCTGGTGTACGCCGCCGGTGCCATGGCAGCCATGTATATCACCTATACCCCGGTGGGCATGGTGCGCATTGTGGGGCTGCAGGCGCGGTATTTCCTCTGCGTCTGGCTGGCATTGCTGCCCGCCCTGGCCGTGCTGCTGCGCAAAACCATCCGCCCCGCCATCACGGAAGAAAAGGCCGAAGCGGCCATCACCCCGCTGTGCGCCTGCTATGCCGTTTTTGGCGCTGTGCTGCTCTTCCAGCACTACTTTGTGGGGCCGGTGTACGTCGTATACGCGTGAGCTGGCTTACGCGTATATGAGAGAATAGTTAAAAGAATAGAGAATAGTTAAAAGAATAGAGAATAGTTAAAAGAATAAAGAATAATGGCGGTGTGCCTGCGGCACGATCAAATCTGCGGTTTTTCGCGGCTTTTGCGTGATAGTCTTCGGGTATAGAATCAGCCTTTATATGCTATCTTGCCCCAAATTTCTAAGCCGCCCACCGGGCGGCGGTCCACCAACATGATTCTCTATTATTTTTTAATTTCAATCCGGGAGGTGCTGTACCGTGCAGATTGTATTCGGCCTGCTGTTTTTGCTGTTCTTCTCCGCATGCTGTCTGTGCGTGGCGGCATGTACCCGGTTCGATGCCGCCCTGCTGCCGCTGCCCGCCTTGTGCGGGTCGGTCGTGGTGCTGTATCTGCTTTCCCTGCTGGGGCTTTTGCAGTTCGGTCATTTTATCATCATGGCGGTCTGGCTGGCCGGCGGGGTCTACTTTGGGGTGCGTGCCGGGTGGCGGGCTATCCGGCGGGCGCTGTTCAGCCCCGGCTTTTTGCTTTTTGTGGGCGGCAGCTGCTTTTTGTGGGTGCTGTTTGCTTTGCAGCAGCCCATGTTTACCCAGTGGGATGAATTTACCGCCTGGGGCCTTACCCCCAAGATGGTGGCGGAGCGCGCTGCGCTATATGTGGCGGATCCCATCAACCTGACGGCGAGCTTTACCTACCCGGCAACCAGCCTGGTTTCCTATCTCTTCCAGCGCGTATCGGGCCAGTTTTATGAATGGCAGTGCCTGGCCGGGCTGGATATTTTGTTCCTGGCCTGCATTGCCCCGGCGGCAGCCATGCCGCGCAAAAACTGGGCGGGTGCTGTGTTGGTATTTGCTGCGGGCTTTCTTCTGCCGTTCTTTTTCAGCGTGGTTCCGGCGGGCACCCCATCCACCATTTACGCCAACGCCATGGCGGATACCCCCCTGGCGCTGCTGTTTGGCGGAACCCTGTGCCTGTATGCCGCGGCGGGCGGGCGCAAAACCGGCTTTTTTGCCTGTGCCATGCCACTTGCCGTGCTGACCATGACCAAAGATATCGGTTTTGCCTATGCCTTGATCGCTACGTTCCTGATCGGGCTGGATCAGCTGTTCGGTACGCCGCACCCGGATACAAAGCCTGCCCGCATTTTCGGCGTATCGCTGGCAAAATGCAGTATTCTGGCGGCGGTGGTGCTGGCGGTGTTTATCAGCTGGAACCGCTATACCGCCGCCGTGACCCCAACCGAAACCACTGGGGCCAGCGTGGGCAGCGCGGGCCTGAGCTATGGTGCTGTGCTGACCGGCGGCATCAAGCAGCTGCTGGGCATTGGGCGCGAAGAACGCTTTGCCCAGATCATGCAGAGCATGGGCCAGGCATTTTTGTACCGCCGCGTCTGTTTGGTGGGCGCGCCCATCATGGCCGTCAGCTGCATTCTGCTGCTGTTCACGGCGGCCTTTGTGGCAGCGCCTGCCGGTGCCGCACGCCGCCGCACCGTGGTTGGCTTTGTGGGCGGAGCGTTCTGCTTTGCCGCGCTGTATCTCTTCCACCTGATTTTGTACTTCTACAATTTCTCCGAGGCCGAAGGATCCGCCTTGAAGGACTATGAGCGTTATATCGCGCCCTACCTGCAGGGGTGGATGCTGTACGGCTTCTGTGTGCTGGGCTTTGCGGTGGGGCAGGGCAGCGGCGCGGCGCAGCGGCTGGGCCGTGCGGCGCTGGGGCTGGCCGCTGCGGCAGTGCTGGGTATTTTTGCCTGGCGCGGTGTGCCCGCAGCCGGGTTCTGGACCAACGCCGACAGCCTGTACACCCTGCGCCGCGATGTAAAGAACCGCGCTGAAGCAATGAACACCGTGCTGGACTGGCCGGACCGCGTGCTGGTCATCAGTCAGGGCGATGATGCCACCCGCTGGTACTACTACAAGTATGAGCTGACCGCCAAGGTGGTCAACGGCTATGGCGGTACATGGTGGGGCAACGATGATTATTCCAGCCGGTGGGACTCCGACTTTATGAACCTGGTGGAAAGCCTGAACTGGACCTTGTATGACTTTGAGGCGGTCTGCACCGCAGACTCTCTGACCGCCTATATGGAAGAAAAGCAGATCGATTACCTGCTGATCGACCGCGCGGACAACTATCTGGAGCGGGAGTTCAGCAGCCGGTTCGAAGGCGGGCTGAAAGCTAATATGCCCGCAACCCTCTACCGGTTTGAAGGCCGCAGCAAGCCTATCGCCTTTACCCCGGTGGCTGTGGCAGAAAGCGGGGTGGTACAATGAAAGATAAACGCCCAACCAAGCGTTTTGCCGCCCCCGCCCGTGCGGGCCGCCCGCTGCGCCCCCAGCAGCTGCTGATATTGGCATATGCCGCCGCTGTTATTGTGTGGCTGGTGTACGTGCTGGTGGGCAGCGCTGTGATGCTGAACCATAAAGCAGACGGCACTATGGTGACCCGCACCCTGACGGCGGATGACCTGGAATTTGAAAGCTTTGTCAATTATGATGACGATGAATGGCATACCGCGCCGGTGGATGAACCCGGCTGGTATCTTTCCACCGACAACGACCCACACATCATCTGGCGGGGTGAAGCCTGGCTGGAAACGGTGGAGCTGGACGCCGTGCACTACCTGCCGCCCGGCAGCGTGGCATTGTATTACCTGCGCCCCGGCCAGACCGAGTACAGCGAGACCCAGAAAGTTTTTGCCCGCTTGAGCGGCGAAAACCAGTATACCTTTGACCTGGGCGGCCTTACCGTGACCGGGCTGCGCATTGACCCGGACAGTGTGGGCGGCGTGCCTACCCGGCTGGACGGCGTGGTGCTCAACCCGGTGCAGCCGTGGTACCTGCGCTTTGTGCCAAACGGCGGCCAATGGCTGCTGCTGTTGTTTGCCCCGGCTGTGGGGGCTGCGTTTGCCTGCCTTGCCGTTGATGTTTTCCGCAAAAAGTAAAAAAGAGCCCTGTGGGGCGGTGCGCCCATGGCTTGGGGGCACACCCGCAGGGCTTTTATGTTGTATAAAATGGTGATTCTATGGAGCTGCTTTGCATCTTTGCCGCGCTGGCGGTGCTGTTTTTGTTCTGCGCGTTCCTAACGCTCAAATGTAACCTGCATGCTGCGCTGGCCCCGCTGACCGCGCTGGGCATTGCCGTTGCCTGGCTGACGGCTGCGGGCATGGCAAACCTGCTGCTGCCCTGCACTGTGCTGCTGTGGGCGGTGTTTGCGGGCAGCGGCGTGTGGGCGCTGGTGCCCCACAAAGGCCAGCGCCCGGCCTACCGCCGCCTGGTTACACCGGGGGCGGTGCTGTTCTGGGGCATGGCGCTGGCATTTGCGGTGTACTTTTTCATCCGCCAGCCGCTGGCAACCAAGTATGATGAACTCAGCCTGTGGGCTACCGCCGTAAAGGTGACCAAGGCGGATAACCGCCTGTATGCCCTGGCTACCCTTGGAACCCCCTGGCCCCAGACCCAGAACCCCGGCCTGCCGCTGCTCTCCTACTTCTTCCAGTTTTTGGGTCATTATGCAGACTGGAAGATCTATGTGGCGTATGACGTGCTGGCCGCCGCCGTGTTTGCCGCGGTGCTGGGCGGGCTGAACTTCCGCCAGTACCGCATTGCGGTGCCGCTGGCAGCAATCTGCTGGTTTGCCCCCTGGTTTTTGACGGTGTATAACCATACGATCTATCTGGATACCACTTATATGACCGCCTATGGCGATGTGCCCGCGGGCCTTGCACTGGGCGGCGCTGTGGCGCTGTGGCTGGCGCTGCGCAAAACCGGCGGCCCCAAGTGGGCCGTACTGCCGGTACTGGCGCTGGCGGCCAACATCAAGGCCAACACCTTTGTGCTGTCCCTGGTGGCGGCGGGGCTGATGGCTGTGGATGCCTGGCTGTTTGCGGAGCACCCCTTCAAAAAGGGCCTTGCCCGCCGCACCGGCTTTGCCATTGCCTGCTTTGCCGCGCCCATGCTGATCTATTATTTCTGGAACATCCGCTATGTGGGCATTCTGGTTGCCAAAAGTGCCAGCGAGGGCGGCACCGGCGAAACCAGCGCCCCCTTGTCCGCTGTGGTCATCAACGGCATCAAGATTTTGCTGGGCCAGCCGGTGGAGGGCTTTTACGCCGAGCGCCAGAGCCAGTTCACCCAAGCCATGGCCGATATGGGCCACCAGTTCTGGACTTCGGATGGTCGGCTGAGCATGATCGGCCAGGGCCGCAATGTTGTGGTGCTGATTCTGCTGGTGTTCTTGGTGGCGGCCATCTGCGCCAGAGGCCGCCAGCTCAAGCTGCGCATTGGCTGCATCGGGGTGCTGTCCCTTGCATGCTTTGTGGGGTATAACCTCATGCTGGCGCTCAGCTATGGCTTTATTTTCAAGCCGGATCAGGCCGTGGGGCTGGTGGATTATAATCGCTATATCTATACCTACTATATCGGCTGGTTCTTTATGGCGCTGGCCTGCTGGAGCACCGCCCTGCAAACCGCGGATGGCGAACAGAAAGCCCCGGCCCGCCGCTGGATTGCCCTGGCTGGCCAG
>OGGU01001813.1_pt1 | contig 11691 bp, 10 predicted proteins | sample 1571241 | NCBI WGS metagenome assembly OGGU01 (sample SAMEA2581934, study PRJEB24529) | metagenome | biome: Human gut stool | place: China | collected 2011
CCTTTACAACCTTCTGTCCTTCCATCATTTCCTCGATATAAGCATTAACCTTACCTATATCTTTCTGCTGTTCAACGAAATATCTGCCTGAAAGCTCACTCAACTTAGAAGTTACATATAACATAATAATAACCATAACAACCGATACGATAGTAAGCGGAATATCAAGCACAATCATACTTACAAATGTTGAAACAAGAGTTATAGTCGAATTGATAACCTGAGGTATACTCTGGCTTATAAGCTGTCTTAATGTATCAATATCGTTAGTGTACACAGACATAATATCACCATGTGCATGTGTATCGAAATACTTTATAGGGAGTGATTCCATGTTAGTGAATAACTCAAATCTTAACTTCTTTAAAGTACCCTGACCTACATTTACCATTATTCTGTTATAAATGTATGAACATAACACACCAACAATAAGAACCGCTGACAGCTTTATAAGAGCTGATGCAAGTGGTGCATAGTCATGTACTGCTGACTGTGTAAGTGGAATGATATAATTATCAACAAGCTTCTGTATAAAAAGTGTAGCTGAAAGTGTTATAAGTGCTGATGCTATAATACATGCTAATACTGCTATACATGAAAACTTATAATTCTTTAACACATATCCTAATAACCTTTTCATAATTGGAAGTGTACTCTGCTTTTTATTCATGTCCGATTTATTCAAAGTTTTGTCCTGATTATTACTCATTATCTGCTCCTCCCTTCTTATCGTCTGCTGCCTTAGCATTGGCATCTACAGGCTGGTTTTCCTTTGCCTCTTCCGCCTGCTCATCGAAGTCACCGCCACCCTGTGTCTGTACTTCATATATCTCACGGTATACTTTATTATTTTCTACAAGATGTTCGTGTGTATCAAAGCCGCTTACCATACCATTATCAAGGACAAGAATTCTGTCTGCATCCTGAATACTTGATATTCTCTGCGATACTATAAGCTTTGTTGTTCCCGGTATCTTAGTTGCAAATGCGTGCTTAATCTTTGCATCTGTTGCTGTATCTACAGCACTTGTTGAATCATCAAGAATAAGTACCTTTGGTTTCTTAAGAAGTGCTCTTGCAATACAAAGTCTCTGTCTTTGTCCACCAGAAACATTAGTTCCGCCCTGCTCTATCCATGTATTATACTTATCCGGCATACGCTCAATGAATTCATCTGCACATGCCTGTCTGCATGCCTCAATACATTCTTCCTCTGTTGCATTCTCATCACCCCATCTTAAGTTATCAAGAATAGTTCCTGAGAATAACACATTTTTCTGGAGAACAACTGATACCTCATCACGGAGAGTCTCAATATCATACTTTCTTACATCAACTCCACCAACACATACAGAACCATTCTTAACATCGTAAAGACGGCTTATAAGATTGACAAAGCTTGACTTTCCGCAGCCCGTTCCACCGATAATACCGATAGTTTCACCAGCATTTATATGTATATCGATATCTTTAAGTGTATCAGTTTCACTATCCTTCTTATATACGAAATCAACGTGATTAAAGTCAATTCTTCCATCAGGAACCTGCATAACTGGTGCATCAGGATTAGTTATATCTGCTTTCTCGTTAAGAACCTCTGCAATACGCTTAGCACTTGCTGTACTCATTGATATCATAACAAATATCATTGAAAGCATCATAAGTGCCATCATCATACTCATTACATATGAAAACATAGATGTAAGATTACCTGTTGTCATAGTTCCATCAGCAATAAAATGTGCTGCAAACCACGAAAGTGCAATAATACTTCCATATATTACAAACATCATAACCGGATTATTAAAAGCAAGCCATGACTCGGCCCTTACAAATGTATTGTAAAGGCTTGTCGCTGCCTTCTTAAACTTGTCATTTTCATATTCTTCCCTTACGAATGCCTTAACAACACGGATACCAGAAACATTTTCCTGTACACTTGCATTAAGGTCATCATACTTTGCAAAACCTTCTGTGAATATAGGTGTTACCTTAAATATAATAAAGAAAAGCACGAAACCAAGAAGAATAAGAGCCCCTAAGAATATCATACTCATAGTAGGATTGATAATAAAGCACATAATCATACTGCATATCATCATAAGTGGCGCTCTTACTGCTATTCTAAGAAGCATCTGATAAGCATTCTGTACATTAGTAACATCTGTAGTCATACGTGTTATAAGACCTGCTGTACTATACTTATCTATATTAGAAAATGCAAAATTCTGGATATTAGTATATATTCCTTCTCTTAAGTTGCAGGCAAAACCAGTAGAAGCACTTGCTGCATACTTTCCTGCCCTTATTCCGCAGAACAGGCTGACAAATGCAAGTACTAACATAATACCACCGTATATACATACATTTTTCATATCGCCTGCCTGTATTCCCTTGTCAATAATACTTGCCGTAACAAAAGGTATAAGTATTTCCATAAGCACTTCAAATATAATATAAATAGGTGTCTTTATAGAATCTTTCTTATACTCGCCTATATAGGCTGATAGGGTTTTTAACATATTTTTCCTCCATTCTTTATTTTAATGATTGGCAGTTGTCTGCCTTGAATATGACTTATCATTTGATGTATTGTCATATATCTTCTGTAATAATCTTTGCAGCTCTTTCTTCTCTTCATTATCAAGACTTGAAAGAAACCACTCCTCTCTCTTTAGCATACCATTGTAAGCATGCTTGCATATATCCTTTCCCTTGCTGGTAAGTCTTACATGCTTTACTCTCTTATCACATGACTCATAAAAGCTCTCTATCATATCTTTCTTTTCAAGCCTTGCAACAGTTCCTGCTATAGTTGCCTGAGCCACGCCAAAGTGTTTTTCAAGTTCCTTAAGTGTTATACACTCATTGTCTGTCTCACTTATGATAATAAGCATCTTTATCTGCGATGCTGTCATATTATCATTTTTGAGCTCATTATTAACGCATTTTCCAAGTATATCATTCAGACGCTTTATAAGCTCTCCGCAGTTAAGTGCATGTCTTTTCACGTATACTTTCCTTTCCTGTACACTCTTTATAATCTCTGTACGCATATTTACGCAAAAAATAAATGTAGTTCACGATTGGTTATATCGTGAACTACATATTATTAGTACGCTTTATTATAATACACATTCAATAGCAGGCTGTCAATAGCATGCTGTTATTTTTTACAACATTTTTTCATAGTTTTCTTTAAAGGCTTCCTTGATATCTTTTATGCTTACAGGCTTTGGTATATAGTCGTTCATTCCTGCATCCATTCCATCTATAACTGGATGAGATGCCATCTTTTGCTGTTTTTCTGAGGCTGTACTGAAAGGTATATCAACGTAAATGTTGAGCCATCCCCCTCTTTGCTCTCAACTGACAGTTTTCCGCCCATCAACTCTGTAAATCCTTTGACAACAGACATTCCTATTCCATTATCGCTACACACAAAACTATACTGATTATCAGCATTTTCCTTAAGACTGACATTTTATGCCAACATATTAACAAAAAACTCTGCTCTAAGATACTAAAATCCTTGAACAGAGTCTGACAACCTAAATGTTTATAACTTGTATATTATAAAACTTATTTTCTTTCCAGATATGCTGAATATAATGATTTTAAAACACTGATAGTCTTATCTGAAACCGTGCTCTCAGGCATCTCAATTTCTTCAACATCCTTATACTCATACTTACCTGTAAATGACCATGTAATTTTATCTGTATAAACAACAAGAGAAACGTCCGTATCATTCTTATCCTTTGGAACACCAACAATAAGTTTTGTGTTGTAATTCTTTAAATCTATCTCGAAATAATACGCATCCTTTTCTAAAAGTCTGTCTTTATCATCGATACTCTTTAATAATGTTATTGTGTATTCTTTATTTCTGCCGTGTGCCAGTTTATTTATTAAATCATTAGAAACTCCTTCGTCACTTAGTGTAGTTATATCCTGATTTAACACTTCTTCAATCTGACTATAAGAAATTTTTACATCACTGGAAATTGACCTAATCAAACCAGCACCAAAAAGACTGTTATCTGCAACTTTATTTATTGCAGCTTTAATAACAGGACCGCCATCAAATATAATCTCTCCATTTTTATTTGCATATAGCTTAAGATATGTGGAATCTTTATAACTGATATCACCATAAACTACATTTTTCCCTTTTTCTCCATTTATCTTTCCTTGAAAAGAGTTACCAAGAAGTGGCAAATCCATACCTTCAACTTTACCATCAATCTTATATTCATACTGCTTATTAAGCAGATTATCAACAGTCTTTTTTAACCTGATATATGGTAAAATATGGATATATATTAATATTCCTACAACCGCCAACATTATTATAGAACAACATATAATACCAATAGTAACTTTTTTTCTTTTTATTCATGATATTTTCTCCATTTATTAAAGCACAGCATTTCTTTTATTTACATTATTTAAAATATCCTGAACAATTCCAGGTATTTCCTGAATCTGTTTACTATCTAACTTACTTTCCAATGTATCCACAAGTCCAATTATCTTTATTTCATAATTCATAGCCATATCATAAGTAAGCCCTTCTACACTTTTTAATGAAATAAATATAACCGGATACTTACCCATATACTCTTCACATAACTTATGATTTCCAGTAATATAAAGTCCATTAAACAAACCATAATAAAAATCAGATTTTCGTATTTTTTCAAAATCATCAATTCCAACTGGCAATCTTAATTGTTCAGTCATATATGATAGGCTCCTTTCTGGGTAACAATGTGTCCTTGAAAATTCATTATTTAAATAAGTCCGATTACTGAAAAGCTATTATTTCATATCACTTAACTCTGCTAATTTCTTTCCAAAAAAGCCTACCTGACGATTTTCATCCAAAAACCATTTTTCTTTAATATGTCTATTAATATCAAGACATTCTTCTTCTATTTCTTTTATTTTTCTTGTCTTTGATATAATAAGATTTTCTACATCTATATCATACCTTGACATAATCAGACCTGTTATTATATATAATGAATGATATTTACTTTCTATTAATTCCATATCACTTTCACTCAGATATGATATAAGCCAGTTTATCGTTTCAACAATTATTTTGTTTAATTTTTTTACAAACTCACTTATATCATCTTTTGTATGCTCTTTAGAATATAATAAATCTACAGCCTTAACAATTCTATTAGAAGACAAACTTATTATTGATGAATATAATTCAAATGCTATTGTATCATTATCATAATATTTTTTAACATTATCTTTATACCTAACACATTGTATAAGTCGCTTGTAGGCTGAATAATGAAATACTTTATCACTATCCTTAATACAACATATAATATTATTAAGACCTATTAAATTCTTAAATATATCAAACTGTCCCTTATCTTTAACTGCACTTATCTCATAATCTTCTTTAATAAGCTCCAATTCTCTTAAAAATGCATCATACTCATTTACAAGTATTGTTTCATTAAGATAATTATTAATCCAGACCGATTGCAATATTTCATATTGAGATAAAGCAACACTGCCCGTATTAATATTTTTAAACAACTCTGGCAAATCTTCCTTATCACCTTTATATATTATAAGAACTATGTCATCATGCATTATTCTTATATTCTGCTGTAATATATCAAATAACTCAGCAATTAAGTCCAAGTCATTCAAATATTTAAAAATGTCCTGTTTTGCTTTAATTTTATTATAAAGAACCGTCATTTTTTCATATTGATACAATCCATTAAGTCCTTCATACCATCCTTTTATGCAGCTCTTTAATTGGCTCTCTCTTATTCCCAAATCATTTTTTGTTATAAAACCTTTAATATCTTCAGATATTTTGCTGTAATACTCTTTAAATCCAACTATTTCAGATGGACTTGAAAGATACTGCTGCAATGTATTAATTCTCTGTAATCCATCTATAATATAATATTGACCTTTATCTTCATAAAGAGTTAATGCACCTATTGGAAACCCTTTGAATAAGGAAGATATAAGCTGATATTTTTTATTACTTTTCCAAACGAAGCTTCTCTGAAAATCTGGTATAGTCAACTTATATGCTGTTAAAAGCTTTTTAATTGTTGTCTGATCCAATACAAACTCCTTTGTCTTATTCTCCATTACTTTCATTTCTCCTTTTATAATATGTAAAAACGGACAAAAATATTATCCTCATTGAACTCTTATCATCATTTTTTAGTATATCATAATATTTATCATCATTAACAATATCTCTAAAAAAATATTTTCTTTCAGTATTTAAGTCAGTTCTGTTGAGCTTATACATATCTATCATGTAAGCTGCTTTCTCTTCTTCGCTCTTTGTTAAACCTTTTGCAACTTTTATCGTTCCATCCATTTTAAATTCAAAATATTTAGATATATCCTTTACTTTTGTAGGGTCTAAATATTTATTTTTGTCATAAGGATATTCATTTCTTTTATTATTACATGTCCTACATGAACATAATAGATTTTTCCATTCAAATATTTTAGATGGTGTACTTACTTTTGTTTGTATATGTTCAACAGTCATTTCCGAATTATAACCCATAATTATTCTTGTGCAAAAGGAACATCTTCCACCTGTCATATTAAAAAACTCCTCTTTTGTTTCAGGTGTGTTATATTTATATTTCGACTTATTATCATTGTAAAATTTGTATGCTTCTTTAACAGACATATCTTTTATTAATAGATTAAATTCATCATTTGTCTTTTTTAAATCCTTTAATGACGATTTTTTTCTTTGTATATATTCCATATTACTCTACTCCTAATTTCACCTCTGCTTTAGCAACAAGTCCCGGATATTTAGCTTTTACATTAGCATATTGTTCATTTAAAATCTCTAAGTCCTTTACAATAACATCCCTATTATATTCTTCTCCACAAATATAATCTCCCAGCCTGTTAATAATCTCTCCCGCTTCCTTAGGAAATTCTTCAACATTAAAATAAACTTCATAAATATTATCTAAATCTTTATAATATAAATCGGCATTAATTTCATTTAAAATTCCATTATCTAATTGAAACTTTCTTATATTATAATATCTTGATAATAATAATGGCGAATGTGTTGTAAACACAAAAGAACATTTTGAAAAATCTTCTTTAAACTTTTGCAACATACGACTCTGTACATAAACATGTAAAAACGCTTCAATTTCATCTATCATAACAACCGCACTTGTATCGCACAAAAGCTGCTTCAGCTTGTCATATTTAATATCTTCTATATCTTTATCCCATGTAAACAACCATATAATACTGCAATAAATATTTATAATATTCTCAACACCATCACTCTGTCTTCTGTCAAAATCAAATTCATAATCCTCTCCAAACATATATATTATAGCATTTTTAACAACTTGTCTAACCGCATTATTCCTTAACAGATTCTCCCTTATAAGCCTCAAATGTAAATCAAACTCATTATAACTGTCTTTTTTATATGCAAGAAATTCTTCTATATCTTTTATCTGTATACTACTTGTATGTGCCTGTCTTACAATGACCCTGTTAGTAGGAATAAAAAGCGACCTTATATATTCGCCATCATTTACAATACATTTAATATTTTCTTCATCTATAACTTTATCTAATTCCTTAAGAATTGTTGTTTTTCCTGAATTATTATACCCATAAATACCTATTAATGATTCTGTTACTTCTATGTCCTGTTCTTTAATAACATCGTTACCTTTTAACTTAAATACCATTATCTCTCCCCTTAATGAATTGTGTTTATTATAAAGCTTTATATATTCTTATAATAAGAATATCATATTTTTATTTATGATTCAATTTAATTTTGTGTAAGTAATGCATGATATAATTTTAAATAATCAAATTGTACAATTTCAACTTTTGCCATTCAAGATAAGAATCCAATACGCCAATAACAATATGAAAAAAGCAGCAATTCGTTAACACAAAATTGCTGCTTTTATATAATTGATAACAGTGTATAGTTTATGAACATTTTTGTTTTTAATTATCATCATCATATTCAACAATAACACCTAATTCAAGTAAAGCCATTCCAACGAAAGAAAATAATGAAAACGTATTTTCAGAAATATACCTTTGCTGCTGATAATCATATACATCCAACAATGTTGGTGCTAGATTATCCAAATCATATTTATCAATTCCCATTGTTGTTAATCCATTATTCATTTCGTTTATTGAATGGAGCAATCTATTTTCAGCTTCAATGGTTTCTTTTGTAAAGACTAAATCAACAGTTTTTATATGTATATCTGTTTTTTCTTCAGTACATATTAAATTGTTAAGAGCCGCTTTTGCTTCCTGACCTAATAAATACGATTGTTTAAATGTATCATTACCCAGACATGATAATAAATAACTTTCTATCGCAGGATAACTTAATAACAACTGTCCTTGATCACCATTGTCATTACCATAAGGATCTGTATATTTACTTACATACTTTCCCCTTAATTCATTACGTTTATAACTAAGGGCATCTCTATCATAAAGAAAAAATATAGGACAATCCTCTGGTTTAATACCAAATTCTTCTCGCAATCTACCAAATAATGCATCTATTGCATCTTCTGTCAACTGTGTTAACTGATTCTTTGGCAAATTCAATGCAAATACACGAAACTGTGGATTACATCCATATCCGATAAATTCTTCGCTACCGCGCCTGAGTTCCTGAACCTCATATCCCAATATATCAGCAAATATCTTTTTCAAAAGCCTTAATTCAGTTCCACCTGTATTTGTATTGCCACCTTCAACAACGAATATTACATTGCCAATATTTTTATTTTTATCAATTCTATACTTTTTCATACATTGGCAACCCCTCAAACATCCCTCCTAGATACATCTTTTCCAAATTTTGTGCTTCTCTAGGTTTAAATTCTGAAACTCTCTTTACCTGACTTCCCTGCATATCTTTAAAAGTTATCAAATCTATCTGATCCGGACGGAAAACAGAATTAGAAATTAAATTTGTATGATGTGATGTAATAAAAATCTGTGAAGTTTTAGCATTTTCCATAAAAAATCTTATAACTTTTTCCGATAACTTATTATGAAGACTATTTCCAAATTCATCAATTATCAACATTCCTGAATTCTCAATAACACGAATCAAATTAGGCAACAAATCTGCAAATACCTGATTACCTTGTGATTCATTAATAATAATATTAGGTATCGGATAACTTCGACGCTTTAAAAAAACCGCTTTCTTTTCAGAACCAACAACAATCTTTAAACCAGCACCTTCACTTTCAGAACCATATTCGACTACAAAATCATAATTAAATTCATCAAGATATTTATTTATCTTATCCACCCCATGCTCTTCCGCATATTTTGTTATTGCATTCCCAAATGTCGCTCCCATATTATATCCGTCAATAACATACGAATTCTGTAAAAAATCCATAAGCTGTCGCAAAGTAGGTTCCTGAGGAAATCGTCCTGTATTAAATGAAGCTGTCCTTAAAAATAATGTCTGGCTATCCAACTGATCATCTGTAGTTACATTCTCTCCAATTCTTAATTCTCCAACATTTCCATTTCTTTGTAATACTGTAATATTATCAATTTTCAGATTTTCTGAAATAGAATTTGTTCTCGTATTATATTCAATCACATATTTAACTTCTTTATTATTAAATAAAAACTCATACTCCAGTATTGTAATAGGATTTTTAGAAAAAAAACATCTATAATTAGAAAACGAGGCTCCTTCACCTTTTATCATCTTTATAATAAATGATAATCCTTTTAGTACATTGGATTTACCTGAGGCATTAGGACCTATTAATAAAGCTCCCTTAAGGACATTATTATCCGATACATTTTTTCCACCAAGAATAGAATATTTTGATGCTGTAAAATCAAATTCCGTCCGTTCTTTAAATGACATAAAATTGGTAAGATACATTTTTTTAAGCATAATTATCTTCTCCTATACATATAATTAAGAGTTTTCATATATTTAATACTTATATATAAATCTTATTTACATTTTAAACTATAGTTATTTTATCGTCAATATTAAGTGTATTTTTTTTACATTAATAATGTTATTTTTTTACATTTTCTTATTTTATTTATACAGTAATCTATTCATAATATTTTTAACATTACCTTTACACTATATATAAGCAAACGATGAAAAATGCACAAAAATAAGTTATTTTTGTTTGTGACTCAGGTACATTTACAATAAATTACAAAATATTTTCTTTATAACACGGACAAAATTATATAACTTTTTTTAGATTTGTTCATTTATAGTATTATACTTAACATATTATATCTCTCATTTATAAACTGAATAATGATATTTTATTGTATATATAATCAATTAATTTATAATGTACTTTGCTTAATATTTCTAATCTCATCTTATCAGAAGTAAAATGTTTCTGCATATGAAATAACACAATACATATAATAAAAATACAATCTATCAATCAAAAAACAAAGCTATAATAATCCTCTTAACAAAAAGCCTAATAATACACAGCTAACTATCAAAAGAAACTTTAATTTTTTATTATTCATATTTTCTAAATTATACAATTGTGTATTTAATTTTTCATTTTCTTCTATTTCTATCAGTTTGTCTCCGTTAATTATATCTTTTATTGCCAGTTGAAAGCCGTTTTTTCTATATTCGGTATCGTTTTCTTTTATATTCATTATTTCTCTATATCCTATTGCTTGTAGTAGTTTTTTTGCGTCTTCTATACTTTTTATTTCACAGTTGATCGACTTCTGGCTTAGTATGTTTCCTTTTGAGTCAATGTTTTTAATTTTGAATGTTATTTGTTTTATTGTTTTTCCATCTCTTTTTATCCTTCTGATTATTAGTGCTTTTGCTAATATCTCTCTTGTGCTTATTTTTTCTATGTCCAGATTTTCTGGTATAAAGTATGTGTCGTCTAGTGAAAATTTGTCTATTTCTTCATATTCTTTTTCTCTTATTATTTTGTGAATTTCTTCCATTGTTGCATTTATCTTTACAGTTATTTCGTTTCTTTGTGTCTCCATAATTTTCTCCTCTCACAATTCTATTTTGTATAGTTTTTCTCCAGTTTTTAATTTTCTTATGTATATTGCCCCAAATTTTTCGTAGTAGTTGCTTAATTCTGTTTTTAAAAATATTTCTTTATATCCTCGCTTTTTTGCTTCGTTTAGTATCGATTCATTTAGTATTTTCGAATATCCTTTTCCTCTGTATTTTTTCTTGATGTACATTGTTGCATACCATGGAGTAAGTTCTGGACATTCGTCACAGTCGTTTGGAAATATTGAAATAAAGCCAACTAGATCTTCATTTTTTAATAGTATCAATTTACAAAAATCTTTGTTGGCCAAATTGTTTTTGATTCTATTTGTTTTTCTTTCTATTCTTTCTTTTTTGTTCTCTTCCGGATTTTCTGCCCATTCTTCATGTTCTAGTGTTGCTACTTCTTTTATGTATTCTTCTTTTTCCTTCAAATTAAATATTTGTATTGTTTTATCTGTGAGTGTGTCGATTATGTTTTCTTGACTTTTATTCAATTTTTTTCTCCCTACAACTATTTTTAGCTATTTTACCACATCTTCTTTCTAATATCCAGTGTTTGGGGATTTTCTTTTTTTGTTTTTTCTGTTATAATG
>OGGU01001818.1_pt1 | contig 11670 bp, 10 predicted proteins | sample 1571241 | NCBI WGS metagenome assembly OGGU01 (sample SAMEA2581934, study PRJEB24529) | metagenome | biome: Human gut stool | place: China | collected 2011
CCTTTGCAAATACGGGTGAGCGACAGTGAATATTTCACCGGATTGCCCTACATTATTTGCAAAGGCATCCGGTATCGTCACGACAGGGGTGGCAGGGGTTTCAGGCTCATCCGTTTGCTCGACATAACACCTGCACCGATACCCGTTGGGCGGGTAGTTCCGCAGCCAAAACGAGTCGTTAATAGGTTTTACGACGCCATCCAGTATCCTATGTGACTCTCGTACCCTTTCATCCCCCGCAGTTACATATTTCAGGTTAGGCATGATATCTGCGTTCGCTTTGAACTCCTGCCATTCACTGGCGCGTCTGCCACTTGTTTCTGCCGTTTCAAATTCCGTCCGAAGATAGGTTTCATTATAATCCTTATTGATCGCCAGTGCTTTCTCCCGGAAATCCTTATAAGATAGCTTTTTGCCTTTTTCGTCGTAAAGAGCGTCATTCATTTCCTTAATTTCCTGATACGTCTTCGCTCCGGAGAACTTGAACAAGTTGTCACGTATCCGTTGAGGTTCTTCTGCCTGTTCCGGATCATCATAGTCATCTTTTCCCCATCCTTCAGCCGCCTTCTTATTCAGTTCCTCGTATGTCTTCCTGAATAATTCCTCGTCGATATCTCCCGTTTTGACCTTGCGCTCATAAACTTGTTTCATCACCCTGCCGATGATGCCGCTGAAATCATACTCCCCGGCTTCCATGACGGGTGACGTTACCGCTTCATCGTCCGGTTCGGTCTTTTTTTTTTGAGGGTCTGTTTGGGGGTGATTCGGCAGTGTTCCTCCCTGCTGCTCACCACCGGGATTTTTCTTTTGACCAATGATCGGAAGTCCTGTTTTCTTGGCAACCAGTTCCCAATCAAAATCAAAGGTATAAGCCAGTTTGTTAATCGCTTCGATATATTCTGTGATAGACAAACTTTCCGTGTCGTCCCACTTTAATTTCAGCCTTTCAAGCGGTTTATATACCGGACTTATCTTTACCAGTTTAGGAATGATAATATAGTTAAAATAGAACTGGAAAAGCATCTTGTCATATTCATGGCGGGACTTTTCAACACGTTCATGCACTTCTGCCGTTCCTTCCCATGCTCCATTAGTGGTCGTTCCAGTTTGACCAAGCAAACGCTTACTAATTTGATTGTCACATCGTTCTTCTAAGGGTAAGTATGCATTTACCGCATTTCCTCCGGATTCCTTGCCGTATTCGACCTTTTCGTTTCCGATAAGTACAGCAAAGAAATTATTTCGGAAATCCTGCATCATCTCAAACAGTTCGTCCAGCCGCTTTTTATCCTGCCTGTCCGAAGTAACGAAAACGGGCGGAATACCATACTTTTCTATATGGTTCATCCATGATCCCATCCCAAGTTTTTTTGCAAGAATGATAATTGCCAGTTCATTGAGCATACCTAGTGCCCACGGTGACCCGAATTGTACATAATACGGTTCAAGCGCACCATCTTTATATGACCATCCTGTTTTGTCAGACTCTTCTTTTACGATAATCATCTGTTGCGGGATATAGTTGGACATAGGAACTTCTTCCACATGGCTAATTTCTAAATTTTCATCAAGGTGTGAAATATCGGCTAACGATACGCCTTGTAGCTGGTGTAGGAAACATATCCGGATTAATTGGTGATACCACGGACGATTCAGCAGCTTCTTCGCTTCCTCGTCCTCATTATCATTGTCATCGACAAGGTTGAATTCCGCCTGTTGTACTGGTAGCACACGATTGTCGATTGTCGTTTGTAGATGCTCATCGTTATATAACGATTGATAAAACCTATAAAGCAAGCCACGTCGCGGATCATCCGGATCGGTAGCCGAAGTCACTGACATGATCCAGTCATCAATGGTCTTTTCCCGATAGACAACAGCCTGCCTTTTATAAGCAGCACCCGACAATGTTGTTCCACTGCTATCCATCCGATAATAATATTCATTGATTACGTTCCTGACATTCATTCGTCGGATAGCCTTCATTTGAAACCAGTTGAATATTTCTCTTAACTTTTTGTACATAACATACCTTTTAAAAGCGGTTTAAAAACTTTTTAAAGAAACCATCCATTGTTCCGTGTGTGACCAAACAGAATGGGAGATTCAACATTGCCTTCCTCGTCTGTTATCAAAGGTATTTCAGGAGGCAGCGACATAATTCCGTCGCGCAACTTGGTAAGCATAAGGTCAGCCCAATCATTCATGTCTGATAACGGGTTATTTCCCGTTTTGCGGGCTGCATTCCGGTTTACTGCACGAAAGGCGGTAATACATGATATAACCCGGGTTAACAATCCCGTCCGGATTGGTGGAACACCAAATATCTTTTTCACGTCATAACGACCGCTTATGTAAGCGGCAACTTCACTGATAACGAGGTCTTCAATTCTATTCAAAACCTCTTCATCTTTTTCGATACTTTCAACCAGCAACCGATTCTGTATGACGGTTGTCAGGTCATCCATGTTGATATACTTCATAGTTACCAAGTGTATTTACGTTTATACCTTCCTGCTTTCCACGGTCGTGTTGCAGGTTCATCTTCTGATTGCGGAGGATCAGTGTATATCTCCAGCTTTTTCACAGCCTGTTCGTCCGCGTCCGGGCTGTCATCGTGTTCCGTCATTCCGGGTTCAACAGCGTACAACTGTTTCAAACCGACTGCGACGTCCGGATTTGACTTCAGTTCCTCATTCACATGCATCCGGGAATTTTGATAATATGGATGCATGCTTATCATACGAAGTATCTTGTTCGTTGTTTTGGGAGTCTGTACCGGGACTAGGTTCAGCTCTACGCCTGTTTCCGCCTCTGCTTCCCCTATGATACGTTTAACTTCATCGTTCCAAAATTGGGACTCATACTGCCAAAAGCAAATAATGTCCTTTGCCTTGAATTCAGCCTGTTTCATACACATCCACTGTACACAGAGTTTCATTTTTGACTGCTTTACGAATCCGTCTATCAGCCAAAAATCATTCTTGTGTCGTCCCCAAATCTTGCAGGCATTAAAGTCACTGGTATCTGTTCCGGCATACGCAATATCCCAATGTGCCACAATTGCATTCATTGTGTGCAGGTCGGGGAGCTTCCCCCATTTCACCATTTCCGGCTTGAATATTTTACCCTTGACAAGTGGAACATGATTGTACTCCGCATGTGCCGCAAGAATACCCATATCCTTTTCCTGTTGCCGATAGAATTGTGCGGAATACATTGACTTCCACGCAGGCTCATACGTTACCGGATCGTAGGCTCTTACCAAGTGCCAGTCCCAATCGGGATGCCGTTGTTTAAGAATGGTTTGTACCATACGGGACGCAAAACGATTGTTTGCACCTATCAGACGTCTGCGTTTTCCCGTCATGGTTGCCAGTACGTCCGCTTCAATCCAGTCCGCATAATCATCCTGCATCCGGTTATTTTTAATTGTTTGCGGTGTCTCCAAGTCATCGACTACCCACAAGTCGGGACGGTGTGCACCCTTACGAAGTCCGCGAACCTTCTGCTTCGCACCGAACGCCTTGCAAATAAACCCGTTCATCGTGACGAAGTTTCCCTTCTCCCAATATCCGGGATTATACTGTTCGCCAAAATCATGCTTCAGTAACTCGTTTGCTTCGAACTCCGCACGTATATCTTCCAACAGGTCACACGCTCGGTCAAACGTATCGGAAACGATACACATATAATGCGTCTCGCCATTGATCCATAACCATAAAGGAATAATCACGTCGTTCCATACCGATTTTGCAAGTCCGCGTCCCCATTCCGCATAGCCTTTGTAAATAGGATCGTTCATTACCTTGTTGGCATGCGCGATTTGAAAGTCCGCACAGTCTGCGGTTGCATAATGGGGAAGATAAGTTTCGACAAGGTATTTGACATCACTTTTTGCACGCTGTATGCGGTTCATCCGAACTGTCAGTGATTCGTCCGGATCAATCAGGTTACCTGTGCACCGCGCACGCTTTAGCTTCTCCTGATACTCTTTGAGGGCTTTGCTATCTTCGACTTTCATTATCCCAACATTTTTGCGGCTTCATAAAGGTGGTTCTCCTGAAAGTCCAGTGTTTTGAAGTAAAGTTCGGCATTGTATGCCTTCATCGCATCGAATATCCTGCCCATTACATCAATGTATATAGCCAGCGTTATCCGGTTCTTTTTATCCACTTCTTTGAGCTGGTTTCCCCATTGCGCCACACTGTTGTCCAGTCCTGCCGCCTGTTTCCGTAACTCCAGCACCTTATCACTATCACCTTCTGCAATAGCTTCGTCAATCATGCGCAATAGCTCCAGTTTTTGATCCGCAAGAATGTTGATGATTTGTTTCAGGTTGTCCCCTTGCTTCTTTGATGAAATGACGGACGCTTGGCGTTCTTTTTTCCAAAGTGCGTCATTCTCATTGATCCAATTTGATACAGACCTTTCCGACACGTTGATACGTTCGGAAATCTCCTTGCACATCATTCCATCCCTTACATAAAGGTCATGCGCCTCTTTCTTTAATTTACGGTAGTACTCTTTGCTTGGCATATCGCTTCCTTTCTTTTACGCAAGCAAAGGTCAGATTTCAACACCACCTGTGGAAAATGGCTTTTCATGTTGGAGCGTATTCTTTCCAAGTTGGAAAAAATACGTCCTTGTTAACACTGTTTTTTTTCCAAGATGAAAACGCTTTTTCCGTACCCGCCTTTCCTTTCTCAATTTTGCAGCATGAAATTTTAAATATCGCGAAAATGAATCTGACTGCAACAGCGGAAAACGGACGTGCCCGGATTGAACTCAAAGGCACGATATCAAAATGGAGGGAGACGGAAGCGGAATTCACTTCTAAGGTTGAGCAACTGATAAAATCAGGAATCAAAGACGTGCACATCTATATCAATTCTCCCGGTGGTGAATGCTTCGAAGCTAATGAGATCGTGAACGTGATCAAGAGGTTTCCCGGCAAAATTACAGGTGAAGGCGGTGCACTGGTAGCCAGTGCGGCAACATACGTCGCTATTAACTGCACGTCATTTTCTATGCCCGCTAACGGACTTTTTATGATTCACCAAGTCAGCGGGGGTGCATGCGGAAAAGTCGCTGATATTGAGTCTACGTTGGAGGTCATGCGCAAGCTGAATGACCACTACCTGAACGCTTTCCTTTCCAAGTGTACCGACAAGAAAAAAATCAGAGACGCATGGGATAAAGGTGACTACTGGATGAGCGCACAGGAAGCAAAGGAAAATGGCTTTGTGACGGAAGTAACAAGCAAGGCAAAGGTGGATAAGGCTACGGCACAAATGATTACCAATTGCGGCTACACAGGTGAAATTGAGATTACTGACTCTATTAATAACGAAAAATCAAAAAATGACATGGATTTAACAATGTTGACTTCCCGCTTCGGAATGGACGCAAACTCCACGGAAGCACAATTTATCGCGCAGGTAGACGTGTGGAAACGTAAGGCAGACCGCGTCGAAATGCTCGAAAGACAAGAAGAGGAACGCAAGGAACAGGAGATCGAGAACGTCCTGAACAAAGCTATCAAGGAAAAAAGGATCACTGCTGACGTACGCGACGATTGGAAAGCGAACCTGACCAGCAACTTCGATACCGCAAAGAAGCTGCTTGATGCCATCAAACCTGTGGAAATGCCGGAAGTTCATGCCCCCAGCCTGACGGATACCACAAACAAAAAGTTCGAAGACCTTCAAAACGATCCGGAGGCTTTGAAAAATATCATGGAGAAAAATCCGGCTGAATACGAACGTCTTTTGAATGACTACGTAAAGCGTAACGGAAAATAAAATACTAACCATTTAAAAAAAAGAATATGGCACAACCAGTAGACGGTTTTTATTTGAACAAGTACGTCGATCCACAATTGCTGATCGAACGTCGTAATTACAAAGCTGACTTTATGCAAGTTTTGGGTTCTGTCCCTGCCGCAGCTTTAGCAGCAGACGGTGTACGCAGAAATAAGTTAATTAACAATGTAGGCTTTCGCGTGAATAACACGGAAGACTTTACTCCCAAAGCTATGACAGGACAAAATATCATAGTTCCCTGGGAGATTTACGATACAGAACCGACATCATGTACAGATGACGAAATCCGTTATCTTGCATTTGACAAGCGTGCGTCTATTCGTGTAAAACACAATGAGGCTTTCCAAGTCGGTATCCGTAACCACGTATTACATAAACTTGCTCCGGAAGATGATACCAAAGAAGCAATGCCCGTAATCCGGACATCAGGTGAAAAGGACATTCATGGACGTGTGAGACTGTGTTATAAAGACTTGGTTGATTTTGCAACACTGGTCAAGACGTGGAATCTCCCTATTACCGATGCCCTGTATATGGTGCTTTCTCCACTACACATGGGTGACCTAATGCTCGATAAAGATGCATCAAAGTATTTCTATGACAGAACATTCTATATTGACCCGGTTACTATGAAACCGAAAGGTTTTATGGGTATTAAGTTCTTTGAGAACAACGACTGTCCTTTCTATAATGCGGACAACGCGAAAAAAGTAGCTGAAGGAGTCAAAGTGTCTGCTGAAACGGACTTCCAAGCGAGTACCTTTTTCTATGCTCCGAATACGTATTATCACCTTGAAAGCGTGAAATCATTGTATCGTCCGGAGACAACCGACACACGTAGTAAAAGCCCGACGAGTGAGTATCGTACTCAAACCTACGGTATCGTTGACCGGATCGAAGACTTTGGTGTTGGTGCGATTCTATCAGCAAAATCTGTATAATAACAATTATCATGGGAAACTTTACAGGAGTATCAATTAACAAAGTGAATGGCGGGCTGGTACGGGATACCGATACCAGCGACCGCGTCATTTTGCTCGTGGTCGGTGGATCGGAGATCGGAAAGCTTGAGTATTACAAGCCGGAAGCCCTGAACGATATCACTGATTTGGAAGCGTTGGGATGGGACGATACCATCGACCTTGAAAACAAGGAACTGGTGCATTATCATACCAGCGAAGTCTTCCGCCTGTCTCCGGAACGTTCACTGTATCTTATGCTAGTTCCGAAGTCTGAAAAGGTGTCAAGCCTGCTGACGAAAGAAGATTTTGTCAATGCGGTGCGTACCATCAACGGAGTAAATACCATTGGTATCTGCTCACTGACTGCGGACGAGACAATCACTGTAGCCGTACAAGAGACACAGAAGATGGTCAATAAATTCAGGGAAGACCACCTGTATATCGATGTGGTAGTATTGGAAGGGGTCGGTAAGTATATCAATGCCATTAATGATGCTGTCGATCTTCGGAAGCTGGACTCTGAAAATGTCGCTGTCGTGATAGGACAAGATCCGGCACAGGCAGCAAAGGACGAAGCGTACAGGACACATGCTGCCGTCGGCAGCGCACTCGGAATGTTATCTGTCCGCTATGTACATGAAAACATGGGCAGCGTCGATATTGAAAACCACCCACGGACAGCAAAGGGAACAAAGGACTATCCATTGACTAACAAACTGAACGGGCTTTGGCTGGACGCGGCTTTGAGCAATGGCAAACCCTTCTCGCAGTTGAGCGTATCCGACCAGAAAAATCTGACAGGCAAAGGGTATAACTTTGTCGGTAGCTTTCAAGGGTATGCCGGGTTCTTCTTCAGCAATTCATGTACTTGTACGGAAGCCGACAGCGACTATGCTTACATAGAATATAACGCTGTTTGGAACAAGGCTGCACGTATCATCCGCACGACTCTTTTGCCTCGTGTAAGAAGCAAGGTGAAGGCTGATCCGTCAACCGGATATATCAGTAACACCACGATCAGCAGTTGGGACGCGCTTGTCAAATCCGCACTGGAAAGCATGGTCAATTCGGAGAATATTGCGGACTTCGATATTTACATCAACCCCAAACAGATGGCTGTCAGTGACAAGGCTTTTAACATCAAAGTAAGACTGGTTGCAGACGGTATTGTACATGAGTTTGAGATTGATTTGGGTTTCACGAATAAAATCTGAAAATATGGGATTGTTAGGAACATTAATCAACAAATTCGGGAAAATAGCCGGATGGAACAGCGTCAAGGTTGTCATGCTCGGTCGTCAGGTAGAAGGTATTACAGCCCTTTCCTACAAGGACAGCAAAGAGAAAGAGAACATTTACGGTGCTGGTGAATTTCCCGTCGGTCGCGGTGAGGGGAATTATAAGGCTGAAGCATCGATCACCCTTCTGAAAGAAGAGGTGAACGCCTTGCAGTTAGCACTCGGTTTCGGAAAGCGTCTCACGGATATAGAACCATTTGATATTCCGGTCATGTATGAGTATAAAGGACTTATTGTAAAAGACGTAATCCGGAACGTCGAATTTGTAGACAATGGCGTAGACGTAAAGCAGGGTGATAAAAGCATTGCTACACAATTCACCCTTCTTCCCAGCCACATCGACTGGAACGTAGCAATGTAGTTTAATAACCGTTTAAAAGACTTTTAAAAATGGAAGATAAGAAAATCAAGGCTGGAAAGCCTTACGAGGAACTGACAGCGGAAGAAAAGGCTCTAATCGTTGACTTCAAGGAAGAAGAGCACGCAGAACTGAAAACGAAATACGGGAAACGACTGAAACATGTCACCGTACAGGTGGATGAAGACGAACGTTATGACTACCTGATTGTCCGTCCGAGCAAAAACATCTTGTTGGCAATGGCGAAGAAAAAGGACGACCTTGAAGAAGCGAATGACATCCTGATCCGGAGCTGCGTGGCAGCTGGTAATATGAAAGCGTTGGACGATTCTGCCGTCTATACTTCAGTTTTGACCGCCATTGGGCAGTTAATCGCTGGTCAGGCGGCTTTTATCAGCAAAGCATAGAGGAATATTCAAAATCGTTCAGTCTTGTCGAGGGAATAGATGCCATTTTGAAAAAAGTATATGGTGTCGACGTTCCGGACAAACTGGACGAAGATGAATGGCTCCGGCTCTATGCCGAATACCGCATGTTGCGGAAAACGGAGTTGGAAGAATTTGAAATAGTGGTGCATAATGCAGTCGCTAAAGTAGTAAACCGATTATTCTCAAAAGACAATGCAAGTGACTCAATGGATATTGGAACTGGTTGACAGGATCACCTCTCCGTTACATGCCGCGACCGATGCAGCCGAGGAAGCTACACGGGTAATCGACGACACGGAAGAAGTGGTCGACCGTCTTGGAGAAACGTCGGGGAAAGCAGCCGGGAAACTGGAAGGGCTGGGAAAAGGAATGTTCTTTCTCAACCAGTTAAAGGAAGGTGTCGACAATATCCGTGATTCCTTTAACGACGCTATCGAACCAGGTATCCGTTTTGAAACTGCCGTTGCTGAAATGTCCGGTATCACCAATATGGAAGGCAAAGAACTGGACGCTCTTGCTGACAAAGCCCGGAATACGGCAAAAGTATTCGGTGTCGATGCGGCAAACGCTATGGGCGTTTACAAGGACTTGCTTTCAAAGATTACTCCGGAACTGAAAAAAGCACCGGACGCGCTCGAAATCATGTCGAATAACGTAATGACGCTTAGTAAGACGATGCAGAATGATGTTCCCGGAGCGTCTGCCGCCATGTCCACCGCCATGAACCAGTATAAGGTTTCGCTCGACGATCCGATGAAGGCTGCACAAACCATGACGGACTATATGAACATCATGGCGGCTGGAACTGTCGAAGGTTCTGCCGAAATTAAAGAAGTAGCTGAAGCCCTGAAACAAACGGGAAGTGTTGCAAAAACATTCGGTGTTGAATTCGCTGAAACGAACGCTGTAATCCAGCTGCTTGATAAATCGGGGAAAAAAGGTTCTGAAGGCGGTATTGCCTTGCGTAATACGATAGTCAAATTACAGGCTCCGACTACGGATGCGGTCAAGCAGTTAAAAGCAGCCGGGGTTAGTATTGAAACGATGCAAAACCAGTCCCTTTCACTGACTGACCGCCTGCGTGCCCTGACTCCGGTTATGCATAATGCGACAATCATGTCCGCCTTGTTCGGTGCTTCGGCAATGGCTTTGATTGATGGTGTAGACCAAATCGATACATGGACAGAAGCAATACAGGGTTCTACTTCGGCAGTCGATATGGCAGGCAAACAAATGGATACCTATGCCGAAAAGCAGAAACGAATGCAAGCGTTTATTGATGATCTGAAAATCAGCTTCTTTGAATTTGTAGAGCCTATTGCGCCAGTTCTTGAAGTGCTGGGAGTCCTTGTCGGGGCATTGGTGACGCTCGGAACTGTCGCGTGGTCTATCGGGCAAATCATGACTCTTGTCTCTATCAAATCATCGATTGCATGGCTGGCTGGCATGGCAAAAATGGTCGTATCAACAGTAACGTCTTCGGCTCTCATATCCACCGCAATTTACAGTATTCCGATTATTGGATGGATAGCACTTGCAATCACTGCCATTACAGCACTGGTCGCTTTTCTCTGGAATAAGTTTGCAGGAGTACGCGCCTTCTTCTATGCCTTGTGGAACTTTATAAAAGTAATCTTCACGGAATACTATAAGTTCATTTTTAACGTGATGAAAGCCATTGTCGATGTCATAAACCCGGCAAACTGGTTTGATGATGATTTCCATTTCAGCGATGTTTGGGACAGGCTGTCACAGCAAGCACTTGAAGGGGGTAAAAAGGTTGGCAGCGCATTTTCAGATGGCTGGAAAGAAGGCATGGCAGACTGGGAAAAGTCACACCCTAAAGACGGAGAGAAAAAAGGAGATACCAGTTTTAACCTGAATTCCCCTTTGTCTCCGGTCAACGGGCAAACCGTACTGGCAACCGGAGGAACAAAGGCTACTGATGGGAAGACCGGTCTTGGCGGAAAAGGCGGAAGCAGCGTTAAAAACATCACCATGAACGTGACATTCAATAATAATTTCCGTGTCGCGGGTGGTGCGGATGTACGGGAAATTGCAGATAAAGTAAAACGGGAAATTTTAGCGGTGATAACCGATACAGTACCAGCAATAGGATAAAGTTATGACAGGAAATACAGCGTTAAATATTGGTGCATTGTTCACGGAAGTTTTCGGAATCTCATCCCCGATTTATCTTCCGTGGGGACGCACCCTGCAGGATTACGATCCGGGACAATATACCGGAGTGACAACCATTCCGGATGCCGATGCCGAAGCGTATAGCTGGATGGGGACTCCGGTGATCGGAACGTTTACCCTTGACGGAAACAAGCAATACAGCACCTATAATCCGGACGGCTCACGCGGTACGATGAACATGGCTAGTTTTCCGATGCCCTATGCAACTATCGTTGATTTTTCGCGCTCCATGAACTGCTCGAAGACTAAAGTTTTGGGCGTTCACGGGACTGTGAAAGAAATCTACGGGCTTGATGACTGGAAAATCAACATCCGGGGATTTTGCATAGCCGATAAAAGCCGGGACGGTTATAAGACGGTAGCCGAACAGGTGAACGCTCTTAATAAGTTCCGCAAAGTGACGGAAGCGATCGGAGTGACGGGAAGTATCTTCAATAACAAGGATATTTATTCCATTGTCATTGATAACCTTTCGTTCAACCCGATTCAGGGAAACAGCAGCGTAGTCCCCTTCACGATAGAGGCGACAAGTGACAACCCTTACGAATTGACATTATGAGCTATATGATGTGCAGCCGGATCATATTTCCGGCAAAC
>OGGU01001821.1_pt1 | contig 11660 bp, 9 predicted proteins | sample 1571241 | NCBI WGS metagenome assembly OGGU01 (sample SAMEA2581934, study PRJEB24529) | metagenome | biome: Human gut stool | place: China | collected 2011
TCTCCTTGACTGTGCCGACCAGTGCCTTGTCCTTGCAGCGTTTCGACCAGAGGATCTGCTTTTCCACCACAGGCACATAGACCACATGGAGATGATAGTGGTAGACTTCACGGCCTAATGCTTCGGTCATGGCACGGTTGATCTCATCGGCGTGCATGACTGCCGAGAGGATATACTGCTCACCGCCCACGATTTGAACGGCAGCTTGGTAGGCATCCTCATAGAACTGCTTGGCGAACTCGTAGCCGCCGTGGTTGTCAAAGTAGGCCGAGTTGACATCAAAGACAAGCTCGCAGTAATGGGTGGCATCCGGCTTCAAGCCGCGCGTTGAAATCGTGCCAGCGGTTTCCAGTTGGGCGAATAGGTCGGTGTAGCTGGCGGTTGGCTTTTTGAAGTGGATGTTCCATGCAGTGCGCTGGGGGATGATGTCGGGGTTCCGGTAGCTGTCCTTTTCGCGCTCGTTGTGCTGCTGAGTGTTGCCAACGGCCTTGTCCGAAACGGCGAGATTTCGAACACTGGTGCGGTCAATGCCATCATTTCTTGCCAAAGGGCATCCCTCCTTTCAAGGTTCATCGAGAGGTGACGGGTAACGGAGATGCACTTCTGCGGAAGTGTAATAACCCACTATGACACTTTCATCCCTATGGGCTGCAAAGTGTAGTGGGCTCTTCGAGGACTCTCCGAGGGGGAACGTCTCCTGCGGGAGAGCTACAATCAAGTTCGCACAATGCGAACTTGATTGCTCCGTACGCATCTGAAAAAATTGCGTACGGACTTCAAATAACCCGTACGGTCTGTACGGCGTACGGCAACATAAAATATTCACGATGATGCGTTTTAATTTGCTTCTGTTTGCCGTACGGGTGCGTACAAGTACAGACCGTACAGGTTGTACGAACTTCTTCCGTGAAAAAATGCACTTTTTACGGGCAGGGGTGGACAAGCGGCTCGATGCCTACAAAGCCCCGCACCCTGCGGCCACCGGGCAGATAGATGTTGTTGGTGGCTTCAAGGTTATAGCGGCGGTCGTTCTGTCGCAGTTCTGCGCTGAAACGGATCGCCGATACGCTGTGGCAGGCGTTGTCCTCGCACCACTGCTTATAAATGTCGTAGAACTCCTTGGAGCTGATGGAGTAGTCCGCCTTGAAGCGGAAGTAGCCCTCGGATTCCATGAAGTCGATGACATTGTTGCTGCTGCGTTTGATGGTGTCCACGTTGGCGGCGGCTCGTTCGCTGACCGTGAAGCGGAAATCGTTCTGCACCAACCGGTGCAGCCCTTCCAGACACCAGAGCAGGATGCCCTCCAACTCGGCGCACATCTTCTCCACAAGGAAAGGGTCGTCCGTGCGGTCGGCAGGCTTGTCCTTGGTGGTCAGGATGAGCTGGCGGCGAAAGAAGCCGTCCGAATGGTCATACAGCGAGGTCAGCGCACCGTTGCCGAAGCAGAGGAACCGGGCGTAGATGTCCCGCTGGTAGCTCTGGACACCCTTGCGCTCCAAGTCCAGCTTGGCTTCGGCGGTCACGATGGTCTTGATATAATTCGTCTTGGGCAGGGCGTTCATGTCCATATCATCGTCGATCATCAGCAGGCGGCGTTCCAGATCGGCGCGGGCAAAGCGGTTGTTCTCCACTTTCTGGACGCTGCCGTTGCTGGCGGCATCTCCCATGAGCCGCTTGAGCACCAGCCCGATGCGGGACTTGCCCTCGCCGCCCTTGCCGACAATGAGCATCATCTTCTGTCCCTTGGTGCTGGGGATGAGGCAGTAGCCCAGATATTCCTGCAAGGTGGGGATGTCGGCATCGTCCAGCAGCTCGTGCAGAAAGGTCAGCCAGCGGTCAGGGCTGGCGGCTTTGGGGTCATATCTCACAGGCAGGCGGTTCTGGCAGAACAGGCGGCTCTCCTGAAAAGAGCCGTCCGGCAGATGGTACACGCCGTTCTGGAGGTGGATGCAGTCCTGTTCGATGGGGAACGGGTCGGAAAAAGCCAGCAGCTTGATGGTCTCCAGAATGTTGGTGACCTTTTTGGACAGGCCGGAGGTGACATATTCCTCGATGTTCTCCAAGATGCGCTGCTTGATCTCGCTCTCGTCCTCCACCGGGCCGTCCAGCGTGTACAGCGTTCCGTTGACGCATTTCAGCGGCCACTGTTCCAGAAAGGCACGGCCAAACTGGACTTCATCGATCTTCTTGCCGTTGTACCAGTCCGGCCATAAGGGGTTGCGGGAAATGTTTTTCTTCATAGGGTGGTTCTCCTTTAGAAAAGTGAAGTGGTGGGTCTCACCGTGAGACCCACCACTTCAGGTGAATAAATTATCAGGCGCACTTTGCCAGAGAAAGGCGGTCGGTGCGCTCCTCCAGCATCAGCAGGAATGACCCGGACAGCAGCCGTGCAGCGGCATCGGCCTTCTGCTGGGGCGTTCCGAATGCAACGCAGTCTGTCAAGTGCTCGATGGTCTCGGTCGCGTGGAGGGCTTCTTCAAACCGTGGGTCATGCGGCTCCTCCGGGGTGGCAGGCTTATAACGCTCTCGCCAGTCATGCAGCAGGTCAAGATAATCGGTCAGTACCCGCAGGCAGTAGGCGATGTCTGCCCACTGCTCGTCTGTCAGGCCACGCTTGGGCGGCAGCAGGGCGATGGCATTGGCGGGCGGCTTGTCCGGGTCAAGCCCGAAGTCGTGTATCAGCTTCTCGGCGGCTTGCCGGGGGTTCAGGTCGAACAGTTTGGCGGTGAGGTCGATGGCATCTCCGTTGGCCCCACAGCCAAAACAGTAATAATAGGTGTCGTTCAGCTTCATGCTGGGGTCGCTGTCAGAATGGAACGGACAGCACACCATGCCATGGCGGTCGGGCTCCATGCCGTACATCTCTCCCACCTGCCGAACGGTGATGGCGGACTTGATCTTTTGATATAAACTCAAAATTTCTCCTTTGGTCAAAGGTTTTGGCACGGATCGTTTTGATCCCTGCCACGTTCAAAGTCACCGGGGTCCCCCAAATGGGAACTTCGGTGAAGCCGGTCTCCCTTGCTGCCTCCCGACAGGAAATCTTTTTGGACTCTGTGTCGGCCCCATGCAGGGCGCTCGCTCCCCCGATGGGAGGTCTTGGCGGTCTGGGCAGTTCGGACGGTCATTCTGTTGTCAAGGTTCGGTTATATGATTCGGGAGGGCTTTTACGGGAAGCCCTTAATATGTTCGCTGCTGGGGAGTGATATGTTTTCCTTCTGTCTATAGGATAGCACCTCCATGGCTGCTGTGCCGTATATCCATAATGTCGGAAAACAGGTGCAGAAACTGCAAAATTCCACGCTTATGGACAGGAACCGCCGGAAGTGGTATACTGTGCAAAAAACATCGGAGGTGCGACCATGAACATCAAGCTGACACTGGGAGAACGGCTCAAAGACCTGCGTGTGGAGCGGAGTCTGAAGCTGGAAACGCTGGCAGAGCAGACGGGTCTGTCCAAATCGGCATTGTCGAAATACGAGAGTGACGATGTGACCGACCTCAGCATTTATGCGGTGACAACGCTGGCTGAGTTCTATGGCGTGACCACGGACTACCTGCTGGGTGTGACGGAAAACAAAAAACGCCCAGATGCAGTCCTTTCGGACTTGCATCTGAGCGATGGCGCAGTGGACGTATTAAGGAATGGAAAATTCAATCATCGGCTGCTGTGTGAGCTGATCGTGCATGAGAATTTCCAGCGGCTCATGACCGATCTGGAGATCTATGTGGATGGATATGTCAGCGCAAACATTCAAAACCTCAATGCCGGTTTGGAAGCAACGCGGCAAATGCTGAAAAAGAAGTATGCAGCAGATGAAAACGATTTGTACATGAGCACCTTGAAGCTGGGGCAGATCGATGAAGATGAGTACTTTGGCCGGGTCTTGTACGATGAGTTGGTGGCCATCCTGAAGAACATCAAGACGGAACACCGCAAGGACAAGACCACTTCGGATGGTTCAATGATCGATAACCTGATGAAGGAACTGGAGGATGCACAGAAACATGAAGGGTCTGCGGATGAAAAGAAGATTCGAACGGCATTGAAGGCAATCGGAATCAACTACGATAAGCTGACAGAGGATGAAAGAAAGCTGATAAAGAAGATCCTTTATAAAACGGCAATGCTGAAACCGGGGACACTAGCGGGAAACCGGGGCAAGCACAGACGTTGATTATTTACCTTGCGGCTTATAGGGGAAAAACGCTGCTGCGGCAGGACGGGAGAACGTACACCATTGGTTCCTCTGCAAGCCTGCGCTGGGTGGGCAGAAACCATTAGCTGCCATCCCCATCCGCGCATCCTTCTGCCGCAGAATAGGTGCTTGCCGGAGCTGCTCGCAGTCCCTTTTCCGCATCAGCCGGAACCAAGGTGTAACACACTAGACTTTGCAAACAAAGTCGTATGCCACGAAACCCCGGCACGGTTTCTTTGGATTCTTCCGGCTATTGCGTTGCTTCCCGGTTTCAGACAATAGAAGATGCGGGCGTCAACTCGTACACATGATCGAACTGGGCTTTACGTTCGTCGCTCAGGTGATGGCTAATCAGGATCAGGGTCAGGTCAGGGTTGGACAGCAGGCTCTTCTCCACGATGTCGGCGTTCTTCTGGTCCAGGGCGCTGGTGCCCTCATCCACCAGCAGGATGCTGCGGTTATGGATCAGAGCACGGGCGATGGCCACGCGCTGCTTCTGGCCGCCCGAGAGGGCGTTGCCTTCCTCGCCCACCGGCGTATCCAGACCCTTGGGCATATTGGCAAGGTCGCCTGCCAGGGCGCTGTCACGCAGTGCCTTTTCCATCTGCTCGTCGGTAAAGTGCTCACCCAGGGTAATGTTCTCACGGATGGTGGTATTGAACAGGAACACATTCTGTTCGATGTAGCTCATTTTCTGCTGGAGCTGCTCGGGCGTGTAATCCCGCACGTCTCTCTCGTCATAAAGGACCTTGCCCTGGTAGCCGGGCAGCCAGCCCAGAAGAATCTTCAGCAGGGTGCTCTTGCCGCAGCCGGAGGGACCGGTGAGGGCGTATTTGCCGCCTTTCTTGAATTCCGCGTTCATGTGGACCAGGATCGGCTTCTTTTCATCGTAGCCGAAAGAGACATCCTTGACCGTAATGCCTTCCTGCAGGGTAGGCAGACCGAAATCAGGAAGCTGCGCCTCGCCGGCATGGATGGTAATCTTATCGAAATAGGGCTTGCTGGCCGAGAAGGACACTGCAAGTTTGGACACCTGGTTCAGTCCATTATACACGCCGGCGCAGATGGTACCGGTGCCCATAAAGGTGGCCAGAGGAATCATATCATTGAGGATCAGGACACCCAGCAGGATGACAACGGCCACTTGGCAGACGGCGCTGACATAGGCCAGACCACAGCCGATGCCGTCCTTGTTGATGGTCAGTTTGTACTTGGCCTGCTCCATGCTGTCGCTGGCTGCATCGACTCCGCTGGTAAACCGTTCATCCTTGCCAAAGAAGCGAAGCACATCGTAACCTGCCAGCAGATCCTTGATTTTACTGACGCTGTCAGCCTGGCTGGCGGCACAGGCTGTGCCAACGGTTCCCAACCGTTTGCTGAACAGACGAGGAACGAAGATCATAACCAATGCGATGACCAGAGAAATCACCAGAAGCAGCCAATGAATGGATGCCAGTGCAACGATGCCGAACACCACCTGTGCCGCAGAACCCATGATGGTGAAAAACGGAGTCCAGGCCATCTGCTCAATCTGGTTCACGTCGTTGGTAAACTGGGAGAGGTACTCGCCGCTCTCCTGCTTATGATACTCCTGATGGGTCTTGTGCAACAGGCCCGCTGCCATATCCCGGCGCAGAGCGTTGTTCATCCGGCGCACGGCCCGGCCCTGGAAGAAGGTCTCTGCAATCAGGCAAAGGACCACGGCCAGCCAGGTCAGCAGAAGAAGAATGATCCGAATGGTGAAAGCCCGCAGATCACCGTCCAGCAGTCCCTGGGTGATCTGAATCTGTACCAGACTGGTGCAGACCTGCAAACCATAGGCAACAACCATACAGATGGAGGCCGCTGTAACAGTGGGCCAGCACTTTTTGAGATAATACTTCATGATTTCCACCTCTTCTGTGATCGTTCCATCTGTCTCTATGAACAGTGGATTGTGTGCTTTGCTCTTTCTGATTCAAATTGTAGCACACAGGATGAGGAATAAACATATCGTTTTGCGTTAGTTAACTGATTACACACATTCTGATTTTCTATAGAGGCAAACTGTCTTTCCATCAATAATTTCAGACTTTTTGCACTGCATATTCATGCAGCGCAAAACATTCCGGCAGCTACGACACTCGGGCTTCAGATCAGAAAAGCTCCACCGGCAGTTAACCTCCGGGTCGATCACAATACCTTTTTCGGGATCAACCCAACCTAACTGGTTTTGCGGGTGGTCAAGCGCCACAGTGCATTTGCCAATTTTTCCATTGGCCCGGAATACCATGCTATGTGGATAGGAAGCGTAGCACACCTGTGCAAGGGCTCCGTTTCTGTGGTTATGACACGACATCCCGATCTTATCCAGATATGCAACATGTTTTGCAACCAACACCTCTTGAGTATCCTGGTGAAGGGGTGACAGATCGTGGGAGCCTTTGCCGCCCCAGTCACCAACTGCACAAACAAGTACATCGAAGCGTTTATCCTGTCCAAACAAACGGTAAAGGTAATCGTACCAACTGTAGTCCTCATCGCCGGCCAGAAGATTACGGCGTAGCGTGATATGGAAGGAGTACTCTTCCGGGGGCAACTTGGAAAGAGCGACCAGATTGTCAATGATGGTCCGCAGGGTTCCTTTGCCAGATACATGGGGCCGAGTCTTGTCATGGTTCCAACCATCAAGTGTAATTTGGTAGCTGGTAATTCCTGCCTGACAAAACTGACGGAACAGCTTTTCGTCCAGCAGATAACCATTGGTGGTCATCTTGGCAGTATACTGAAAGCCATGCTGTTTCTGCAAGTTCTGAATCATTTCAGAGACTTCCAATACAGTGTCTTTGCAAAGGATCGGTTCGCCTCCAAGCCATGCAAGCACAACCTGCTTATGCCGTGGGGCCTGCGCAGTGATATACTCTTCGATCTGATCCAGTGTGTCACGGGTCATACTGGCTGCCGGGTGGTTTTTGTGGCAGTATGAACACTGAAAATTACACCCTTCAGTAGGAATCAGTGTGGCCATGAAGACATCCCAATTGAATTTTTGAGGTAATATTGGCTTGGGTTGAATACAACTGAAATTTTCTCCTAGGCAATCGGAGATGTATCCAGACATCATATATAAGCCCTCTTGATATTGTAGACTAAAATTAGTTGCCGTTCTTTTTTTCTTGAAGTGAAAGCAACCATGCGCTCTTCACAGAAAGACAGATGCCAATTCCAACTACGGTCATAAAAGCACCGAGGATGACAAAACAAGCCGTTGACCCGGCGCTCACCAGTAGTGATGAGCCAAACAGATAAAAAATTTCAGTAACATTGACGCCCATGTTGAAGACGGAAAGCAGCTCGGCGCGATTGTCTTCCCTGCCGGCAGCATCTACAATGCTGTTTTGGACTTCTCCCAGCAGATAGGATGGAATATCCAAAAAAAGCGGAAGGATCAGCATAAATAGGATAGTCCAAACCGGCACATTGACCAAGCCCAACACACCAAGGGCTATTCCACTCAGAATGAAAAACAGTGCCATCATTTGATTATAGTGTTCAGGCTTGGTACGGGCGAGAATCCGTTCGGACAGTAACTGAATTGCAGAATAACCCATAATAATTGCGGCGAGCCAGGTTTCATTGATCCCGCACAACTGCAGCTTCTCCGCATAGAAGAAATTGATCAGAATGCGGCCAATGTTCAAAGCTGCCAAAATCATTAGAAGCATCCATATCTTTTTCTGCTGAAACAACTGCGGATAGGGAATGTTTTTCTTTTGGCGCGTTTCACTTCTGGGCTGCACTGTTTCCTTGGGGATTTTTAAAGAGGTAAAGACAGCAACAAGGTTTGCGGCAATCGTTGCCAGAAGCAGACCCTTGATGCCAATCAGCGTGTACAGGACCGCATAAGCTAGGGTACTGGCAAAAAATCCGACAGTTCCATAATTGGCGACATGTGCAGATTTTTCAGCGTAATGTTCCTTTGAAAACATAATATAAATATAGCCGCTCTGCGTCCCAGAAGAAAAGGAAGCCGCTGTGCCTTCGAGGATAGCCTGTAAAATAAACAGACTATAATTGCAGCTTACATGAGCCAGCAAGAGGCAGGTTCTCGAAATGAGCAGCGCGATCTGGTATAGTACCAACGTGGATTTATAGCCAATGCGATCGGTCAGCTTTCCGAGAGGAATCTCTGTGAGGAGGACCATAGTAGCCATAATTGCTTGCAAAATGAAGAATTGGCTGAGAGAGATTCCTGCAGTGGTTCGTACCAGTAGAGAGACTGGGGAGAAAAACACCAGCCCATTGAGCAGAGAGGTAAGGTCAAGTGCATCTGTTTTCAGCTTTGCGTTCATTTTGATTCACCTCGTTATATTTGGATTTAATATAAGGAATAAACAGTGTTTTCATGAAGTGAGAAAAAACTTCTTCTTCATATGTACAGCACTTTTTGAAATCGATTTGGTGGGACAGCTGACATCCGCCACCGCAGAAGCCACCGATTTTACAATCCTTACACTCCGCATAAGAATTGCAGGTTACAGCGACGGGCCGATAATTTGTTAAATTTTCATAGGAAAAATCAAAAAGGCTGTACCTAGATCTACCAACTGTGCAAGTACAACGATATGTTTTCAGATTCATATCAACATAAAAAACATTACTGGATGACGAAGTGCTCCAACAATAACTATGTGTTTGTTTATGCTCCCGCAAATTCAACTTTAGGCCCATTTTGTCGGCAAAGTTATAGCAGGTCTTTAAAAATGCCGCGTGAACATTGTCCGGGAGAGGCTTGCTTTGAAGCTCAGCGAGAATCTCACTTTCCATCATGATGTCAGGGAAATTTGTTTCATACAAACGATCATCTACTCGACCAATAGTCCACGCAAAGTTTTTATCCTGCAAAAGCTGTAACTTCTTCAAGTCATCCAGTGTATTCCAGATTTCTTTATGATTGTGCCTATCGATATTGGTTCCTAAGTCCACATGGATGCCGTAATGCAGAAGTGTCTTAATACAGCACAGGAGTTTGAAAGTTTCATTTGTATTGTTCCGGCTCGGATCAAGATCGTATCGCGTCATATAATTTAACGCCATACTGTCGATTGTGGGATAAATACCGCTGATGAAGCGACGATTGATGATAAATTTCTTCAAATAATACGAAAGGAAACTTCCGTTTGTGGTGATATGAACAGTGGTTTTGTGCTCTTTGCAAAATTGGAGAATTTTATCAATTACTTTCTCATTCTCGATCAGCAAGGGTTCGCCACCAAATAAACCCAGTCGAACGGTCTTGTTCGGATTTGCTTCCATATACTGTGCAATGATACTTAAAATTTTATCCAGAGTTTCATCACTGATAAGTTTCTTTTCCAAGGTTTTATCGTTTTGCTGATAGCAGTAAGTACAGTGCATGTTGCATTTATACGTAATTGTTAAGATGAAAGTGACTTCTTCGCTTGACTTGTTTGAGTCGGTTTCATCGCTATCCAGCATTTTGTGGTATACTTCTTCGCTCACACCATGGTGGAGGAGATCTTTTGAGATGAGGAAACATCTATTGCTGTACGTATCAACAATAACACATTTTTCGGAATCAACATCTTCTAAATATTTATTTCCAAGGACCTGTGTCAGATCAAAATTCCCCTGTGCGTCTTTGGTTTCCACAAGCGTTCCGTTTTTCAATTCATAAAACATGGTTCCATTATACAGAAAAATCCCAAGAAGCAAACATTTGCTCCTTGGGAAACCGTCACTGATCAGTAGAGGCGGTGCCCGTTGTCATCATCGCAGCTAACGATAACAACCGCGTCGTTTGCCTTCATCTCTTCCAGCTCTTCATTGGAAAAAGTTACGGTATACATTTTCTGTTTCTCCTTTCTTTTTTCAGCTCTGGATGTTTGGTTCATCGCTGTGACTATATTGTAGCAGCACGACGCACTTCTGAACATATCGTACCAAGTTACTTTCAAATAACACAAAACGATAAGTTGGATTCCAATGAACTTATTCCTTTTTGATTTCCAGCTATCAACGACTGGAAAATTAGCTTGATATCCTTTATAATTATAAGAACTCTTTATTCAATCTGGGGTGGTTTCAATGAAAAATGTTTTTCTTGGAGAATATATCAAACAGCGGCGGCTGGATCTGGGCCTGACCCAGGAGCAGCTTTGCGATGGAATCTGTGAACCGATGACCCTTTCCCGACTGGAAAATGGCAAACAGACTCCCAGCCGCAATCGGATCAATGCCCTTTTGCAGCGGCTGGGCCTGCCGGATGACCGCTATTTTGCTCTGCTGAGTAAAAATGAACTGGAGATGGAAGCTCTTCAGAAAGAAATTGTTGCCTGCAATGTGACCGAAAAGGTGCCGGAGGGCTTTGAGAAGCTCGCACAATTTGAAAAGCTGGCAGATCCGGATGATCAAATTGCGCAGCAATTTGCCCTGCGTTCAAGGGTACTTCTGGGACGCTTAGATGGACGCTACACGCCGCTGGAACAAATCGATCTGCTAATGCAGGCAATTCAGCTGACTGTGCCCCGCTTTGACCTAGAGAGTATAGAAAGTTTCCTTTATACAAGAGATGAAATCACAATTATCAATCAGATTGGGCTTGCTTACTCTGATGCTGGCCAAAATAAAAAAGCAGCTGAAATCTACTATCAGCTGCTTAAGTATGTGCGTAAGCATTTTAAGGAAACCATAACATCTATTGGGGTGTTGCCTTTGGTCCTTTATAATTATGCTCGGGTACTGGATTTGTGCGGTCGCTATGAGGAAGGAGCTGCACTCGCTAAAGAAGGACGAGAAGCCTGTATTCAATATGGACATTACCAAGTATTGCCCCGATGTCTGGAAATTGAAGCGGAATGCCGACATTTTATGGGCGATGACGAAATCAGCAAAGAATTGTACTACCAATCGTATTATCTCTGCAAAGTCATTGGATATCAAATCGGGTTAGAGGTTGTCAAAAAAGAAGCGAAAGAATACTTGAACATCGATTTTATGAGTTAACCCATGTCTCCAACGCCCGGCATAGCATCACATGGCTGGATAGAAGGTCTGTCCGGATTCTCAGGCTGATCAGAACCGTCAGGCTGTTCCGTTTCGGTCACACCAGGCTGCGGCGTGGGCAAGTCTTCAGGCTCAGCGGCAAAGCAGGGGACAGCCAGTAGACTGGTGGCCAGAACAATAGAGGTAATCAGGGTAAAGATACGTTTCATCATTTGTTTTTCCTTTCGTTTTATGTTGTTTTCTTGTTGGCAAAAGGATACCACTACAAGGCCATACAGACCATATCGTGCTGTGTTGCTTTTTTCTAACACAAAACGACGGGTTATACTGAGAATGAGGTCAGATGCTTTCCAATCGGCTTGTGATGCAGCAAGTACTAAAAATAAGAGAATGGCCACCCAAACCAATGCCGTCAAGTCGTTGTCGGATGAAGTGGATTTTAGTTTGTCTGGGAGT
>OGGU01001824.1_pt1 | contig 11650 bp, 9 predicted proteins | sample 1571241 | NCBI WGS metagenome assembly OGGU01 (sample SAMEA2581934, study PRJEB24529) | metagenome | biome: Human gut stool | place: China | collected 2011
TTTCCCGCGCACACCCTTCCTTACCGTCGCGGAGAATTTACTACTTTATCGACAGCCTCAGTCCCTGCGTACTATGTACGCAGGGACTTTCCTATATGGCAGTGCTTTTCTTTACGCCAGTTCAGCCTGACCGGTGTAGAGTTGGTAGTAGCGGCCGTGCTGGGCCAGCAGATCCTCGTGGTCGCCCCGCTCAATGATACTGCCCTGCTCCAGAACCATAATGGCCTTGGAGTTGCGGACGGTGGAGAGCCGGTGAGCAATGACGAACACGGTGCGCCCCGCCATCAACCGGTCCATACCCTTTTCGATGAGCTTTTCCGTCCGGGTGTCGATGGAGCTGGTGGCCTCGTCCAGAATCAGCACCGGCGGGTTGGCGCAGGCGGCGCGGGCGATGTTCAAAAGCTGCCGCTCGCCCTGACTGAGGCTGCCGCCCTCGCTGGTGAGGACCGTTTGATAACCGTCAGGCAGGTGGCGGATGAAGCCGTCCGCTCCCGCCAGCCGGGCGGCGGCCTCCACCTCCTCGTCGGTGGCTTCCAGACGGCCATAGCGGATGTTGTCCGCCACGGTGCCGGTAAAAAGGTGCGTATCCTGAAGCACCACACCCAGAGACCGGCGCAGGGAATCCTTCTGGATGTCCCGGACGTCGATGCCGTCGTAGGTGATGGTGCCGGACTGGATTTCGTAGAACCGGTTGATAAGGCTGGTGATAGTGGTCTTTCCGGCGCCGGTGGAGCCTACAAAGGCGATCTTCTGACCAGGCTTGGCAAAGAGGGAAATGTCGTGGAGGATGATCTTCCGGTCATCGTAACCAAACACCACATGGTCGAACCGCACATCCCCCCGCAGGGGCACCAGACTGCCGTCCGGCTTTTTCCACGCCCACGCCCCGGTGTCATAATTTGCCTCGGTGAGGGTGCCGTCCGGATTTTCCTTCACCCGCTCCAGCGTCACCTTGCCGTCATCTACCTCCGGCTCCGCCTCCATGATCTCAAAGACCCGCTCGGCACCGGCCACGGCGGAGAGGATGGTGTTCACCTGCTGAGAGATCTGGGTGATGGGCTGGCTCACCTGCTTGGTATACTGCAAAAAGGCGGAGAGCCCGCCCAGATCGCCGGTGCGGATGGCCAGCAGGCCGCCGATGCAGCAGGTGATAGCGTAATTGATGTGGCTCAGGTTTCCCATGGCGGGCATCATAGCCCCGGCGTAGGCCTGCGCCCGGGTGGCGGCGTCCCGGTAGGCCTCGTTCAGTCCGGCAAAGCCGGCTTTGGCGGCACCCTCGTGGTTAAAGACCTTAATGACCTTCTGGCCCTCGATCATCTCCTCGATATAGCCGTTCACCGCGCCGATGGCCTTCTGCTGGGCGGCAAAGTACCGGCGGCTGCGGCCGCCGATGGTTTTCACCACCAGCAGCATGACCCCCAGCATCACGGCAGTGATGGCCGTCAGGATGGGACTGAGGACGATCATCATCACGACCGTCCCCACAAAAGTCAGGGAGCAGGAAATGAGGCTTGCGAAGCTGTTGTTCAAAGCCTCAGACACGGTTTCAATGTCGTTGGTGTACCGGCTCATCAGTTCGCCGTGAGTGTGGGTATCAAAAAATTTCAGGGGCAGCTTCTGCATCTTGTTGAACAGATCCGCCCGGAGCTTTGCCACAGTGTTTTGGGCCACATGATCCGGGCATAGCCATAGGAACAAAGGGCCCCCGCAGCGTAAACGCCGCCCATGACGCAGAGCATTTTCGCAAGCCCGACGAAGTCGCCGGGAAGAATATAGTTGTTGATCAGGGGCTTGATGAGGTAGGAGCCTGCCACGGAACAGGCGGAGCTGATCACCAACAGCACCACCACGATCACCAGCAGGGCCTTGTACCGGCCCAGGTAGCCCATGAGCTTGCCCAGGGTGCCCCGCAGGTCCTTGGGTTTCCGGAAGCCGCCCCTGGGGCCGCTGCCGAGGCCTCCGGGTCCCCGTCTTGTATGATTGTTAGCCACCGATGCTCACTCCTTCCTGCTGGGATTCGTAGACCTCACGGTAGATCTCGCAGGTCTTCATCAGTTCCTCGTGGGTGCCTTGGGCCGCCACCGCGCCGTCATCCATCACCAGAATCAGGTCGGCGTCCATGACGGACGTCACCCGCTGGGCCACGATGAGCTTGGTGGTTCCCGGCAGATTCTGCCGGAACGCCTGACGGATCTTCGCATCCGTGGCAGTATCCACAGCGCTGGTGGAATCGTCCAAAATCAGCACCTTCGGTTTTTTCAAAATAGCACGGGCAATGCACAGCCGCTGCTTTTGTCCGCCGGAGACATTGACGCCCCCCTGTCCCAAATCAGTGTCCAGACCGTCAGGCATCCGCTCCAGAAATTCGTCGGCACAGGCAGCGCGGCAGGCGGCCCAAAGCTGGTCCTCCGTGGCGTTGGGATCGCCCCAGAGCAGATTTTCCCGGATGGTGCCGGAGAACAGGGTGTTCTTTTGCAGCACCACGCTGACGGACTCCCGCAAATGCTCCATGGTGTAGTCCGCCACCGGCCGTCCGCCTACGGAGACGGTGCCTTCTTGCGCCTCGTACAGCCGGGGGATCAGGCTCATGAGGCTGGTCTTGCCGCTGCCGGTGCCGCCCAAAATGCCCACCGTAGCCCCGCTGGGAATGTGGATGTTCACATCCTTCAGCACCCACTCCGGGCTGGTTTCACTGTATTTGAAAAACACATGGTCAAAGTCGATGCTGCCGTCCTTCACGGCGGCGTCCGCCTTGGCGCTGTCGTCGGTGATGGCGGGCCGCTCATCCAAAACCTCCACGATCCGCTTGGCGCAGGCGATGGACCGGGTCATCATCATGAACATCATGGAAACCATCATCAAGGACATCAAAATCTGGGTGATATAGGTGAAGAAGGCGGTCAAATCGCCCACCGGCAGCGTCCCGGCGTAGACCATTTTGCCGCCGAACCACATGACGGCGATGATAGTGCTGTACACCACCAGCATCATCACAGGCATATTGATGACCACCATGCCGAAGGCCCGCATGGAGCTTTCCTTCAGATCACCGTTGCGCTTGGCGAACTTCTCCTCCTCGTAGTCCTCCCGGACGAAGGACTTTACCACCCGGATGCCGGTGAGGTTTTCCTGCACCACCAGATTCAGGGCGTCCGTCCGCTCCTGGAGGGAGCGGAACAGCGGCCCCGCTTTGGTGAGAATCAGGACGATGACGATCAGCAGCAGGGGGATCACCACCAGAAATACGTTGCTCAGGTCACGGCTCAGCCGGATGGACAGCACCAGCGCCGCCACCAGCATCACCGGGGCCCGCACCAGCATCCGCATACCCATCATCAGGGTCATCTGCAGGCTGCTCACATCGTTGGTCAGCCGGGTGATCAGAGAGGCCGTGGAAAAATGCTCAATGTTGGCAAAGGAGAACCTCTGCACCTGCCGATACTCGGCGGCCCGGAGATTGGCGCCGAAGCCCATGCCGGCCTTGGAGGCAAGCACCGCCGCCCCCACGCCCAGCGCCAAAGACACCAGGGCCATTATAACCATCTTCAGCCCCGCCATGAGGATATAGCCCCTGTCCGCATTTTTGATGCCGATGTCCACAATGTCACTCATGACCTGGGGCAGCAGCAGCTCCAGCACGGCCTCTCCCGCCGAGCACAGGATGCCCAATACAATGAGCACCCGGTACCCGGCGGTATAGTCCATTAGTCTTTTTTTCTTCATGTGTGTGTTTCCTCCGTTTCCCGGGACAAATTCTCGGCCACCCGCATCAGGAGGCTCTGCAGCAGCTTCACTTCTTCCCTTGTAAAGCCCTGCTCCGTCTGCCGGTGGACCTCCTCCGTAATGGCGATGAACTCTTGGTAAAAGCACCGGCCCTCCTCGGTCAAATGCAGCAGCTTGCACCGCCCGTCCCCGGGAGAAACGCTCCGGGTCAGCAGATGCTTTTCCTCCAGCCGCTCCACGATGCCGTTCACCGTGGGCGGCTTCACCCGCAGAAATTCCTGCAGGTTTTTCTGGGTCACATCTCCCTGCTGCTCATAGAGAAAGGTCAGTGTACGGCACTGCATAGGCGACACATCATATCCCCGCAGCTTGCGCACCATCAGCTTCATCATCTGGTGGTCGCAGTATCCCAGCAGCGGGCCGAAATGCTCCTGCTGCGCGTCACAGCGCTTCACGCCGCATCCCTCCTTTTTATAAATTTAGCACGCTAACTTTTAGAGGACTAAATATTAGCACGCATCTTTTGAATATGCAATAGGGATTTTGCCCCATTCTTGTAAACAAATTATGAATCCTGCGCTCCACCCGTTGACATTTTCCGCCGCAGCCTGTAAGGTATTCTCGTACAAAGTGTTTTTCTCTCCTCTTTCTAAAAAACAGGCGGCTGGCCCACCATGGGTCAGCCGCCTGTTTTGCTTTTATCGCCGCGTTTCCCGTTATTATTCCGTGCGGGCCGATGCCCATATCGGCCCGCTCCGCCGCTCCCTTGTTGCCCTCCGGAGGGCGCGCTGCCCTCACCCCGTCGCCCGTTATCCTCTGCATTTCCTGTAATGTGTCATTGCGAGCCAGTGACCGACGTCACTGGTGTGGCGATCCGTCCCCCTGCATTACGCCTCCGGTGGCTCCCTTTCTTTCTGCGGCGAAAGAAAGGGAGAAAAGAACGCCGCCAAACCCCATGGTTTTGGAATCCTTTTCGCGGCTGAGGTGCTGATTGTACCGGCCCCTTTCAGCCACGCGAACCCGGCGCTGTGAAATCCGCCCTTGCCTTCGCATACTCTCTGCGTCTAATGCCGCGACGCGCTCTGCGCCTGTGCTGGCCTGGCGGGACGGGGGAAACCTCTGCGTCTGCCGTGCGGGGCGATGTGGGCATCGCCCCCTACGGCTTTTTATCGGTAACCGGTGCGTAGGGGCCGGCCTCCCGGACGACCCGAGCCGGACTTGCGCTGCAGCTCTTGCGAAGCTGTCATTGCGAGCCAGTGACCGACGTCACTGGTGTGGCAATCCGTTCCCCTACACCGTGCCTCTCGTCCCGCGCTCTGACCTCTTACCGCATTACCTCGATCTCAAATCCCCCGTGCAGCGCCAGATACGTCTGGGGTGCGGGCCGCATTAGGTTCCATAGGCCTACCCCCTGCAGGCCCTTCTCCGCCGCCAGGCGGAACTTGGCATAGCTGCTCCGGGCATCCTCAAACCACACCTCGTGCTCCCTGCCTCCCGCCGCTGTATACCGGAACCACGGGGCCTGGGCCGTTTCGTCATAGCGTATCTCTGCCCCGTGCCGCCGGGCTAGGGCCAGGGCCTCCTGCGGCGAGATGGATTCCCCCCTGGTCACCCCCTCCCGGAAGGGCAGCGGCCAGTCGTAGCCATATACCGGCACGCCCAGAAACAGCTTCTCCGCCGGGATTTCCGTCAGGGCGTAGTCCACCACCTGGCGCACCTTGTCCAGGGGGGCCACGGCCATAGGCGGCCCGGCGGTATAGCCCCACTCATAGGTCATCAGCAGCACCCCGTTGGCAGCCCAGCCCAGGGCGGCGTAGTCGTGGGCCTCGTACAGCAGGCCCCGCTGCCCGGCGAAGGTCTTGGGGGCCAGGGCCACCAGTACGCTGCAGCCCAGGGGATTCAGCTCCCGGCGCAGCCGGTCCACGAAGGCGGCATAGGCCGCCCCCAGCTCCGGCCGGATATACTCAAAGTCCACATCCAGCCCGCCGTAGCCCTTCTCCTTCAATATTTCCTTGATCTGCCCCAGCAGCGTCTCCTGCCGGGGGGCGCTGCCCAGCAGCGCCTCTGCCCGGGCGGAGGAGAACCGTCCCTCCTCCGTCATGGTGGACAGATGCATCCACGGCAGCACGCTGTATTGCCCCGCTGCCGCTAAAATTCCCTCGTCCCGCAGGGCCACCAGACCCCCGTCCGCTCCGATGCCGTAGGTAAAAGGAGTGGCATAGGTCATGTAGGGCAGCACCTGGCGCAGCAGGTCCCCGTTTATGAAGGGGTAGGCGTAGCCGTTCACGCCCAGACTGCCCTCCCGATGCACATCCTGCAGGGACAGGATCAGCTCCTCCCCCGGTCTCAAGGCCCCCTGTCCCTGGAGAAAGATGTTGTTTTGGTACAGCTCCCGGGTGGATATACCGTGCTCCCTTGCAATGGACCACACTGTGTCACCCCGGCGCACCACATGGGTTTTTCCCGGCAGCACCACCACCAGAGTCTGTCCTGGCACCAGCGTTCCGTCCGTCGGCGCCTGGTTGAGCTTTTGCAGCAGACGGGCGGACACGCCGTACTGCTGTGCAATGGAGAAAAGAGTCTCCCCCTTTTGCACCACATGGATCTTCATTTTGCTTCCTCCTCCCGGCTGCCTCGCAGCACGCAGGCAGTATATGCGCCGGCCCGGCCAAATAGAAGGAACGGCTCCGATTCCCCGGGCATATACTGGGGAAATATCTGCGGCAAGGAGGAGCGCACATGAAGCAGCTCACGGTGGCCCTGGCGGGCAATCCCAATGTGGGCAAATCCACGATTTTCAACGCCCTGACGGGGCTGCACCAGCACACGGGAAACTGGCCGGGCAAAACTGTGGCCCTGGCGGAGGGCAGCCTCCGGGCCGGGGACTGCTCCATACACCTGGTGGACCTGCCCGGCACTTATTCGCTCACTGCCGGCTCTCCCGAGGAGGAGGTGGCCCGGGATTACCTTCTCTCCGGTGCGGCGGATGTGACCCTGGCCGTGGCAGACGCCACCTGCCTGTGCCGAAACCTGAATCTCATCCTGCAGATCCGGCAGATCACCTCCCGGCTGGTGGTGTGTGTAAATCTGCTGGACGAGGCGGAAAAGGACGGGCTGGAGATTGACCTGGCTGCCCTGTCCCGGCTGCTCGCCTGTCCGGTGGTGGGCGCCGCCGCCGGCCGGGGCCGGGGCCTGGCGGAGCTGATGCGGGCCATTATAGCCCAAGCGGAATACACCGCGCCGCCCGGCGCCTGGCGCGTCCCCTATCCGGCCCCTGTGGAAAAGGCTCTGGCCTTGCTGCCCTGCCCCCGATACAGGGCCCTGGCCCTGCTGTGCGGAGAGCTTGCCCCGCAGCCGGAGGAGACGGCCGCCCTGTCCCGGGCTCTGGATAGCTTGGGCGGCCTCACCGGCCGCGATCTCCGGGACGCTGTCACCGCCGCCCGAGTGCAGTTGGCGGAAGAAATGGGTGCCTCCTGCCTGCGCTTTCAAAAGCCGCCCCACCGGCGGGACCGGCTGCTGGACCGGCTGCTGGCGGGGCGGCTTGTAGGTATTCCCGCCATGCTGCTGCTTTTGGGAGCAGTGTTTTACCTGACCATCTGGGGCTCCTCCGCCCCCTCGGAATTTCTGCAAAGGGCTTTATTTTCCCTGCTGGAGCCCCTTCGGGGCGGCCTTGCCTCCCTGGGCGCACCGCCCTGGCTTCAGGGCCTTGTGGCCGATGGCCTGTACCGCACCACCGCTTGGGTGGTAGCGGTGATGCTGCCGCCCATGGCCATTTTCTTCCCCCTGTTCACGCTGTTGGAGGACGCCGGCTACCTGCCCCGGGTGGCCTTTAACTTAGACGGCCTTATGTGCCGCTGCGGCGGTCACGGGCGGCAGAGCCTGACCATGTGCATGGGCTTCGGCTGCAACGCCTGCGGTGTCACCGGCTGCCGCATTATCGACTCCCCCCGGGAGCGGCTCACGGCCCAGCTGACCAATTCCCTGGTCCCCTGCAACGGCCGCTTCCCCACACTGGTGGCGCTGATCTCCCTGTTTTTCCTGGGAAATACCAGCGGCCCCGGCCGGCGGCTGCTGGGGGCGGGGCTGTTTTTGGCCGTGATCCTATTTTCCGTGGGCATGACGCTGCTCACCTCCAAGCTCCTCTCCCGCACCCTCCTGCGGGGGCAGGTATCCTCCTTTTCCCTGGAGCTGCCCCCCTATCGCCTGCCGCAGATCGGGAAGGTTCTGGTGCGCTCCCTGCTGGACCGGACGCTCTTTGTCCTGGGCCGGGCGGTAACGGTGGCCATGCCCGCCGGGGCAGTGCTGTGGCTGCTGTCCAACCTCGCCGTTTCCGGCCGGCCGCTGCTGGACGTCCTGGCCGGTTTTCTCCAGCCTCTGGGGGATCTCATGGGTCTGGACGGCATGGTGCTGCTGGCATTTCTTCTGGCCTTTCCCGCCAACGAGATCATGCTGCCCGTTCTGGCCATGGGGTATCTCTCCACCTCCGTTATGGCGGATATCGGGACAGCCCGCTTAGGTCAGGTGCTGGCCCTCCACGGATGGTCCTGGCAGACGGCGGTCTGCGCTGCGGTGCTGTGCCTGATGCACCTGCCCTGCGGCACCACCTGCCTGACCCTGCTCAAGGAGACCGGCAGCAAAAAATGGACCCTGGTGGGAATGCTGCTGCCCCTTTCCATGGGCATCCTGCTGTGCTGTATGCTTCATGGGCTGTTTTGTATTTTTGCATAGGATATGTACCACTTTATGCTATACAGAATACCAGCAAAATACCAGCAAATAAGCCAGCAGGGCAGACAGGGCCGCCTGCAGGAGCTTGCCGAGAAAATAGCGGCCCATTTTCAGATTCGTGTCCGCCAGCACGGCTGCGGTCTGCCCGTGGACGGATAGTCCACCCCAGCCCAGCAGCGCCGCCGCCCACACAAAGTCCGTCCTTCCGCTGCCCAGCCGCATAACGCCCCCGGTAAGCTCAATAAAGCCCAGGGCCGCCGGATGGCTCACCCCCGTCCACTCCGTCACCAGGGCCTGCACCACCAAGGCAAAAACCACAAAGCCGCAGACCCGGAGCATGGCCAGGGCGGAATCCTGCACGGACCGGATGAAGGCCGGGAGGATCTTCTTCGGCAGACGCTGCGGAGGAAAAAGGCCCGGCTTTGGGCGGCTCTTTCCCCGCAGCAGCACCCCCACCAAAACGGCGGACACTGCGTGGATGAGGTACAGAGCCCAGCCGGCTGTCAGACTCTGAAAGCAGCCCAGGCCCACTACGCCCAGAATGAAGGATGGCCCTGCGTTATTACAGAAGGAGAGCAGGCGCTCCGCCTCGCCGCAGGAGATGCGGCCCTCCCGGTACAGCTGACCCACGGTGCGCCCGCCCACGGGGTAGCCCCCCAAAAGGCCCAGGAAAAAGGCAGAGGCCCCGGCCCCGCTTACCCGGAACAGCAGCGCCGCTGCCGGGGTCAGGCGGCGGCCCATCCCCTCGGCAAAGCCCAGGGAGGTGAAAAGCCCTGACACTACAAAAAATGGAAACAGTGCCGGAACCACCGACCGGGCGCAAAGAGACAGGGCCCGGCGCACCGCTTCCCCGGCGGCAGCGCTGCTCACAAGCAGCACCGCCATGACGCCCAGCAGGCACAGGGCCTGCCATTTCCGTTTGCTCACAGCCTCGCCCCCTCGGCTACACTCTATGCAGCCGGGGCGCGGGGCTTGCCTGCTTTTGAATGGTAAGGAAGGCCCTTCCTTACCGCTATCGCATTTTCTCCGCTGTATCGACAGCCTGATTCGTCTCCTTTTCCCCGGACAGGCAAGTTTTTCTCCGTGGGCGCATAGGATTTGCAAGCGGAAAGGGGTGTGCGGCGGGGCACACGGGGTCCCGACGTACAGGGAAAGGCTTTGCAGAGCGGGGCCCGCGCGCCCTGCCGAGGTGCAGCGTGTGACGGCGGCGGGCTGAGGGCAGCCCGCCCTACGGATGCAATGCAGGAAGCCGATGCAGCAAGCGGAACAGGAGGATGCAGGACCATGCAAAAACGGAGGCTGTCCCAGGTGGGTGTGGAGGCCGTGGAGCGGCTGAACCTGCCGCCGGAAACGGCGGTGGGTGTGCCGCAGGTGGAGCTGTACGGAAGCCGCCAGCTCTATATGGCGGGACATAGGGGCGTTATCTCCTATAGCACAGAGGAGGTGGCGGTATCCGGCGGCAGCATGACCGTGCGCATAATCGGAAAAGACTTGCAGCTGGCGGCCATGACCGACGGGGAGCTGCGGCTGACGGGTCACATTGACCGGGTGGAGCTGATGGAGTAAATATATGTATAAACGAATCGTCCATTATTTACAGGGCAGCCAGCTGGTACAGATCCAATGCGCCTGTCCGGAACGGGTGCTGAACCTGCTGGGAGCCAAGGGCATCCTGTTTTGGGATCTGCAGTGGGAATCGGAGATCTGCCTGCGGCTGCGGATGCTGCTGGAACAGGGGCCGGCCCTGGAGGAAATCGCCAGGCAGACCGGGGCGGAGATGACGGTGCTGCGGCGCCGGGGGATCCCGGTCCTGTGGGGACGGTTTCACAGGAGGTACGTGCTTTTGGCGGGGTTTGCGGTTTTTTGGCTGCTTTTATTCGGCGGGAATTTATTTATATGGGAGTTCCGGGTCAGCGGCAATGAAACAGTGCCCACGGAGACGGTGCTGCGGGCGCTGGAAAACTACGGCATCACCGTCGGCTCCCCGGGGCTGGAGATCGACCAGGAGGACATGCGCAACCATGTGCTGCTGGAGCTGCACGACGTATCCTGGCTGACGGTGAATGTGAAGGGCTGCGTGGCCTATGTGCAGGTGGTGGAGCGGCAGCGGCCGCCGGAGATCGCGGACGAGGCGGGTGTGTGGAATATCGTGGCTGCCCGGGACGGCCTGGTGACCCAGGTGCGGGCCCTGGACGGCAAGGCCCTGGTGGCGGAGGGCAGCACCGTGACGGAGGGGGAGCTGCTGGTGACGGGGGTGTATGAATCCCGGGAGGGCAATACCTATATGACCCACAGCCTGGGCACCGTGGAGGCCCGGACCTGGTATGAGCTGTCGGTATCGGTGCCCCTGGAGATCACGGAAAAGAGCGGGGGAAGGCGGGAAAAAACCGCCCTCTCCGTGGATTTTGGCAAAAAAAGAATAAAATTGTGGGGCAGGGGTAGCATAAGCGGCGCAAGCTGTGATAAAATAACTTATTATCATCCGCTGTCGCTGCCGGGCGGGCTGCGCCTGCCCATTACGATGGTACGGGAGTCTGTGACATACTATGACGGCCAGAGCGTCCGCCGCAGCCGGGAGCAGGCACAGAAGGAGGGGGAAACCCTCCTGCTGCAGCAGCTCAAGGCCCAGCTGGGCCGGGACGGCTCCGTGACGGAGACAAGATTCTCCGCCGCAGAGGAGGGGGACTATCTGACGGTCACCCTGCAGGCGGAGTGCCTGGAGCAGATCGGCGTACCTGTGCAGGTGCAGCAGACAGAGGAAGCAAACTGAGGAGGAGACCCATGGAGCAGCGCATCAGCCTGGAACGCATGGAGGAGGCTGTGAGCCTTTTCGGCTCTTTTGACGAGAATATTCGCATCTTAGAAAATGAATTTCATGTATCGGTGGTAAACCGGGAGGAGCAGCTCATCATCACCGGTGAGCCCGAGGATACCATGCTGGCGGAAAAGGCCATTGAGGCCCTGCTGCGGCTTATCTCCCGGGGGGAAAATGTGGGCGAGCAGCATGTGCGCTATGTCATCGGCCTGTGCCGCAGCGGACAATTGGAGCGCATTGACGAGCTGACACGAGACGTGGTGTGCATCAGCGCCAAGGGCCGGCCCATCAAGCCCAAGACCATCGGCCAAAAGGACTACATAAAGACCATCCAGGCCTGCCCGGTGACCATCGGCGTGGGCCCGGCGGGCACCGGCAAGACCT
>OGGU01001831.1_pt1 | contig 11626 bp, 7 predicted proteins | sample 1571241 | NCBI WGS metagenome assembly OGGU01 (sample SAMEA2581934, study PRJEB24529) | metagenome | biome: Human gut stool | place: China | collected 2011
AAGTGGAAGCTGCCCTTCTGGTTGATCGTTCCGGCGAAAACTTTCGTTCCGGGCTGAGATTTCGTAGGAGACCTCCCCGGCTCCCGAGCTGACCGTCACGGTTCGGGGTTGCGTCAGGTCCATCGTCGTCTCCGGTTCCTTCGGAGAAACCATCGCATACCCGGGATTCAACTGGAACGTCAACTCCACGGCATCCACATCCCGCTTTTTGTCGAAAGTCAGACGGATCGTCCGCTTGCCGTCGTCGATGACCGCCGAAATGGAAGTCCGCCCGCCGTCGGCAGCGGTCACCAGGGCAAAAGGCTTATTCGCAAATACGCCGTCCAGACCGGAATCTTCCCCACAAGCAGGCATCAATGCGACATAAATTAGCAGCAATATGTATTTCAAGAGTTTTTTCATCTTTATCGTTGCTTTTTCAATTATGATTGTCATTCGGCTTCGGGATCGACCAATTCCCGCACGACCTCGTAAAATTCGATCTCTGCGAGTGAAAAATAGGGCTGGTAGACATCGGTTCCTTTCACCACCTCGTATTTTACATGGGAAATAGGTTCTTCCGGCAGAAACAACTCCGAAGTGTAGGAGGAACCCAGATCACCGGGCAGGTTATCCAATTGGGCCAGCAACACCCACGTTTCGCCATCCGGGCTGCCGTAAATATTCACGGCCTTGGGCAGCGAACCGTTCGCTTTCTTACGGTTCCAATATTGGAATTTAAACGCTGAAACTTCCTTGCGAAGATCGAAAGTCAGGTGATGATAACCCGTAGGCTTCAATTCGGGATAGGTCCACTCATCCCAGAAACTCTGGAAAAAAGTATCCGGATTTCCATCCACAAGCAATTCCAAGGGGCCTTCGCTCGGCTCCTGGGCATTGGTAGCCAACTGGTCTGCTGCGAGCGGGATCAGATTCTCCGCAACAACCACATAATAGGACTCGGCCTTTTCACACTGCCGTTCGATATAGACGGGTTGCCCGGGCGTTCCGTTTACATCGTAAGCCGTAAATGTGAAACGGTACTTCCCATATCGGTTTAGCAGTCCGTCAATGTAGAGGGTGCCGGTATAGCGGCTGCACTGCTTCGAAATTGTCGTCTGCGTGCCGAAATCGTAATACGAAACCTCGGCATAGAGGAAGTCGCGGCTTTCGATCGGGTTCCATGTCAGTCGGATCGCTCCCGGAAATGCCTCGGCACGGATTCCCTGTACGGCGAGCGCCGTCATGACAGGCTCATCGTCCCCGCCGCACGAAACGCCGCACGAACAGGTAAAGAGCAACAGTATTTTATATATGCTTTTCATAGATGCAGTTTTTCAAATTCGTGATTCTGTCAATAACCCGGATTCTGGACGAACTTTCGTTCGTTCTTGTTGATGTCATCCTTGGGTATCGGCATCAGGTAATGCATCGGAGTCATGAACTTGCGCTGGACGATCACCTCGGTCACCCGGAAGAAATCGGCATCGGACTCCCCGTTGTAATTCATGCCTTTGGGGCGGACGTTGAAATACTTGTCGCCCTCTTTCCAACGGCGCACATCCCAGAAGCGGTGCCCCTCCAGATAAAGTTCGATAGTCCGCTCCTGACGTGCCATGCGGATCATTTCGTCGCGTCCAAGCGTCAGCCCCGCCTTTTCGAAAGCCTCGTCCACCGGGTCCAGTCCCGCCCGTTCGCGGACCGGTTTCAGCGCTGCTGCCGCTTCGTCAATCCGTCCCAAGTTGGCATAAGCCTCCGCAAGATTCAGGTACAGCTCTGCCATGCGAATCACCGGCCACGGATAATGCGGAGCGGCAACGTCCTCCTGAATGTTGTTGTAGAGCGGCGAACAACCCTTCTTATTGAGGTATCCCGTAGGGGTGTAGTTCGTCGTGCGCTCCTTGATGCCGAAAACATCGTTTTTGCGGAACCTCGTCTGCACGATGTTCGCGTTGTCGTCAGCTCCGTCGCGACGGAGCACTTCGTAATACCCGTTCTGGAAAGCCACCCACGCATAGAAGCGAGGTTCACGATTGATATTCAGGTTCATGGTCACGCCGTCGCAGACATCGTTATGATACTCCCCGTAACGGTACCTCCCGGTATAGTCGTATTCCGGATCGAGATCGATCGGAAGTCCGTTTTTCGAATAGAACATCTCGACCATCGTCAATGTCACACCGACACCGTTGCCCGATGACGGACCCACGCGGTAGGGAGTGGACTTGTATTGCAACCCGTAATGGCCCTCTTTCCGGGTATCGGCCCACAGCACCTCTTTCGAAGTGTTGTAATCCATGAAATTCAGACGGAGCACCCGATGCACGGGATCGGTCGGTTGGGCGAACCTCGACGTAGCCACCGGACTTTCGGTATAGAGTTTATAATCTGCGGCCTTAGCGACCTCAATGGCCTCCTCGGCTGCGGAAGCTGCCTTTTCCCATTTTGCCTCCGAATAAGTCTGGCTGATCAGATGGCGCCCGTCCACCTTGCTGACGAAATTTGCATAGTATTCGCTGTTCCCGTTGAAGAGCGGGGAAGCGGCATAGAGCCACAACCGTGATTTCAGTGCTTTGGCGGCAACGCTCGTGGCCCGGCCGTAGGCCGTGGAGGTCTGCTCTGCCGGCAGCATCCTGGCCGCTTCGTCGAACAGGTCAGAGATCCACTGCACACATACGTCGTAACTGTCCCGCTCGGGGAAGTCTGCCTTGTCCATATCGATGGACATGACGCCCTTGATAAGCGGAATCGGACCGTAGTTCTTCAAAAGCAGGAAATGGTAATAAGCGATCAGAAATTTCGCCTCGCCCTTGTAAATCCGAAGGTTCGCCTCCGTCATGTTGGGCACCGCGTCGATATTTTCCAGCAGGATATAGCACCGCCTGATACCTCCGAAAAGCGTATTCCAATAGGAGATCACCGGTTCGCTGGCGTTGTAGTTCCCCTTCGGGAAATTGGCGAAGGTCTCGTGCTCCCAGGGAGTGACCACCTCGTCGGCCGTCATCAGGTCCAGCGAAGCTGTTTCGTGACGCGGATTGGGCAGGAACGAATAACAGGAATAGAGATAGCGTTCGGCCATCGTCGGGTTCTGGAAGGCGTCTTTCTCGTCCGGCGTCTCATCGGGGACTACGTCCAGATAACTGCACGCCTGAAACAGGAATGCGGCAGATAAAATCAGGGATAGAATATGTGTGTAATATTTCATAGGATTTCGTTTGGAATTTATTTTATAACGTCATCTGGATTCCAATGTTGAAAACCCGCTGGGTCGGATATTTCAGTCCCGATCCGCCGCCCTGTTCGGGGTCCCACAACTTGAATTTCGAGAAGGTCAGCAGGTTCGATCCGCTGATGTAGAAACGCATTTTCTTGTAGGTATAGCCGATCTCCGCGTTTTTCAGTTTCAGGAACGACGCGTCGCGGAGCCAGTAGGTCGAGGCAACCGTGTTGTTGCCGTATTCCACGACGCTCAACCGCGGATAGGCCGCATAGATATTCGGATTGCTTTCGCTCCAGTAATCGTCGGCGACGAACTGCATGACGTTGCGCTTGACATTGTTATTGATACCGAACGGATGGAATCCGCTCATCACGAGCGACGTATTGGCCGTACCCTGGAAGAAGACCGAGAAATCGAGTCCTTTCCACTGCGCTGAAAACCCGAACCCGTAGACGATCTCCGGCACTTCGGGATACCCTGCATAAATACGGTCGTTCGAATTGATCGTGTTGTCGTAGTTGCCGTTCGCATCGGGCTGGTTGACGTATTTGATGTCGCCGGCCATGATTTCACCGCCCAGCAGTTGTTCAGGACTGTATTTCACCTCGTTATTGTCGATAAACAGGCGTTGCGCCTCATAAAGCAGGAACGAATTGACCGAACGGCCGACCCGCGAAAGATTGGGATACTGCAGGTAATCCGGCTCATCCTGTTCGAGCACCCGGTTGCGGGCGAAGGTGAAGGTTCCTTTGGCAGAAATGAAGAAATCCTTGCCGATCTGATGGGTATAATCCATCGAGAGATCCAAACCGCGATTTCTCACCTTACCCAGATTGCCGTACACTTTTGTCGTAGCCGTTCCGAGAAAAGCCGGAACTGTGCCGCGTTCCAGGAAAATACCGCTCCGGACCTCCTGAAACAGATCGACCATTACATTCAGTCGGTTATAAAATTGCAGATCGACACCGACATTGAGTTTTTCTCCGGTTTCCCAAGTGATCTTCTTATTCTCGAAACGGTTGTAAACGGGACCGCTCAGCGTATACTCCCCGTCGGCGCCCGTCGTATATCCGGCTCCGGAAAGGGAGAGGTCCGACATGTACATGAAACGCGTCTCCTCGCTGTCGTTGCCCACAAGACCGTACGAACCGCGGAGTTTGAAATAAGAGACGGCCTTCTTGATAGGCGCCCAAAATTTCTCCTGACTGACCACGTATCCCACGGCCACCGAAGGGAAAAAGCCGAAGCGCCGTCCCTCGGCGAAATTCTCACTGCCGTTGTATCCGAAATTGGCCTCGATGAGGTAACGGTTGTCGTACCCGTAGGTCAGACGGCCCGCAAGGCCCTGTTTACGCTTGGGCAAAGAACTGAACAGACTACCGGGATTTCCGAGCGCAGTCTCCTCCTGATTATACACGACCATAGCACTCACGTCATGACGGCCGAAACTGCGGTTATAGTTGATCATTCCCTGGATATATATCTTGCGGTCTCCGTCAGTACTGCTGGAGGTGGCGAGTGTCGTACTTTGCTCGTTGCCGCGGATCTCCAGATCATAGTCTTCCAATCCGTCATCGCCCGTATGCGTACCCGAAATTTCGTAGGAATTATAACCTGCCGAACGCGATGTCTGGGTATAGGAATAGTTCTTGAAAGAGATCAGCGCCGAAGCGGAAAGCCCTTCGGTGATGAAATCGAAATTCTGATCCAGACTCAGATTGGCGTTCAATACGCTCTGGAACTCGTCTTTGTAGCCGGTAACCATTTCAGCCACGGGATTCTTCACCATGGCTTTGCCGCCCCAACGGATATGGTTTACCGTCGGATCGTCGGGAAAGGTTATCGGCATATCGGCGGGATTGCCGTTCATGATCATTCCGAAAATGTTTTCGCTGCTTTTCACCGGCCCGTGCGTATCCCGGAGCTGGGTGTTGATTTTCAGCGACACTTTGGTAGACTTCGTAAGATTGACGTTGACATTGTTCTGGAAAGCGTAACGCCAAACCGAGTAATTGTTGTTATAGGAGAAGTAATCCCGGCTCAGGTTCTTCAACATACCTTCCTCGTGACGGACGGTGGCGCTCATGAAGTAATCGACCCTCGAACTGCCGCCGCGGATATTGAAGTTAAAGTTTTCGTTGACTGCCAAATTTTTAAACATCTCATCGTACCAATCCACATCCGGATAGATATATTTGTTGCTGCCGGCCCGCGTACCGTCGATCTTCGCCTGCGTATAAGGAATCTGCCCCGTACCGCGCGTCAGAACCGACTCGTTGTACATCTGCATGTAGGTCACCGCATCGACCGTTTCCGGGCGGCTCGTCGGAGTCGAAAGAGCCGTCTCGAAGCGAAAATTAATGACCGGCTTATCCAGATTCTTACCGTTCTTCGTCGTAACGATCATCACGCCGTTGGCTCCCCGCGAACCATAGAGAGCGGTCGCCGTAGCATCCTTGAGCACCGAAAAACTCTCGATAATCTCCGGGTCCAGCCCGTTCAGTTCATTCGCGTCGATAGCCACACCGTCAAGGATGATCAACGGCTTGGTCGCGGAACCGAACGTGGAGATACCGCGTATCCAGAAATCCGCCTGGTCGGCACCGGGCTGTCCATTGCGCTGCACGGCGATCACACCGGCCAGGCGTCCGGCAAACCCGGTCGACAAACTCGACGAAGGCATCCGCAGTTCCGCGGGAGCGATGGACTGTACCGAGCTCACCAGCATGCCTTTCTTTTGCTGGCCGTAACCCACCACCACAACTTCGTCCAACGCATTGGCGTCCTGTTTCAACGCCACGTTGAGATAATTCTCACGGCCAACCGCAATCTCCTGGGCTTCATACCCGACATAGGAGAAAAGCAGTGTTTTCCGGTTTGCCGGCAGGTTGATCGAAAACATTCCGTTCAGGTCCGTCGTAGTACCGATGGTCACACCTTTTACCTGTACGGTGGCTCCGATCAGCGGCTCTCCGGTGGCCGCATCGGTGACAGTACCGGAAACCGTTCGGGGAGCAGACTGTGCATATATTCCGCAAGGAACCGCGAAAATACCTCCGGACAACACGGCGAGCATAATCAACCGCGCAGTCCGCAACATATTATCAATCTTAATACATTTCATGATTTTCTGGGATCAAACATTAGCGATTCGTAGAGATGGGACCCGACTACAAATAGAGAACGGGATAAGAAGTAATGTCGTAAACGTGTGTCATGAGCATGTTTCATTTTACAATTTTCAGATAAAGTAGTTTCGGTTGAAATGCCGATACAAAATTCTTCTCTTATTTAGAAAAAAGGTCGAAATTTTACCGGAAAAACACCGTAAGGAAAATAAAGTGGGATTCCTTCGTTTTTTTTTGGATTTCGGCAACCCATTCGTTATTTTTGGCTATGCATTCATCTATAATCCAATGAAAAAGATCATTTTAACAACTCTTTGCTGTCTGACGGCCGCACTCACATCCGCAAGGGAAAAATCTCCGGTCACGATCATCATGCAGGTTTCGGACCCCCAGATGGGGTTCTATGCCGACAATCGCGACATGGCCTATGAAACCCGCACCCTCACAAAAACCGTCGAAGCAATAAACAGGCTCCGCCCCGATGTCGTCGTCTTCACCGGCGATTACGTGCACAATGCAGCGGACGAGAGCCAATGGACGGAATTCCTGCGGATCGTCGCAGAAATAAATCCCCGCATCAAGACCCTTTATCTCCCGGGCAACCACGACGTCCGGCTGGAAGAGGGTTCCGTCGATGTGGAACCCTACACGAAACACCTCGGAATCGACCGCTTCTGTGTGCGTGTGAACGGGATCCTACTGACCGGAATCAACTCGGATTACCTGAAAGACGAAACCCGGGACCCCTCGAAAGAAGAGAATCAGTTCCGGTGGCTGGCCCGTTCGCTCAAAAAGAAAAGGCCCAGCCGGACATCTCTTGTCTTCGCACACCACCCGTTCTTTCTCCGGCAAATCGACGAACCGGACGGCTATTCGACCATTTCGCCGGAAAAACGCCGGAGATATTTCGAACTGTTCCGGGAAACCGGTGTGCAAACCGTCTTTACGGGACATTTGCACGACAACGCGGAGACATCGTACGACAACATCGGAATGATAACCACGAGTGCCGTGGGCCGACCGTTGGGAGACGCTCCTTCGGGAGTGCGGATTATTGTCATCAAGGATCGAACGATCATCCACCGGTACTATCCGCTCGATGAAATACCGGACGCTCGAACCGGACTGATCCAGGCTCTCCGATAACGGAGTTCAAATTCCGGACGGTACGACGAGGCCGGTTCGACGAATCGGCCTCGTCGCTTTCAGAGCGTAAAAACCATTGCTATCGGATAGTGATCCGAAATGTAAGGCGCCCCGTAATCGCCGTCGAGGGTGACGAACTTTCGACATTTCATCCTGCCGCGGTAGAAAAGATGATCGAGAATAATCGTGTCCGGAGCCGATCCGAAACCATTGAATGTTCCCTTTTGATCGGTTTCCGCCGCTGTATCGCGTGCCGAAGCCATCAGTCTGGTCAACGGCTTGAGATGCGGATTGTCAATGGATGTATTAAGGTCTCCGCCCAAGATAACCGCCGCTTTCTTACCGGCAATCTGTCGAATCTTCGTCACGATCAGTTTCACGCCCTCCTCACGGGCAATTTTCCCTTGGTGGTCGAGGTGAGTGTTGAAATAGAAAAACTCTTTGCCCGAACTCTTGTCGCGCAATTCGACCCATGTTACCGTGCGGTTGCAGGCGGCATCCCATCCGCGCGACACGTTGTCGGGAGTCTCGCTGATCCAGAAGGTGCCGCTGTCCAGCAGTTCGAACCGGTCGCGGAGGTAGAACACCGCCATCGTTTCGCCGCCTTCGGCCCCGCCGTCACGATCTTCGCCGACACGGGCATACCGGGGACATTCGGTGTCGATGTAATACAACTGGTCTTGCATGGCTTCCTGCACGCCCATCACATCGGGAGCCTCCTGCCGGAGCATTTGCGCCGTGGCGTGACGACGGTTCGGCCAACTGTTGTCGCCGTCGCGCCCCCAACTGGTACGCATATTGAAAGAAATCAGTTTGATAGATACTGCATCCTGACCGGCCTGGACCGAGTTCGAGAAACAGAACGCAAGCAGCAAAAAAAGCATTGTCTTTTTCATCGGAATATTTATTGGTTCGTTGCCTGATAGATTTTACCATTTATTTTGATTCTCAGATTCTTCCATTGCGGCGGCAGGACAGACGGGCGCTGCACGAGACCGTCCGCCGTAATCTCCAGCCCGCCGAATCCGAACAGCACGGCCTGCAACATGCCGCCCGCACCCGTCATGAAATAGGGATTGCCGCTGGTGGCCGTTTCGGCAAACACCCCGAACGGCGGCCGCAGGTTGGGCAAGTAGGAGCGACGGAACATTTCGCAGGCTTTTTCGGCCATTCCGAGCCGGGCATACTGAATCGCAAAAACCGAGTAACTCATCGCCGGACCGTTACGCGGATCGATTCGGCGCTCGTAGTATTCCAGATCGCGCAACTGAGCTTCGCGTCCGGTCACGATGCCCAGCGGATAGCCCAGCAGGTTGGCATCGGCCTGTTTGATCATCTCGCCGTCGTAGCCGGCATGCTCGCGCGTCGTTCCGTCGGCGAAGTGCGGGATGCGAAGGCCCGCGGCTACCGCACTCCACTGCGGATCGGGACGCTCGCCGCAAAGCTCCGCCGCAGCCGAAGCGTACTCCAGTGCCCGGCGGGCCGCGCCGTTGGTAAAGGCATTGTCCGTGACGCCGACGGCGTATTCGTTGGCTCCGATCACATTGCGGATCGAGTAGCTGCCGTCGGCATTCGCCGTAACGCGATCGCACCAGAAACGTGCAGCCTCGCGCATCAGCGGGAAACCCTCGCGGCGCAGCCACTCCCGGTCCTGCGTCACACAGTAATAGTTCCAGCTGGCGATGGCGATATCGGCTGTAATATGATGTTCGAGCGGACCGGTGAGGGCAAAGGTCGGCGTAGCCTCCTCGCCCCGGTCATCCCCTTCCCAGGGGAACATCGCGCCCCGATAGCCGTGGGCGTAGGCCCGACGACGGGCCGCATCGAGTCCGTCGGTTCGGTAATCGAGCATCTGGCGCGCCAGGCAGGGCCGGAGCACCAGCAGCGCCGGATACATCCAGATCTCAGAATCCCAGAAGATATGACCGTTGTAAAAGCCCCGGGCCGAAAGGCCCATCGGCGGAATACTCCGGCGACTGCCTTCACGGATAGAGCCGTAAAGGTTGAACAAGGCGAAACGCACATCCAACTGTGCCGGGGGATCGCCTTCGATCTCGATATCGCCCTGCCACAACTCCGCCCATTTCCGTTCGTGTGCCGCAACGAGTTGCGCCGCTCCCTCCCGGGCTGCATAAATAGCCTGCCTTTCCGATTCATTCCACGGGTCGGCAAAAGCGGCTGTAGTACAGATTGTTCCCACAAGGGAGAACGACGCCCGGCCGCCCTTGCGCAGAACAATCCTCACGCTTTCCGGTGAGACCGCTTCGCACCCTTCACCGCAAAGAAAAGTCGACGAAGCCACAATATGGTCGCGGCCGCGGTTGTAACTGCCGGAAGTGCGCTGTACGGCAATACGGCTGCCGTCCTCACATCCGACCGTGCGCGGGTGTCGGCGAACTCTCCGGGAACGGTATGACCGTTTGAAAAAAGAACCTCTGCATCGCGTTCCGCCGTCACTTCCACTTCTGTCATAAGAGCGTAAGGCATGTTCCGCAAGGCCCGTATACGATAGACGACCGTCACACCGTCCGTTGAAAAACGGGTCGTGTGCACTGCACGCCGCATATCGACCGACTGATGCTGTGGACGGACCTCCGACGGATCGAACCGATGACCATCGACAGCCATTGTCAACCCCAGCGGATTGATCCCTTCCAGAATACGACTCACATCATCTCCGAACCCCGGCTCATAACTCCCTCCCAGAATCACAGAACCGAGGGCAAAAGGCTCCCGCCCCACGGCTACGCCAATTTCTCCGTTGGCCATGGCGACGGCAAAATAATCAGCCGTGGTATCTCGTGCGGTAATTACCCACCCTTCGCTGCGGGCATCGACCGACAGCGGAACGACCGACAGCAGCACGCCCCAAAAAACAAGTCTCATCATGGTTCTATTCATTTACGGGAACAAACGTCACGGCCTGCCCGCCACGGGCAGTCATTGCAATTTCGAGCATATCGGCAGAAGTCACGGTCCGTTTTTCGATGCGATAGTTTTCGGGATTCTCCGCAGAATCCGGAGCGTCGGCATAGATCGTTGCAGTATAAGTCATACCGGACTTCAGGAAGCCGAGTTTCTGGGTCAATGTCCGGGGCTCATCGTTCGTGCCGGCGCCCAGGAAGAAACTGTCATCCGCACGGCGTACGACGACAATATATTCGCCGGGTTCCCCCTGCAATGCTTCGGACCAGTCACAGTCGGCATCGAAATCCCGGAAGAATTGGAAAGCCGGATGTCCCTCGTAGTTTTCGATCAGATCGGACGCCATCTGAAGCGGAGAATAAATAATCACCCAGTTGGCAATCTGACGTGCCAGCGTAGTCTTGATACAACACGAATTGTTGTCGCCGTTCCACTCCTGCATTCCGGTTTCCCGGCCCCGGACGCGCGAGTAATCAAGATCGAATACCCCCGGCGTATAATCCATCGGACCGCTCAGGAGCCGTACGAAAGGCAGCGTACAGAGATACTCCGCGGAGTTCCCTTCCGACCATGCGTTCCACTCCATGCCGCGTGCCCCCTCCCGGGTCATCATATTGGGCCACGTGCGGCGAATGCCCGTATCCTTGATCGGCTCGTGGGCATCGATGACGATCCCATAACGGGCCGCCGTCTCGACGACACGCTGGTAGTGCCGCACGCCATACTGCGAGTGGTGGAGCTGGCCGTCCCTGAAGCCTCCGGCATATCCCGTTTTGACGGCATGCACACCCAATCCGGCATAGCGCTGCATAGCCGTTTCCAGAGCCGCTTCATATTCAGGAATATTACCACCCGTTTCATTGTGCATCCACAACTCGATGTTCTTCTCCCGGGCATACGCGGCAATGCGGTCGAGATCGAAATCTGCATAGGGCTTCACATAATCGAAGTGCTGCGTTTTACCCCAGTTCTCCCAGCCTTCGTTCCACCCTTCGAACAACACTCCCTGAATATTGTTCGCCGCTGCGAAGTCAATATGACGCAGAGCATTCTCCGTCGTCGCTCCATGCCGGGGTCCCATTGTCCATGTATGGGTGCCGAGATGCAGTCCCCACCATACGCCGATATATTTCTGCGGTTTGATCCACGAAGTGTCAGCAATCTTCGAAGGCTCGTTCAGGTTAAGGATCAGCGACGAGTTGATCAGGTCCACCGCTTTGTCTCCCAC
>OGGU01001834.1_pt1 | contig 11610 bp, 7 predicted proteins | sample 1571241 | NCBI WGS metagenome assembly OGGU01 (sample SAMEA2581934, study PRJEB24529) | metagenome | biome: Human gut stool | place: China | collected 2011
CCCCCCCGCCGCACCAAGCCCATCATCGCTGACCTTGCGGGCTTTGAAGTGCCCGATGAGTTCGTCGTCGGCTACGGTCTCGACTATGCGCAGAAGTACCGCAACATGCCCTACATCGGCGTGCTCAAGCCCGAGGTCTATTCGGAAAATTAAAAAAACAGTTCAAAAAAGTGGCCTCGCCACTTTTTTGAATATGCAAGGAGGATATCCCATTGACTCAACAGACCAAGCGTCCCAATCTCCTGCCGTATCTTCTGGCGCTGCTCGTGCTTGTCGGCATCTACGGCTTCATGAGCAAGCCGGCAGAGCCCGAGCCGTCCTATGCCGAGGTACGCGAGCTGTTTGAAACCGAGCAGGTCTCCGCCTTCACGGTGACAGACACCACGCTGCGCATGAAGCTGCGCGAGCCGATCGACGGGAAAACGGAGCTTAAAAAAGATCTTTTCAGCGTAACGCTCTTCTACGATGACTTAGGCGAGCTCATCGAGCAGCAGAAAGCCGACGGCATCATCGAGGACTATGACTTCACCGCCGACCATTCGATCAATTATGTTGCGATGTTCGCGCCTTACGTGCTGGCAGTGCTCGGCATCTTTGCCATCTGGTACTTTCTCTCCCTCCGCTCTGCGGGCGGCGGAGACCGCATGGCAAAATTCGGCACGGCCTCCTTCAAGACCGGCGGCGACAACAAGCGTCCCACGACCTTCTCCGATGTTGCCGGTGCAGATGAAGAAAAGGAAGAATTGCAGGAGATCGTCGACTTTTTGAAAGCGCCGGGCAAATTCATCGACCTCGGCGCGCGTATTCCCAAGGGCGTGCTGCTCGTCGGCCCTCCGGGCACGGGCAAGACGCTGCTGGCCCGCGCGGTCGCGGGCGAGGCAGGCGTGCAGTTTCTGTCGATCTCCGGCTCTGATTTTGTCGAAATGTATGTCGGCGTCGGCGCGAGCCGCGTGCGCGACCTCTTCGAACAGGCGAAAAAGGTCGCCCCCGCGATCATCTTCATCGACGAGATCGACGCCGTGGGCCGTCAGCGCGGCACGGGCCTTGGCGGCGGCCACGACGAGCGCGAGCAGACGCTCAACCAGCTGCTCGTCGAAATGGACGGCTTCGGCACGAATCAGGGCGTCGTCGTCATGGCGGCGACGAACCGCGCCGACATCCTCGACCCCGCGCTGCTGCGCCCGGGCCGCTTCGACCGTCAGGTCTACGTGGGGCTTCCCGACATCCGCGGCCGCGAGGAGATCCTGAAGATCCACGTCAAGAATAAGCCCCTTGCCGAGGATGTGGACCTCTCCACCGTCGCCAAGGGAACGCCCGGCTTCACGGGCGCGGACCTCGAGAACCTCTCGAACGAGGCGGCGCTGCTCGCCGCGCGCCGCGGCAGCAAGCTCATCACGATGTCCGACTTCTCCGAGGCGGAGATCAAGGTCATCGCAGGTCCCGAGAAGAAGAGCCGCGTCGTCAGCGAGCACGAGCGCAAGCTGACCGCCTATCACGAGGCCGGTCACGCCATCGTGATGCACGCGCTGCCGACGCATGACCCTGTGCACCAGATCACGATCGTTCCGCGCGGCGGCGCGGGCGGCATGACGATCTCGCTGCCCACGGAGGACCGCTCGTACCAGTCCAAGCGCTATATGGAAGAGCAGATCGTCTCGCTGCTTGGCGGGCGCGTGGCGGAAAAGCTGATGCTCGGTGACATTTCGACCGGCGCGTCGAACGACATCCAGCGCGCCTCGCAGATCGCGCGCAAGATGGTCTCGGTGTACGGCATGAGCGACAGGCTTGGCTCGATCTCGTTTGAATCCGGCCACGATGAAATTTTCATCGGCCGCTCGATGGCGCAGGCCAAGCCGTATTCCGAGCAGGTCGCCGCACAGATCGACGAGGAGGTCAAGTCCATCGTGGATTCTGCCTACGAGCGCTGCGAGGACATCCTCTCGCGCGATCAGAAGCACCTCATCGCCGTGGCGGAATTCCTGCTTGCGCACGAGACGATGAGCGCTGAGGAATTCGAGGCCGTCTTCACCGACGAAGCCGCCGGCCATGACAAAATCTAATCCTGCTATGAATAAAATATCTCATCAGCAAGCCGCTGGTGAGATATTTTTTCACATTTTCGCAAGAATTCTTGCATTTTCAGCGCTTTTCCCCTTGCCTATTCGGTTTCTTCTGCTATAATGGGGCATTAGTCATTCCATTTACATGAAAGAAAAGAGAGAATCGAACATGAAAAAAAGCAGTAGTTTCAGCGGTTCGCTCGGCTTTGTGCTGGCTGCGGCGGGCAGCGCGGTGGGCGTCGGCAATATCTGGCGCTTCCCCTATCTCTGTGCCAAGGACGGCGGCGGACTGTTCCTGCTCGTCTATCTGGTGCTGGTGCTGACATTCGGCTTCACCCTGCTGACGACTGACGTAGCCATTGGCCGCCGCACGAAGCAGAACGCCCTCAATGCCTTTGCAACGCTCAACAAGAAGTGGAAGTTTTTGGGTTACCTCACCTTCCTCGTCCCCACGCTCATCATGACGTATTACTCCGTCATCGGCGGCTGGATCACGAAGTATTTTACCCTCTACCTCGTCTCAAGCGGCGATGCCGCCGCGCAGGACGGGTTCTTCACCTCGTTCATCACCTCCCCCGTCTCGCCCATCGTCTTCATGCTGATCTTTTTGGCGCTGACGGCGTGGGTCGTGTACTGCGGCGTGGAAAAGGGCATCGAAAAATACTCCCGCTACATCATGCCGGGTCTGCTCCTTCTCATCATCGGCATCGCCATCTTCTCGCTCACGCTCTCTTACACCGACGAGAGCGGCATGACGCGCACGGGTATCGAAGGATTGCTCGTCTACGTTAAGCCCGACTTCACGGGCCTGACCGTCCAGCGCTTTTTGAACATCGCGCTCGACGCGATGAGTCAGCTCTTCTTCTCGCTCAGTGTCAGCATGGGCATCATGATCACCTACGGCAGCTACGTCAAGGACGACGTCGACCTCAACAAGGCCAACAACCAGATCGAAATTTTCGACACGGGCGTCGCGTTCCTCGCAGGATTGATGATCATCCCCGCCGTCTATGTCTTTCTCGGCACTGACGGCATGGCCAGCGGCCCGAGCCTGACGTTCATCAGCCTGCCGAAGGTCTTCGCCGCGATGGGCGGCGTGGGCCGCGTCATCGGCGCGGTGTTCTTCCTCGCGCTCGGCTTCGCCGCGCTGACGAGCTGCGTGTCCGTCATGGAGACGCTTGTCGCCAACTGCATGGAGATTTTCCGCAAGTCGCGCAAGGAGATGTGCGCCGCCGTGGGCGTCTATTCGCTCGTGACGGCTGTGCTCATCTGCATGGGCTACAACGCGCTCTACTTCGAGCTCCCGCTGCCCAACGGCTCGACCGCGCAGCTGCTCGACGTGATGGACTACATCAGCAACAGCTTCCTGATGCCGTTCATCAGCCTGCTCACGAGCATTTTGGTCGGCTGGGTCGTGGGTCCGAAATGGATCATTGCCGAGGTCGAGAAAAACGGCGAACACTTCGGCCGCGCCAAGCTCTACAGCGTGATGATGAAGTATGTCGTGCCCGTTGTCATGCTCATTCTGTTTTTGACCTCCACGGGGCTCGGCAGCCTGATCCTCGGCGGCAGGTAAGAAATTTTGGCAAAAAAGGGAACGCTTGCGCGTTCTCTTTTCTTTTGCTCTCCCGCCTTTTTCTCCGTTCAAAGTACGCAAAATATGTTTTTCCGCCGCGCGTTTTTTTGTCAAAAGCGCAAATTTCTTTTTCCCTGCTTGACAAAGCGGAGGCGGGCGATTATAGTAGCATCATTCAATCTCATAGTTCACAAATACCATGACGGGGAAAAATTCGTCCTACAGACGCTTCAGAGAGTTGCCGGTCGCTGCGAGGCAATGCAGAGCGGGATGATGTCACTGGCCCCTGAGTAGCTTCGCTGAGACGATTTTCGTTTAGGCGCAGCCGGATCTCCTCACCGTTACCAACGAGGCGCATTCGCTTGATTTTAAGCCGATGCAGAAAGCGGGCATATTTTATGCCAACAAGAGTGGTACCGCGGAAGTTTTGAGCTTTCGTCTCTTCAAGGGAAGAGACGGAGGCTTTTTTTGTTGCTATGCGAGAGAAAAAAGAGCAGGAGGAACACCCCATGAAACGCATTAAAATTTTTGACACGACCCTGAGAGACGGCGAGCAGTCCCCCGGCTGCAGCATGAATCTGACGGAAAAGATCGAAATGGCCCGCCAGCTTGAAAAGCTGGGCGTCGACGTGATCGAGGCGGGCTTCGCCATCGCGTCTCCGATGGACCACAAGAGCGTGCAGGCCATCGCCGCCGCGGTGACGAACTGCACGGTCGCCTCGCTCGCGCGCTGCGCCAAGGGCGATATCGACGCGGCGTGGGACGCCGTGAAGGAGGCCAACCACCCCCGCATCCACGTCTTCCTTGCGACGAGCGACATCCACATGGAGTACAAGCTCAAGATGACGCGCGAGCAGGTCATCGACCGCATCCGCGAGATGGTCGCCTACGCCAAGAGCTATTGCGATGACATCGAGTTTTCCGCCGAGGACGCCTCCCGCTCCGACTGGGCATTTCTGGCCCATTGCTACTCCACTGCTGTCGCCGCGGGCGCGACGACGCTGAATGTGCCCGACACCGTCGGCTACTCCACGCCGCAGGAGATGTATGACCTCATCACCTACCTGCGTGAAAACATCGAGGGCGTCGAGCACGTCGACATCTCCGTCCACTGCCACAACGACCTCGGCATGGCGGTCGCGAATTCGCTCGAATGCGTCCGCGCGGGCGCGACGCAGGTCGAATGCACGGTCAACGGCATCGGCGAGCGCGCGGGCAACGCGAGCCTTGAAGAGATCGTCATGGCGCTGCGCACGAGAAAGGACTTCTACGACGCCGAAACCGGCGTGAACACCAAGCAGATCTACCGCTCGAGCAAGCTGCTGAGCAACATCACGGGCGTGCCCATCCCGCCGAGCAAGGCCATCGTCGGCGCGAACGCCTTCGCGCACGAGTCGGGCATCCATCAGCACGGCGTCATTGCCAATGCAAGAACGTACGAGATCATGAACTCCACCGACGTCGGCATCCCGCAGAACACGATGGTGCTCGGCAAGCACTCCGGCAAGCACGCGCTGCGTGAAAAGCTCGAATCCATGGGCTACGAATTGAGCGACGAGGAGCTTGAAAGCGTGTTCACCCGCTTCAAGGATCTCGCCGACAAGAAAAAGAACATCACGAGCAGCGACATTGAGGCGCTCGTGCTCCACCGTCAGGCCGCGGTGCAGGGCAGCTGCCAGCTCGTGAGTCATGTGGTCAACACGGGCCACGGCGTGCCGAACATCTCGTGCATCAAGCTCCAGCGCGGCGGCGAGCAGATCGAAGACGTCGCCATCGGCACAGGCCCGCTGGACGCCTCGTTCAAGGCCATCAACCGCATGCTCCAAATGGACGTGAAGCTCGAGAGCTTCAGCCTGAACGCCGTCACGGACGGCGAGGACGCCATCGGCGAGGCCGTGGTCAAGGTCTCCGGCCCCGACGGGCGCTCGTACACCGGCTCGGGTCTCTCGACCGATATCATCGAATCGTCGATCCGCGCCTACGTCAACGGCATCAACAAGATCATGGAATCCGGCAACTGAAAGGAGAAACGCGACATGGGCATGACAATGACGCAGAAAATTCTCGCCAAGCACGCAGGACTTGAGAGCGTGCGCGCGGGCCAGCTCATCCAGGCAAAGCTCGACCTCGTCCTCGGCAACGACATCACGACCCCCGTGGCCATCAACGAGTTTGAGTCCGCGGGCTTTGAAAAGGTCTTCGACAAGAGCCGCATCGCGATGGTGATGGACCACTTCGCACCGAACAAGGACATCAAGTCCGCCACGCAGTGCAAGCAGTGCCGCACCTTTGCTCGCCGCTTCGACATCGACCACTTCTACGATGTCGGCACGATGGGCATCGAGCACGCGCTGCTGCCCGAGCAGGGGCTTGTCGCCCCGGGCGAGGCCGTCATCGGTGCGGACTCTCACACCTGCACTTACGGCGCGCTCGGCGCATTCTCCACCGGCGTCGGCTCGACCGACATGGGCGCGGCCATGGCCGCGGGCGAGACGTGGTTCAAGGTCCCGTCCGCCATCAAGGTGAATCTCACCGGCAAGCTCCGCCCGTTTGTCTCCGGCAAGGACGTCATCCTGACGCTCATCGGCATGATCGGCGTGGACGGCGCACGCTACCAGTCCATCGAATTTTCCGGCGAGGGCGTTAAGAACCTCACGATTTACGACCGCCTGACGATCTGCAACATGGCCATCGAGGCGGGCGGCAAAAACGGCATCTTCCCCGTCGACGACGTGACGCGCGCCTATGTTGAGGGCCGCGTGGACCGCCCCTGGACAGCGTTCGAGGCCGACCCCGATGCAGAATACGAGCGCGTCATCGACATCGACCTTGGCAAGGTCGACTGCACGGTCGCCTGGCCGCACCTGCCCGAAAACGCGCACAGCGCGCGCGAGGGCAGCGACATCGCCATCGACCAGATCGTCATCGGCTCGTGCACGAACGGCCAGCTCCCTGACATGGCCGCCGCCGCCGCGATCTTAAAGGGGCATCACCTGGCCCCGAACGTCCGCGGCATCATCATCCCCGCCACGCAGGAGGTCTACCGCGCCTGCATGCACGAGGGCTACACCGATATTTTCCTCGACGCGGGCTGCATCGTCTCCACGCCCACATGCGGGCCGTGCCTCGGCGGCTATATGGGCATTCTCGCCGCCGGCGAGCGCTGCGTTTCCACCACCAACCGCAACTTTGTCGGCCGCATGGGCCACGTCGACAGCGAGGTCTACCTCGCCTCTCCGGCTGTCGCCGCGGCATCTGGTATTACCGGCCACATTTCTCATCCGGAGGAGGTCATGAACAAATGAATGCACACGGCATTGTCCATAAGTATGGGGATCACGTCGATACGGACGTCATCATCCCCGCGCGCTATCTGAACACCCAGAGCCACAAGGAGCTCGCCTCCCACTGCATGGAGGACATCGACAAGGACTTCATCCACCGCGTCAAAGACGGCGACATCATGGTCGCGGGCGTAAACTTCGGCTGCGGCTCGTCGCGCGAGCACGCACCCGTCGCCATCAAGGCGAGCGGCATCTCCTGCGTCATCGCGGCGAATTTCGCCCGCATCTTCTACCGCAACGCTATCAACATCGGCCTCGCCATTTTGGAGTGCCCCGCCGCGAGCGCGGAGATCGAAAACGGCGACGAGGTAACAGTCGACTTCGACACCGGCGTTATCACAGACGTGACAAAGGGCACGACGTATCAGGCCGAGCCCTTCCCGCCGTTTATCAAGGACATGATCGCGCGCGGCGGCCTGATGGCCTCGCTCAAGGCAAAGGAGGCGGCGAAATGAACAAGACCATTGCCATCATCAAGGGCGACGGCATCGGCCCCGAGATCGTCACCGAGGCCATGGGCGTTTTAGACGCCGTGGCCGCGAAGTTTGGCCACACCTTCACCTACGTCGACGCGCCGATGGGCGGCAACGCCATCGATAAATTCGGCGTGCCGCTGCCGGATTCGAGTTTAGCGACCTGCCGCAACGCGGACAGCGTGCTGCTCGGTGCGGTCGGCGGCCCGAAGTGGGACAATCAGCCCGCCGCCAACCGTCCCGAACGCGGTCTGCTCAAGCTGCGCGAGGGCATGGGCCTCTACACGAACGTGCGCCCTGCGAAGATGTTCTCCGAGCTCTCCGCCGCCTGCCCGCTGCGCGCCGACATCGCGGAAGGCGGCATCGACCTCGTCGTCGTGCGCGAGCTCATCGGCGGCGTGTACTTCGGCGAGCACCGCACGGAAGAGGCGAACGGCGAGCAGAAAGCCACCGACATCATGGCCTACTCCGAGCACGAGATCAAGCGTGTCGCGCGCGTCGCGTTCGAGACCGCGCGCAAGCGCCGCAAGCGCGTCACCTCCATCGACAAGGCCAACGTGCTCGACACCTCGCGTCTCTGGCGCAAGACGGTCACAGAGGTCGCGAAGGACTACCCTGATGTCGAGCTTCGCCACATGTATGTCGACAACGCGGCGATGCAGCTCGTGCGTGACCCGAGCCAGTTCGACGTCATCGTGACCGAAAATCTCTTTGGCGACATCCTCTCCGACGAGGCGAGCCAGATCACGGGCTCGATCGGCATGATCCCGTCCTCCAGCATGGGCGACGGCACGAACGGACTCTACGAGCCCATCCACGGCTCCGCGCCGGACATTGCGGGACAGGACAAGGCGAACCCCATCGGCACGATCCTGGCCGCCGCAATGATGCTGCGCTACAGCTTCGACATGGCCGCCGAGGCCGACGCCATCGAGCGCGCGGTGGATAAAACGCTGCGCTCGGGCTTCCGCTGCGGCGACATCATGCAGGAAAACTGCCAACTCGTCGGCTGCAAGGCCATGGGTGCGGAGATCCGCAGCCGTATCTGAAACGATCTCTTCCAAACTTCTTTATGAACCTCTCCTTTGATCCCCTGTATCGTGCGGCGATGCGAAAAAGGTTCCCAAGCCAATGGCTTGGGAACCTTTTTTCTTCCGCTGTCAAATTTTGCCGATCAGCACAACGATCCCGCCGACCGCGGCCGCGACAAGAAGGTACCCTCATCGTTCAGGAGCAGGTCTACGCCTTCTTCCGCGCCGACCAACTGGATCAGGTGATGGTAGTCCTTCACTCCACTGCTCACGGCTTCTTGCAGAGGCGACCACTCATTTTTCAGGGTGACTACTTCCGGTTTCTTATGAGGACTGACCTTGAGCACAGTTACTTTAAGTCTCAATGTGTATAAAAAATAAGATGACCATTCGCCCTTTTGTTTTAGGGTTTGTTTTGCTCATCTCTAAGAAAATAAGGGTTGAGATTATGCGGAGAGGGGGACTTATCATGAACGATATTCTAAAGCGGTTTTGTTGGTTGGACGACAAAATGACCGCCGGTATCGTCCGGCGGTCATTTTATCGTCTTGGCGTTATCTCAGCCTTCTGCGATCGTGCTCGGCGTAGTAGGCGCGCTTGCTCCCGAGCATCTTCTCGTCCGCCTCGCGGACCAGCTCTCTTAGCCCGTTTGCCGCCTCGCAGACGGCGATGCCGTAGGAGATGCTGTAGCCCTGCGCGGCAAGGCTTTCAGAAACCGCCCGCATCCGCGCCTCGTATTCCGCCTCTGCCGCCGGCGCGGGAAACACGACGAACTCGTCGCCGCCGACGCGGTAGAGATCGTCCCTCGGAAACTGCTCCCGCAGACGCTCTGCGACCGCGCGCAGCAGCTGATCGCCCGCCTCGTGACCGCGCTTGTTGTTCAGCTCGTGCAGGCCGTTCGCGTCGATATAAATGCAGGCGGCCGGAGCGATGACGCGCTGGTCGCTCTTGCGCAGACACTTCTCATAGGCGACACGGTTCATCAGGCCCGTGCCCTGGTCCGTAATGCTCATACGGTAAACGCCGCGCCGCGCCGAGGTGAGATACCAGACCATAAAGCCAAGATAGCTCAGCAGCAGCGCGGTGACAATGATCGCCATCATCGAAAGCGTCTCCACCACGCCGCGCGTGCCCGCCAGCGCCTCCGCCTCGCTCACGCCGAGCACGACGCTCCAGTTGTTGATGCCGACCGGCTCGTAGTGCAGGTAGAGCGTCAGCCCCGTGGATTGGGAGACGGTGCACATATCGCCGCCGATGCCGTTGGGGATTTTTTCCATCGCCTCCTCGTAGGTGTAGCCCTTGAGCATCTTGCGGCCACGCAGCTCCGAGAGGTTGCCGAGCGAGTCGTGCCAGGTATCCAGCAGGATGTCGCCGTTGTTGCCGTCCACAAGAAGGAGGAAGGCATTGCCGTTGTAGAGGTCGATCTGATAGTTTTGGGAAATCTCCTGCAGGGGGACGACGCCGTAGAGGATGGCGACGGTCTCGCCGTCGCGCACCACCGGCACGACGTTGCGCACCACCAGCTTTTCCGGCGCAAAGTAGCTTGTCACGCGGTCGGAGATGTACGCGCCCCGCGCCGCCTCTGTTTCAAAATCGAATGTGCCGGAAACGTCGTAGCGGGTGCCGTCGGTCAGCAGCAGCGTGCCGTCGGGTCGCAGCAGCGCGACGGTGGAGACAAAGGTCTCACTGAGGCTGAAGGATTTCATGATGCGCAGCACCGCGTCATTGTCACGCTCGTCATGCCCCGCGATCAGCTCCGCCATGGCGGAGAGGATGGTCTGGTCCGCGTTCGCCGCGTCGGCAAGATCCTTTGCGATCTCGCGCGTCGCGGTAGCCAATTCGTCAAAGGAGCGCTGTGTGATCTCACGATTCGCCCGCCGGACGAGGAAAAAGACCGAACAAAAGAGCAGCACGCCGATCAGGAGCGTGACCGCCACCATCATGCCTACTCGTTTTTTGTTGACCATGTTCATTTCTCCTTTATCCTTCCCCCCTGTCGCGCGCCGCCAGGCTGCGCAGGAAGGATTCCGCTTCGCGCCCGGGCAGGACGCGCGAGAAATAAAAGCCCTGAATGAAGTCGCAGCCCGCCGCAAGCACGGCGTCGCATGTTGCCTTGTCCTCCACGCCCTCGCACAGCACGCGGATGCCCATGTCGTGCGAAAGACGGATCATGCCCTCCAGCAGCGCGTGGGCACGCGGCAAGGCGGACTCGATCACGATGCTGCGGTCGATCTTCACGCCGTCGATTGGGTAGGTGCTCAGGTCGGAGAGCGAGGAATAGCCCGCGCCGATATCGTCCAGCACGATGCGAAGCCCCATCGCGTGCAGCCCCTCGATCGTCCGCAGCGCCGCCTCGCGGTCGTGCGCGTAGGAATCCTCCGTCAGCTCCACCACAAGGCGGTCGCGCGTAAAGTCGTACTGCTCGATGATCTCGTGCACGCGCGCGAGGATCTTTTCGTCTGCGATGGACTGGCGCGTGAAGTTGCACGAGAGCCACAGCGTCCCGCGCCCCTCCCGCTTCCACGTCTGGAGCTGCACGCACGCGCAGCGGAGCATATAGAGATCCAGCTCGGTGATCGTGCCGGCGCGGATCATCAGGTCGATGTATTTTGAGGGCTTGAGCAGTCCCTCCTCCGGATTTTGCCAGCGCGAGATGGCCTCCGCGCCGACGACCGTGCCGGCGCGATCGACAACGAACTGGAGGTACGGCTCAAATTCGCCCTTTTCCACCGCCTTGCTCATGCTGCCGCGCAGACGCTCGAGCTGCTCACTCTCGTCGATCATGCCGCGCGTGCTGAACGCGCAGGGCGTTTCCGTGCGGAACGCGTGGGCACAGCCCTGGCGCGCGTTGTAGAGCGCAGCCTTGGCGCCGCAGTCGGGGTTTTCCGACAGCGAGCAGATGCCCGCGCGGAACGCGCCGGCATATTCGGCGCGGAAGCCCGCAAGGTAGCCGTCCAGCCCGCGGATAAGCCCCTCGGCGCGCTGCTGTGCCGCCTCGCGGCTGCCGCACTGACACACGAGCGCGAACATCCCGCGCCCCACGCAGGCGAGGTATTCCTCGCGTCCGCAGTCAAGGCGCAGATACTCCGCCGCGCGGGAGAAGATCTCCTCGCGCTCCGCCTCGCC
>OGGU01001836.1_pt1 | contig 11591 bp, 13 predicted proteins | sample 1571241 | NCBI WGS metagenome assembly OGGU01 (sample SAMEA2581934, study PRJEB24529) | metagenome | biome: Human gut stool | place: China | collected 2011
TTTTCTCCGTGATGCGATAGCTGCCCACGGGGATGGAATCGAGGAAGATGCGCCCCGCGCTGTCCGTCGTGGCGCTGGTGGAGTAGCTGCCGTCGATCTGCTCAATGAGATAGGTCACGCCCTCGATAGGCTCTCCGGTGGCAATGTTTTTCTTCAAAATTTCGAGTCCCGGCTTTTCATAGTCAACGAAGATGACTTCGGAGGTCTTGCCGGGGCGCAGCGCTACGGTCTGCTCGGTGTGAGACACTACATAAGGCTCCGGCACGGATTCCTCCCAGACGACATACACATCAGCGGGGATGTCTGAAAGGGTTGCCGAACCGTCCGAGCCGGTGGTGACGGAGGTAGAATAGCTGCCGGTCACGGATTTAATGGACAGCACCGTACCGGGGATCGGTGTGCCGGTCTGCGCATCGGTCTTGATGATCTTCATGCTGGGCAGTTCATAGTTCGTAGCGGTAACGGTATACTGCTTGTCTCCATCCGTGGTGTCCACATAGACGCTGAGTGGGGTGGAATCTGCGCAGTAGCCTGCCGGAGCTTCCACTTCTACAAAAGACCATAAGCCTTTCGTCACGTTATTGACTTCGATAATGCCGCCGTTTTTGGTCACATCGCTGCCGACGATCTGACCGTCACGGTAGATGTTGAATTTTGCACCGTCCAGCCCGCGGGTCGTTCCAGCAGCCACCTTTCGCAAGGTAATGTCCGCATCGCCGGCAGGAGGCGTGGGCTTATCCGGCACGGGAGCATCATTCACCACCAGTTTGCGGGGCGCATAGTAATTGAAGAAGCTCTGGCGTCCCTTGACGCTGGACTTTGCCCACACCGCCCATTTTGCGGCTTCATCCTCAACGACAGACGCAATGATGCCTTTGGCGGCGTACTCCTCAATCTGCTTCTGGAACTCCGCATCCTCCTTGGCTTTTTCTTTCAACATCCAGTCGGTGTAGCCCAAGCACATTTCATAGGTATCAGCGTTGGCGTAGCCGCCGCCATCGATGTCACCATCGCCTTCGCCCTTGAAAGACTGGTGATCCCATACATAGGTCTGCGCGGCCATGAACAGGCTGCCGGGGATGTCACCCTTATAGTCCACGATATAGGTCATCATCCACTTGAAGTTTTCAAGCTGCTGGGCATCCAGCTCACCCATGCCGCTCTGCGCCAGCGCCGTTTTCAGGACAGCGTCTGCGTCCGCGCCGGTGGCAGAGGTATAGGTGTAAGAGTTGAGGAACGATGCCGTACCCCAGCGATAGCCATAGCCGCGATCCATGCAGTAGAGCATTTTGCCTGCCGCCATCGGCGGCTTATAGCTGTACGGCGTACCGTCATGGAGAAGCCGCGTTGTCCAGTAGTTTGTGTTGCTGGTGGGCTTGATGCCGGTTCCGGTGCTGGAAGCGGCAAGTGCAGAAGTCGGAAGCAGCGTCAATAATGTCATAATGACAAGAAACGCCGACATGATCCTTGTTCTAAGTGTTTTCAAGGTTGGTTCCTCCTTATTGTCATTTAGAGATAATGAAGAAGCAGACCGGTTTTTCTCGGTCTGCTTCACGTTGATGTTGTTTGATTTTACTTGGCTGCCGGAGTATCTACCCAACTTATGGAGTAGCCATTCCATAGGAAGAGCTGGACGCAGTACCAGCACGCCTCGCCGCTGTCATTGACTCCTCTTGAAAGTCCCACGCCGGTTTCGGCGTAATTCTTTTCGAGGAGATTGTCCCGGTGTCCACCGGAGAGGTTCCATGACCACACGGCGGCCTCGGATACCGATTTACCCTGCAGCGCCCAATCTGCGATGCGGTGGATATTCTCTCCTACATACGGGCAATCGGTAACAGAGGTGTTTCGTCGTCCATCCGGTCTGGTATGAGAGTAGACACTGCTGGAGGCCATCTCGTCGGCCCGGACCTGCGCCGCCTGCATGAGCTTGTCGTTGACGCGCAGCGCGGCAGCACCATTTTCGCGCCGCAGCGCATTGGTGCGGTCAATGATGTCCTGCTTTGCAGCGGCAACGTCTGTCTGCGCAGGCTGCTCTACAGGCTTTGTCGTAGTGGACTTTACCGGTGCTTCACCAGTGTAAGGCTTGTCCGACTCGACCTGCACGCATTTGCTATCGCTGTCCCAGTAGATATTGAAGCCGACCGCTCTGCCGATGTCGCGCAGCATAACATAGTTATTTCCGTTGATGTTGTACGCCGTCAGGCGGACTTCCTGACCGTCTACAAGGATGCGGTTGGTGGAAAGCGTCGCTTTCAGCGATTCCACCGCCTGCGCCGCAGGAGCACTCAACGAAAGCCCCAGCACAAGGCCGCAGAGGACGAGTCCGGTATTCTTCGCTCTGTTCATTGTTCTGCCTCCATTCTAAATGTGTGTGGAAATCCTTCTCGCAGCTTCACCATATCACAGGCGATGGGCAGAAGTCGAACAGAACCGATCTGGCAAAACGGAGAAAAATCAAGCCTTCACTGCGGTGACGCACCAGCGCTGGTCGCGCTGATTGCGAACGCAGGTGTAAAGCGTCAGCAGGTTTTCACTTGCGTCCGCAAGACCGCTGCGGTCTGTCTCGCTGACCTTGCTGACGTCCGTCACCTTATAGGTGCGCGTCCCCAGCTTGGTCGTCAGGGTGATCTTGTCCCCGATGTTCAGCGTGTGGATCTGCCCGAAGTAACTGTTGGCGCCGCGGTTATGGGCGGCGAGGCAGACATTGCCCTCCCAGATGGAGGTATCCTCAAAATGCCCGATGCCCTTGACGAGCGTCTTGCTGTCCGTGCCCTGATAGATCCTCACGCTCAGACCCAGCGCGGGGATCTCGATCTTGCCGAGGGAACCATTTTTGTAGTAAAGATCGCTCGCCAGCTCCGTGAACAGCACAGAGGGCTGATAGCCATTGCCGCTGCTCACCGTACTCCCTGGGGTAACCACATCGCCGCTGCCGCTGATCACGGCACCAGCCGTGGGAAGGGTGCGCGGCGCAAGATTTGGCGTCAGGTATTCGCCGGTATGGAGCGCATTCATGCTCTCCGAGCCAAAGACGGGCGGAATGAGCGCTGCGTTCTTACTCACATCCTCGTTGCGCATGGCGCCGCCATCTGCCGTGTGGATGACCTCAATAGAGGTGTCCTTACCGAAGTCGTAATCATTCGGCGCATCGATACTGTATTCCAGCGCATACGCCGGAGCCGCCAGAGTCGCTGTCATGCAAAGGCTCAGGCAAAGGGTAATGATCTTCTTCATTCTGCCGTTTCCTCCTCATCTGCGTTTTCTTTTCTGTGCTTCACCAGCAGCGCACCGCCGACACCGGCTCCTGCCGCAGCCACAATTCCGAGGGGAATCAGCACATAGGACCAGCGGAAAGCGGATGCCGCGGAAGGTACGTTCGCAGGCTCTGCGGGCTGGATGGGTGTTCCCTCAAAGATGGCGACATAGCGGACACGGTTGAGGGCGATCCGGCTGACGGTTCCGGTATAATCCGCCGTAACCGTATAGCCTTTCACGTAGCTGCTGGTGGCGCTGCCGATATAGACGGCAACGGCTGTAAAGCGGTCACCCACGGCGTATCCATCCATGTTTGCGGTATTGTCGGTCTGCCACTGAATGTCGGAGAGCGTCAGGGTCCTGCCGCCGTCCTCAATGCTCTTGGGGATGTACTGTGTATCCTGCTCGGCAAGATTGGGATAGCTGCGCTTGACGGAAAGCTGCTTTGTAGAACTGCCGTAGCCGGACGGCTCGACCTGCACGGTGTCGAGCTTCAGCGTGAGCGTGCCCATAAGCCCATCATCCGTGATGAACTCACGCTCCTGCGGCAGCAGCGCCAGCACGGATTCCATATCCTTTTTGGCGCTCTCGATAGAAACATGCTCCGTATGCTGGCGGCTCTCGTTTTCCGGAAGCTCCTGCTTCAGAAGATCTGTCAGGGTGTACTGAAAGCCGTCCTGCCGAAAGTCCGAGCGGGGAATGCCCGCGGGATCATCTTCCGGACTCAGATCATAGATTTTCTTCAGTTCTGTGCCATCGTCGTTTCGGACGATGGAGGTGGGATAGCAGACCTTGGCGTCCGGTACCGCGGGTTCAAAGTCCGCCGCCAGCGCAGTGGGAGTCAGTGCCAAAGTCAGGCACAGCGCCGCAGCGCAGAGGGATAGCATTCGTTTCATTTTGTGTTCCTCTTTTCTTTATTTTTATAGTGATTTTTCGTCTGCTCCAGCAGAAGGTCATATTCCCAAGGCTCCAGCTCTAAGGAGAGGTAGGCACCGTCTTTCGACATACCGTCTACCCGGTAGCTCAGCACAAGTGGAAGCTGCCGCTGCTTTTTCACGTCTTGGGGTGAGATCCAGCCAACACCGCCCACAAAGACGGAGCGGATGGCAGACTCATAGTTTTCTTCATAGCCCTGCCAGAGAAGTGCCTCCCGCAGCTCTTCCCGCAGCTTTCTGCTTTGGGGAACGGGAACCAAACGCTCCGGTTCCAACAGAAATCGGGGATGCAGAGTTTCTAAGCAACCGTCCAGCGCAACTTTCAGGTCGGCATTCTTTTTCGTCAAACCGCTGCGCCGGTAATCTGCCGCCAGAACATCCTCGCCCTGGGCGTCGCCGGGGAAAAGGCGCACACAGCGGATGAGTTCATAGGCGTGGGCATCATCCATCATACCAAGGACACGGGTCCCATCCATGGGGAGCGTCCGGTAATGGTCGATGGCCTCCGCCAATGCAGAAAACTGCCTCACATCCCATCCGGGCCTTCCGGGGCGGAGATCGTCCACGGTGTAATAGGTCATGCACATTCAGACATCCTCCTCACTTCATATTCATGCCGCCCATCGTGGGCGCGTCGGTCTGCTCCTGCGCTTGAAGCTCTGCCAGCTTCGGCTTTGCCCATTCCGGAAGGAACTTGTCATCCAGTACGCCGATGAACTCGTTGCGGTTCCAGCGTGTCATCTCCCCGTCGCTAAGGCAGGTGCAGCGCACCGAGCGGCCAATGGCGTGAGGCGAACAGCCAAAAACGTCATGGGCATACCAGAGCTGGTTTTCCTGACTCCAGCAGGATTCTTTCAGTGTGTCGGGGCTGAGTACCAGCACCTTGCCGGTATAGTCCTGCTCGGCGCGGTCACCGACACAATGCTCCGCGCCAAAGAGATTTAACGCCTGCACCGCCTTGCGGTAAAAACTGACGAAGCCATCCAGCACGGCCGGATGGCTTCGGACAACAAAATCGCTGTTGTGGTTGAGATCTGTGGGAATATATATCTTCTCTGCCCAATGCTTGTTGGCGTAGCTGAAACGCCCATCCCACTTGAGTTCGTGCAGAGTATTGGCGAGCACCCATGCGGTGCGCTTGAAGCCGTATTCGTCCAGCACGGCCTTTAAACAATCTGTCTGAAGGTTCATGCCATCAAAGTTCTGGCGGATGGCGTCCTCGATAGCATTTCGGCAGGCAATGTTCGCCTTGTAACTCTCCCGCCAAAGGGAAAGTTCATTCCGCTTACGGGCTTCAGCAGCGGAATACGGGTAGGGATAGGTTTCATTCATTTTGGATATCTCACCTCGCTTCTTCTTTGAATGCCTACGGTATCACTTATCGTAGATAATATCATTCTCCATCAGCGCATTTTCCAGAGCGGATAAACAACAGCCGGACTTGCGCAGAGCGTACAGGATTACGGGCGATACATCGGAGAGGTCGAAGTCATTGTCTGCCTCGCAGACGGTAATCACGCCGGAGTCCTCATCCACATAGCAGTCCAGCTTGGCGTCGGGCGCGATGTCCGCTTCCTCTCGGGCCCAATCGGGAACGGTGACAGAAGGTCGGCAAAGTTCTTCGATTGACAGATTACTGTAAACACAACCGCCTTCATCGCACTCGTCACAGTGGCCACAGGTGTCCCGCAAGGACAGGAGGATCTGACCAACATGGGCGGTCAACGCCGTGAGCAACTTGACATATTCCATCGTGGTCATTTTGGATTTCGTCAGGATCACAGCTCCGTCCAACGTGGTCAGTTCCAGCTTTGCGTTGTCGGGAATGCCACTCAGCTTCATTGCCGCAGGCGGGATGGTGGTGGCCTTGTCTCTGGTAAGAATAAGGTTCATAGTATGGTTCCTCCTCATTTTTCTTTGATTGGTGTTTTGATAGCATGGGTAGGTTCGTGCATCAGTTCGTATCGGGTATCGCTGTTGCCATCCAGCAAGCAGTCTAAAGTCAGCTGCCAGCAGGCTTTACGGGGATCATAGTTGGTGATGATGGCTTCCTCATATTCGCTGCCTGCCGTCTGCGACATACTGTTGGGACGGACAGTGCGAAAGATGAAGAACTCTTTATAAAGTTCTGAAATGTACGGGCAGTAGTTGTAGGACACCATAACATACCCGCGGCAATTCAGAAGCGTGTCATGGAGCCGCTGGTGATCCGCTTTTGGGAAGCCCACCTCATAGCACTCCGCCTCAAAGTAGGGCGGGTCGCAGTAGATCCAGGCATCCTCCCGGTCATACTGGCGGATGACATCCTCAAAGTCCTTATTTTCCACGATGACATTTGCCAGTCGGCGGGAGCACTCCCAAATGAGATGAAAGAAGCGGCGTATGTCGCAGGGCTTGCCGCCGAAGGACTTGGCGCTGCCGCTGAAGCTGTAGCGAACCAGCTTGAAGTAATCTGCGGCACGGCGGATATCTCCGCGCGGAGCGCGTTCCAGCATAAGTGCGCGCATGGCTTCGGCATCGGGAGGCTTCAAGTAGACCTCTGTCAGATTCATCTCCTCCTGCAGGTAATCATCCGTGAACTCACCTCTGGAGAAGAACTTGTAAAGGACATTGAAGTCGTCCCGCGTATTCAACGGCAAGAAGCCCAATTCTGAAAGCAACGCAAGGGTGCGGTTTTTCACGCAGCAAAACAGGTTGGTAAGGTTCCCGTTGAAGTCGTTGTAGACCTCCATGCACCCCTTCCGAGTAGGGCGGTTCATGGTTACTGTGCCGCTGCCCCCAAACACATCGATAAAGCGGCTATATCGCTCCGGTGCCATCTTGTTAATGATCCACAGCAGCTTACCTTTGCCCCCCACCCAAGGGATAAAGCTGTTCAAGATGCACCTTCTCTCAAGGGAAACGCATCCAGTGACCGCTCTAATCCGTGCCTTGCTGCCGCCAGTCCATTTTCCATGCTTTGAAGCTGCTGAATCGTGGAGTAGACTTCGCCGGCAGTCGCAGCGTAGAAATATCCGCATCGATCACTCCCAATGGGAATACCCTTGCGCCTCATACGATTTACCAGTTTACGAAGATCTGTTCCGCTAATCCCGAGGGCCGCTTCCAGTTCAGCACCGCTCGCTCTGTATTTTCGCCCAGTACATGCTCCTTTCAGGTAATTCAACAATTTTTCTTCTCGCATTTCTGCTCCTTTCCGAGACCACTGTCCCGGATTTGGGAACAAAATGAGCAAAAAAGAAGGGGGCCGCTTCCTCCATCCGGGAATACGGCCCCTTGCTGTTATTTTTTTCTGCTCCGTCCATACAGGACGGCTGCCGTTCTTTTTGCTCCTGTGAATCGAATAACATCTCCAATATACTTTAAGAACGGATTCCGTTCAAAAGGAGATTGCTGTATGGATCAGGTCGCATTGGGAAAACGAATCAAAACTGCCCGTGAGCGTGCCGGTATGACGCAGGAGGATCTTGCTGCTGCCGTGGACTACAGCGTGGACCACATGAGTGTGGTCGAGCGCGGAGTCAAAGCACCAAAGCTGGATAAGCTGGTTACCATCGCCAATGTACTCAAGGTTGGAACGGACGAGCTGCTTCAGGATAATTTGGATGTGGCAACGCTGCTTCACGCCACAGAGCTCTCCGAGCGATTGAAAACACTGTCACCAGAAGGGCAGCGTAAGGTGATGAATGTGCTGGATACTTTGGTCGACGAATTGCGGTAACACCGGTGCAGAGGTTTGCTTATTTGCAGACCTCTGTTTTTTTTCGACTGCGTTCGACGATTTTACCCTAAACCTCTGTGCTATTGTAGTTCTATAAGAACGGCAACCGTTCAAAATAGCAAGGAGAGATACCATGAAGAGAAAGAACATAAGCGCCGATACCGCACTGTTAGAAGTTGCCCGTAGACACAACACCACCGTAGATGAGGTGCGAAAAGAAATCCGGATTGCAATGGCGGTGGCAATGTGTAGCCCTGATCCTGATGTACAGAAAAGATGGCGTGAGATTCCACATGGTGCCGAAGTCCTCACGCCGGAAGACTTTATCGCCTATGCTGCGCGGAAATGCCTGGAGAGGTTGTAAGCTGCTTTACTCATCTCATCGTCATGTTCGCTTCTGATGCTTTTTGCACTGGCGTCAGCATGGGCTGATAGTCCGCACGGTGCAGCAGGCCGTAGGGCGAGAGCACTGCGTTGTCCTCCCTGACGAGGTCGCAGCCGTAGGCGTAGAGGTTTACATGGGAAATCAGCAATTCCACCGAGTGGGCATCCATTGTGAAGTTCAGTTCATCAATGGCCGCCTCCTGCGGCGAACTGATCTCCGGCGTGAGGATGTAATCCCCGATATGCTCGGCAAGGCCCGCAGCAGTAGCCAGATCCGTTACCTCGAAATGCTCCAGCAGGGCTTTCAGCTTCGGGATCTGTTTTTCGCGGGAAGGCATAGCCTCCACTGCCTCCGCAAAATCGTTGAAGGCATCCAGCTCCATTGGCAAGTCAGCAAACTCTGCCGCCTGTGGGATGATCCCGTCATAGTCGAGAACCATAGCACCCTCCCAGCCGTCCGCTCCGAGCTGCTTCTGCACTTCCCTCAATGCTTCAGCAGACGCAGGCAATTCCAGCGTGACGGTGCGGTCATCTTCGAGGTCAGGATGAAGGCCAAGGGTGAGCCGGAAGAGATATTCCGGCTTTTCGGGAAGTTCCTTGGCGCAGGGTGGTGCGGTGACCAGTTCACTGTGCTTCACCACATAGCCGCTCCGTGTGAATGTGCCGTTTTCGCCGGTACGCAGGGCTTTGCCGATTTTGCCAAAGTCCAGCATCTCGAATACCTCGTTGGATACGCCGTCCAGTTCGGGGATAAATTCATTTTCCGCGTAGAAGCGGCCAAGCTGGGCGTCATCCGCGGCATCCACCACATGATAGCAGTCTGTTTTTGCGCTGACCGCCAGATCCCGCAGATCCTGCAGCGTGATGACACCGCCGTTGGTGTTTACTTTTTTCTGCACCTCCATGGAGAACAGTCCCTCAAAGGCGATCCCCTGTACCTCATCCAACGTCGCAAGCCTTGCGGCAAGGTCGTTGAGCTCGTTGAGACTGATATCCAGCTCCTCTAAATGCGGGGCAAGATATTCGAAAGCATAGTAATCGTCGATCTCCATGTACAGTGCTTCGCCATCCTTCAGCCGCACCTTTTCCATCGCGTCCCACAGCTCCCACGGGGAGGCGGGCAGTTCCAGCGTTGCGTAGGCTTCGCTGTTTGGAACGTCCTCTTTTGCCAGATAAACGGCAAACACTTTCTTAGCCAAACTTCATTCCTCCCATCTTCTGCTCATAGTAACCGGGGTCAGCGCCGTCATAATCCTTTGCGGCAAACTGATCCTCCATGGTCTGGGCGATGGCGCTGGACTGCTTTGCCAGCGTGGTGTTGCGGAAGCCGTCGCCGTAGGTCAGGTAGTAGTCACCGTCCGCGTACTGCGCCGATTCCATCACCAGCAGGATCAGAACACCGTTATTGTTGGAGGACGAACCGATGCCCCAGGCGTTGAAAGCCTGTGTGGCGTAATCCTCTGTGGAATCATTGCCCGTGTATTCTACTGTCAGTACACCGATCTGTGCACCGCTGCAGCTGGATTCCAGCTGGGCGTTCAGTTCGGTGATGGTCTGCACGGTGCTGCTGCTCAGCACACCGGCATCGTCCACCACGCACTCGTCCTTAGGCAGGCTGGGCAGCTGGGCGGCAAAGGCCGCCGGGCACAGCACTGCCGCACTGACCACCACGGCCAGCACCAGTGCGCTGATGCGTTTTGCAAAGTTTTTCATGCGAAGGGCTCAACCTCCTTCACGCCGGACAAAGCGCCCAGCACACTGGCCGGGAAGCCGCCGACTTCATTCTGATATTCATACACCGCCGTATTGTACTGCAAGGTACCAATGATGGTGGCCGCACTGTTGAATTGGCCGTACTGCCCCTGCACCGCGCCCATCTTCATGGGGTCATCGGCCTGCTCCTGCAACTTTGCATACAGCTGGTCGATGGCAGCGCCCAGTGCCTGATCGGCCTGATACAGCGCGTGCATCGTGCTGCCCTGATAATAGGGCAGCGAGGTCAGCGTCTGGCTTTTGCCGCCGTTCTGCACCGCCTGCAGGCAAGCGGAGAAATCGTTCAGCGCAGTCTGTGCAGCCAGCACCTCGGCGCTGTCTGCACCAAGAGTATTGGAGGCGGTGGTCAGGATGTTCGCCGCCGTATTCTCCCGGGTGGTCAGCTCCTCGCTCAGGTTATAACCGTTGTCGGCGGCGACCCCTGCGGTGAACCACTGACGGGCAGTGTTGTACTTGCCGCGCAGCTTGGCGCTGCCAAAGCCGAAAAAGGCGGCCAGCATCACCACTACGCTCAAGGCCAGCGCCGCCGCCCGGGTGGAAAGCGCAGCGGGCAGCTTTGCTTCCAGTGCGGCCAGCTTCTGCTGGCGGGGCGTCAGCCTTACGGCCTGCTCCGGCTTTGCTTTTTCGCGGTAGCTGCCCGCGTCAAAGCCGCCGGGAGCGGTTTGTTTGTTCTGAGAAAAATCAGCGTTTGCCATTTCAGCTCCGGATCTCCATCATTTTGGTTTTCAGTTCGTCCTCGATGCGGGTCAGCTCCTGCTCGGCGGCGGCGCGCTTTGCGCGGCCCTCGCTCTGGATCTTGTTCAGCTCGTCCAGCGTCTCGATCAGGCTCTTGTTGGTCTGCTGCAAGGTCTCGATATCCACGATGCCGCGCTGGCTCTCCTTGGCGGTCTCGATGGTGCCCAGCTTCAGCGCCTCGGCGTTCTTCTTCAGCAGATCGTTGGTCATGTTGGTCACAGCGCGCTCTGCCTGCATGGCCTGCTGGCTGTGTGCCAGACCCAGTGCCAGCACCATCTGGTTCTTCCACAGAGGGATGGTGTTCACGATAGTGGACTGGATCTTTTCTGCCATCATGGTATTGTTGTTCTGCAGCAGACGGATCTGGGGGCCCATCTGCAAGCTGATGTTGCGGGTCAGTTCCAGATCATACAGCTTTTTCTCAAAGCGCTCGCACTGGTCGGCAAGGTCACGGGCGGCCTGTGCATCCTCCGGCAGACCGGAGACCTTGGCCTTATCCATAGCCTGCTGCAGTTCGTTGGCACGCACATCGGCCAGCTTTTTCTTGCCGGCAAGGATATACATGCTCAGCTCCTTGAAGTAGGCCATGTTCAGCTCGTACATCTTATCCAGCATGGCGATGTCTTTGAGCAGCTGCACCTGATGGCCCTCCAGCATGGACTGGATCTTTTCCACGTTGGTCTCGGCCTTGTTGTACTTCATCTTCATGGCATCCAGCTGGTCGCCCTTCTTCTTGAAGAAGCCGAGGATGCCCTTTTTTTCTTCCTCGCCTGCATCAAAGCTCT
>OGGU01001839.1_pt1 | contig 11582 bp, 9 predicted proteins | sample 1571241 | NCBI WGS metagenome assembly OGGU01 (sample SAMEA2581934, study PRJEB24529) | metagenome | biome: Human gut stool | place: China | collected 2011
AAGGTCCTTGACCGAACATAAGATTTGAAACAAGCATACTTACAGCACCGACAAGAAATCCCGATTCACCGCCGAATGCTACTCCAGAAATTATCTCAATTGCCACAACGGGCTTGAACTGAGGCAACATTGTAAATGCAAGTCGTCCTGCAACTGCTGTTGCACATAGAACGGAAATTATGACAAGCTCTCTCGCTTTTGGGTGCCTGCCTTCAAAAACGAGAAAAAACGGAATCATACACTCAATCATTACAAGGAGTGAAATAAAAAGATATTTCTGATCCTGAAGATATGTCATTCCAACAAAAATTGTAACAGGAATTGCAAGCAAAACCATAATTGCCATACTGACGGTTCTTTTACTCAGTTTTGAACTTTTTCTCGGCAGGTCAATCGGTCGTTTTGATTTTGTTCCGAAAGCAATCATAAGCAACGCAACAGATACTCCGATAATTCCCCAGTTGAACCAGGTAGGCAAAGTTTTGGCTGAAAAATTCGGAATATATTCCAGGTTTATAATCAGACCGAGTATGAACAGTACTGCGCCAAAAAATCCGAAGATTTTTTTAAAAACAGAAAGCTTTTTGTTTTCAGCTTTGTTTTTTTGGAGGGGAATATTTTCGGTGTCGTTTTTAAAAAGGTCAATATCAGGTGTGTTTCTGTTAATTTGAATATCTCTGTTTTTACCTGTGCAGGCATATATGACATCATTTGATGATACTGCGTTATCTATTATGCCTTTTGACATTCGGCTTGCAGAGGTGGAATAAAAGCTGTTTGATGAAAAGAAAGTTCTCGGTGTACCTTCCGACACAACTTCACCGTTAAAAAACATCAGACAGCGGCTTGGATATACAGCACAGAACTCTACATCGTGACTTACCATGAGAACGGTTATGCCGGCTTTATTGAGGTCATATATAATCTGAGCAAACTCAATCTTGAATTCGGCATCAAGTCCTTTTGTAGGTTCATCAAGCAAAAGAATTTGAGGTCTTATGAGAATTTGCGGCTCCACGGCAAGGGCACGCGCCAGCGCCACTCTCTGCTGTTCACCGCCGGATAAATCATAAGGATGGCGATTGCAGAGACTTTCAAGTCTGCACAGCTTTACCGCTGAGGTAACCCGTCTTTCCTTTTCCTCCTTGCTGATTTTTCTGCCGTCAAATACTTCGTATAAATCTTCAAGTACAGTTTTTTTCAAAAACAGTGTCTGCGGATTTTGGGGTAATACTGCTACGAGCGTGTCAAAAGAATTTTTGTTAAGCGGAGAGATTTCAACTTTGCCTCTGTATGGCTTGTTAAGTGAACAGATAATTGACAAAGCGGTTGATTTTCCCATTCCGTTACCGCCGAGTATAGCCACAAATTCCCCCTGATATATTTTTAGTGAAAGACCTTTTAGTACATCTGTACCCGACTTTTCGTACCTGAACCAAATATCATTAAGACTTACTACTTCTTTATCAGAATGTTTCTGAATGTTTTCGGGCGTGAGCTCATACATTTTATGACTTTTGGCATATTCCGAAAGCCACTTTTTGCCGCTTGGGACAGTTACGGGACAGTCGGTATTGTCATTTTCTGTAACAGCCTGCCATATCTGCATCGGAGCAGGCATAGAAAGAAATGTTTTACTGTCTTTTTCTTTAAGAATTTTTCCGACTTTTTGAGGAGAGTCAAAAGCTGAAATTCCGTTGTTTTCGATGACAAGCACCCTGTCTGAAAGCGGAAGCACCTCATCAAGTCTGTGTTCCGTTATTATAACCGTTGTCCCCAGTTCGTGATTTATGCGTGAAACACAGTGCAAAAATTCGCTTGCCGCAATCGGATCGAGTTGGCTTGTCGGTTCATCCAAAATGAGAACGGACGGTTGCATTGCCATAATTGAAGCAAGGTTTAAAATTTGCTTTTGTCCGCCCGAAAGTTCGAGAACACTTTTTTCAAAATAATTTTGGATTCCGAAAAATGAAGCTGTTTCGGCAACTCTTTTTCGGATTGTATTGTTGTCATAACCAAGACTTTCAAGTCCGAAAGCAAGTTCGTGCCATACCTTATCGGTAACAATCTGATTTTCAGGTGATTGCATAACAAAGCCGATTTTACTGCTTTGCTCCCTGTGAGAAAGGTCTGATATAGGTTTTTCTTCAAAAAATATTTCTCCCGAAAGAACACCGTGCGGTGAAAGATCGGGTTTCAGATGCCTGAGAAGTGTGCTTTTTCCGCAGCCTGACGGACCGCAGACTGTGATAAACTCGCCCTCATTTACGCTGAAAGTAATATCTTTAAGTACATCAATACCGGTTTCGGGGTATCGAAAACTCAGATTTTTGATTGCATATGTTTCCATTTTATCCCCTCTCCTATATTTACCGATAGCGGAATCAACATTAAAAAAGTGTAGAATATATAAAAAATAACACTTTGTACCGTAAATAAATCGCCCTTGATTGACGGATAGTATCTGAATTTTATTGCGTTTGTAAAAAGCAAAATCATAAGTACCAATCCGGTAAAAAGGATTGTGCAAAGCATAAATGCGTCTCTTTTGTCAAATTTATAAAGTGAATAGGATGTTCTGCCTTTAAGACCGTGACCTCTGCTTTTCATTGAATCGGCTGTTTCAATTGCGTTTTCAAGCGACCATGTTATCATAATCGAAAGGATTTTTACTGCGTTTCTTATTCTTTGAAACAATGTTCCCTCGTTTATATCTCTGCCTATTGTGTGTTGTGCATTACGCACAAGCTTCATTTGTGCCGAAAACCTTGGAACAAAACGCAATGCCATTGAAATCACCAGACTCAATGACGGCATTATTCTGCCAAACAGGAAAACTACCTTGTCGGAAGTGATTACTGCATTGAATGAAGAAAACCATAAAACTGTTGACGAAAGCAAAAATGCACTTGCAATACCGTAAACGATTGATTCGAGGGTTAGTGGGTTATCCCACGGAAAATATGTGAGTATAGTCATTCCTTCATGATTAAAAACAGGATTTACGAGAACTATCAAGAGTATCATAGGTAAAAGAAAAACAAGTGACAATCTCACAGCTTTTTTGCCGTTAAGGTATAAAGCGGTTACAAGCGCACATAAAAAACTTACAGCAAGACAAACAGGGTTCATGATAAACATCGTGAACCCTATTGTAAGTGCAAAAAATATAAAATTGATAAAGGGGTGCATATTTGAAAAAGTATCCTTCATCATTATTCTCCTGTTGCGTATCCTCCGCCGACATCATAGCCTAAGTTACAGGTGTAGCACCAGACCACATCGTCGCCGTTTTTTAGCACATATCGTGAACAGCCGTAGTTTGGAAACCATTCATTGACTTTGTACATCCAGCCCGAAAGAGAACCGCAGTCAAATTCGTAGAGGTTGCCGATGCCCTCGATATAGGCGCTGTTGTACGCGGGCGTCCAGGTCGACTCCATGTGGATGCCCTGCGCGCGGCAGACCTGCTGCAGCACGTCAAACACCGTGTCCCCCTCCGAAAAGGCGACCGTCGTCTCCGGCAGGAGCACGCCGTCGGACGGGACGATGTCCGCCTTGCCGGCCTTCAGGTCGTCCATGTGCGCGAGCACCGTGCTGCACTCGATCCGCACCGTGCAGCGCAGCGCACCGGCATCCTCCTGCGCCTGCCCGCCGCAAGCCGTGCACAGCAAAAGCAGCAGGCACAGCAGCAGCGCGAGCGCGCGCCGCTTAGCCACGCTGCACCGTCGCATTCACGACCGTGAGCGCGGCCGTCGTCGTGGCAAGGCTCTCTGATTCGTCCGCGGCGGCCAGCACGGCGTCCGACACCGTCAGCGCCGCCTCCGTCACGCCGTCGGCAAGCTGAAAGCGCAGCCGCACAAGCACGCTGCCCGTCGATGTGGCGAGCGTGCCGTCATCCTCCGGCAGGCACAGGGCGCGCGCGCTGCCGGTCTCGTTGGCGCGCTCGGAGTCGCTCTCCCACTCCGGCAGGCTGCCCATCACGAGCGGGATGTCCCCGTCCGCCGTGCCGAGAAACGTGATCTGCGTCGGGTCAAAGGCCACGGCGAGGCTCGCCGCCTCGTAGTGCGCACCGTCCGGCAGACCGGAGAGCACGACATCGACCGTGCACGCGCCGTCCGCGTCCGCGCTCTGGCACATGAGCGTGAGCGTGGGCTCGGTGTCCTCGACGCTCTTTTGCCGCAGGGCAATGCACAGCACCACCACCGCCGCGACCAGCAGCACGGCGAGCACGATGGCAATGTTCTTTTTCGTCCAGAAAGTCTTCATTGTCCGTCCTCCTGCGCCGTGGGCAGCGCCGTATTCTGTACAAAGCTGTCGGCCAGCGCGCGCACATCCTGCGCGTCGACGCGGCCGTTAAGATCCACGTCCATCGTCAGCAGCAGCTGCGTCTCCGGGACCGTGCTGGCGGCGCAGGCCGTGCGGATGTTCAGCGCGTCCTGCGCGTTGATGACGCCGTCGGCATTCACATCGCCGGCGGTCAGCACCGGCCCCTTACCTTCCGTCACGGTGTAGTTTGCCGTGTCGTTGAGCGCATCATCCGTCACGTCCGGCGCAAAGAGCCAGACCCACGTCGGCGTGTCGCTGCGCTCAGAGAGCACGGGGCTGTAGAGCAGCTGCGTCCCGTCGGAAAACGTGACCGTGCTGTCCGCCGCCGCATCCGGCAGGCACACGGCGACCGTGCGGTATCCGGCCGGGATGAGGCCGCTGCCGTCCGCCGTGCAGAGCACGCGCGCGACCGGCTCGTCGGGCTCAGCGGGCGTTTCGACCGTGGGCGCGTCTGTCTCCTGATAGAGGCCGCTCTGCCCGCGCTGGAAGCGCGAGACGGCCACGAGCGCATACACCGCCTGCTCCGTGGCGAGGCTGTCAACGCCGCCGGAAGCCTTGTGGCGGAACGCGGCCGCGCCCGCATCGTAAAACGTCAGCAGCGCATCGACCGCCGAGCCGCCGTCTTTGACGAAGCGGCTGTCCGTGTCCGGGTCGATGCCCAGCGCCGTGCAGGCGACGATGACCTGCGCGACGCTCTCGGCGTTGGCAGAGCCCCACGAGGTGAAGCCGCCGTCGTCGTTTTGCATGGCAGAGAGCGTATCAACACCGCGCGACACGGCCGCCGCGACGGCCGCCTCCCCGCGGTACGCCGCCAGCGCCTGCAGCACCATGGCCGTCACGTCCGGATCGGCCGCCGCGCCGTTCATCGCCCAGCCGCCGCCGGAGAGCTCCGCCGCGAGGATTGCATCCACGCACTGGCGGCGCACCGCGCTTCCGGACAGGTAATTGCGGCTGTCGAGCGCGAGCAGGGCAAACACCGGGCCGTTGATGCCCTGATTGCGCACCCAAGCAAAGTCGGTATACGGCGCGGTGAGGTCGCAGCCGCCGACCTGCGTCGCGTCGCGCCCGATGGCGGACAGCGCGAGGATGACGCGCGAATTGTCCGTGGATTTATAGGCGTTGAGCGCGCCGGCCTTGCCGGACGCCGCCGTGAGCTCCGGTGCTTTGGATGCGACGTCTGCATAGTAGCGCGCAAAATAGTCGCTGTCCACGGCAAAATACCCGCCGCGGGCCAGGCCCAGCACCGTCCACTCGTCGCCGTAGCCCGGCGAGGGGACGGCCGCCGCCTGATGCGCCAGCGCGGCCGAGAGCACCGGCTGCACATCCGCGCCCTGCGCCGTCGGGGCCGGCAGCACCGCGCACACGAGCAACAGCGCCAGACACAGCGCCAGAAACCGTTTGTTCGTTTTCATGATCTGCCTCCTGAAGGGGTCTTCTACGCACGCGGCCAGAGCGCGTGCGGGTTTTCCGAAATCACGCAACATTATACCAGCCGGATCGCGCAAAAGCAACGCTCTGCGGCATTTCCCGCCCCGGCGATGCATGGACTTTCTGTCAGGTTTTCCGGCAGGCCGCTTTTGCGCAATTTCCCACGCGCGGCGTGCTAGGATATCCCCATGGACGTCATCTATCTCGACAGCCTGTTCGGGCTGAATCTGCTGATCGACTACTGCCTCGTGCTGGTCTCCGCGCGCGTGTGCGGCGTGGTGCTGCGCCGCTGGCGGTACGCGCTCGCAGCGCTCATCGGCGCGCTGTATGCCGCCCTCATGGTCCTGCCCGGCTTCGGCTGGCTGGCAAACGGTATGATGAAGCTCGCGCTCGGCACGGCCATGGCGCTCATCGCCTTCGGCGGGGAGGCGCACCTCGTGCGGTGCACGGTGGTGTTTTTCGCCGTGTCGGCCGCGTTCGGCGGCGCGGTGTACGCTGCGAGCATGCTCGCGGGCGTGTCGCCGGGCAGCGGCGCGCTCGTGACGGTGTCGGGCCGGGTGCTGGCGCTGTCGTTCGCCGCGTGCTACGCGGCCGTGTCGCTCGTGTTCCGCCGGCGGGCCAGGGCCGCCGACCGCGAGGTGCGCACCGTGACGGTCATGCTCGCCGGGCGCAGCGTGACGCTCAGGGCCCTGCGCGACAGCGGCAACGACCTGCACGACCCGGTGTCCGGCCTGCCGGCGGCGGTGGTCGAGCGCGCGGCGGTGCTGCCGCTGTTTCCGGCGGTGCGCGCACTGCCGGACGACGCGGTGCAGGCGCTGGAGGCGCTCAGCGCGCTGCCGGAGTGCACCGGCCGGGTCGTGCTGCTGCCGTATCGTGCGGTGGGCGTGACCGGCGCGCTGCTGCCGGCGTTCCGGCCGGACAGCGTGAAGATCGACGGCGCGGCAGAGCCGATGCTGCTGGCGCTGAGCGCGCAGGCGCTCACATCCGACGGCGCATTTGCCATGGTGCTGCCGCCAAAAAGCTGAGGAGGGGTTTTTCGTGCCAGGATTTCTGGAAAGACTACATACGCTCTGGGCGGCGCTGCGGCTGCGGCTGCGCGGCGGCGCGCCGGGGCTGTTTTACATCGGCGGGAGCGACACCATGCCCGCCCCGCTCGACCGCGCGGCCGAGCAGCAGGCCATTCGGGCGCTCGCCGCCGGCAGCGAGGAGGCCGCCTCCCTGCTCATCGAGCACAACCTGCGGCTGGTGGTGTACATCGCGCGCCGGTTTGAAAACACGGGCATCCACATCGAGGACCTGATCTCGATCGGCACGATCGGCCTCATCAAGGCCATCCACACCTTCAAGCCGGACAAGAACATCAAGCTTGCGACCTACGCCTCGCGCTGCATCGAAAACGAGATCCTCATGTACCTGCGCAAGTGCAGCGCGCAGAAAACGGAGGTGAGCATCGACGAGCCGCTCAACACCGACTGGGACGGCAACGAGCTGCTGCTCTCGGACATTCTCGGCACGGACGCCGACGCCGTGAGCCGCCCGCTCGAGGACGACGCGGAGCGCGCCATGCTCCTGCGCGCCATCGAGACACTCGGCGAGCGCGACCGGCAAATCATCCTGCTGCGCTTCGGCATCGGCGGCGCGCGCGAGGCGACGCAAAAAGAGGTCGCGGACCTGCTGGGCATCTCGCAGAGCTACATCAGCCGGCTCGAAAAGCGCATCATCGCGCACCTGCGTCAGGAAATGCTCAAGCAGATGCAGTGCTGAAAATATGCCAAAGCGGCGGCTCCGACCGGAGCCGCCGCTTTGTCTGTCATTTTTTCACGCGGCACTGAATGCGCTGCACACCGCAAAAGAGCAGGAACACCACAAGATCGACCACCACGACGCTCGCGCCGGACGGCGTCTCGAGCACATAGGACAGCACCATGCCGAGCAGGAAATTCACCACTGACACCACGGCCGCGCAGATCGTGACCGAGCGGAACGTGCCGAACACGCGCATGGCCGTCAGCGCCGGGAAGATGATGAGGCTCGAGATGAGCAGCGCGCCCATCATGCGCATACCCAGCACGATCGTGACCGCCGTGAGCACCGCGAGCAGCATATTATATGCCTGCGTGTGTACGCCGGTCGCGCGCGAGAACGTCTCGTCGAACGTGACGGCGAAAATGCGCGGATAGCACAGCACGAACAGCGCCAGCACCGCCGCCGACAAAATCAGGCTCAGGCGCAGGTCGGCCGACGACAGCGACAGGATGCTGCCGAACATGTAGTTATTCACATCGGTGTTCATGCCGCTGGTCATGGACACGGTCATCACGCCGATGGCCAGTGCGCTGCTCGAGAGCAGCGCGATCGCGGCGTCGCCCTTGAGCTTGCCGTTTTGCGACAGGCGCAGCAGCAAAAACGCCGCCACGACCACGACCGGCACCGCCACGGCCAGCGGCGCGAGATTGAGCGCCGTGGCGATGGCGAGCGCGCCGAAGCCGACATGGCTCAGCCCGTCGCCGATCATGGAATAGCGCTTGAGCACAAGCGACACGCCGAGCAGCGACGCACACAGCGACACAAGCACGCCCACGACGAGCGCGCGCACGAGAAACGGATACGATAGCATTTCGAGGATGACTTTCATAGCTTCCGCCCTCCCAGAAACCGGCGCGCGGCATCGCTCTGCTTATACTCCGCCGCCGTGCCGAAAAAGAGCTGCTGGTGGCCCAGGTGCAGCACGTGCGTGGCGTAGCGCAGGGCGGCGTCGATGTCGTGCGTGACCATGATGACCGTGATGTCATTGCAGAGGTTCACGAGCTTGATGAGGTTATACAGTTCCCCCGTCGCCACGGGGTCGAGCCCCGTGACCGGCTCGTCGAGCAGCAGGAGCTTGCGCGTGGCGCACAGGGCACGCGCGAGCAGCACGCGCTGCTGCTGGCCGCCGGAGAGCGCCTGATAGCTGTGGTGCGCCAGATCCTCGATGCCCATGCGCTCCATGTTCTCCTGCGCACGGGCGCGGTCGGCCCGCGAATAGAATGGGCGGCCGTGCATCTGGTTGATGCAGCCCGAGCGCACGACCTCCGCCACGCTTGCGGGAAAGTCGCGCTGGAGCTGCGTCTGCTGCGGCAGATAGCCGATCTCGTTGCGCACGAGCCCGTCTCCGAGCGTGATGCTGCCCTGCTCCGGCGCTTTGAGCCCGAGCAGGCCCTTAATGAGCGTGGACTTGCCGGAACCGTTTTCGCCGACCACGCACAACAGATCGCCGCGCGAGACCGTGAAGTTCACGTCGCGCAGCACCGTCTGCCCGTCGTAGCCGAGGCAGACGTGTTCACAAGTAATGAGTGCCATAATTAGTTCAATGCCTCCCGCAGCGCCTGCACATTGCGCTCCATGAGCTGCAGGTACGTCGCGCCGTCTGCAAATGCCTGCGCCGTCACGTTGTGACAGGTCGCAAACTCCAGTTTTTTCGCGCCCGTGGCCTCGCAGATCGTGTCGGCGAGCTTGCCGTTCGACAGCTCGATCGTGAACACGACCGGGATGTTCTCCGCGCGCACCTTGTCGATCAGAAACGCCACCGTGGCCGCCGATGGCTCGGCTGCATCCGCGCAGCCGGGATAGGCGGCATAATAGTCCAGACCATAGGCCTCGGCAAAATACCGCAGTGGGAAACGGTCTGCAAAAACCATCGTTTTTCGCGCTGCATGCGCCACTACATCCTGAAATTCCGCATCCAGCTGGTCCAGCTTCTCCACATAGTCCCCACACCGCTGCGCATACGCCGCCGCGTGCGCGCTGTCGGCCGCAGCAAACGTATCCGAGAGCTTCTGGCAGATGCGCGCCGCGTTGCGCGGCGACGTCCAGACGTGCTCGTCCGGCTCCGTGCCGTCGGCCTCGTGGTCGTGCTTTTCCGTCTGCATGCCCTCGACGGTCTCCTCGTCGAGCAGCTCCACGCAGTCCATGAGCGTCACGACGCGCAGGTTCGGGTTGTCTACACCCTCAAGCACGGTCTTGACCCACGCGTCCGACTCGCCGCCGACGTAGACGAACACGTCGGCATTGCGGATAGCAATGATGTCTTTCGGCGTCGGCTCATAGGAGTGTACCTCGCAGCCGGGGCGCAGCAGCATCGTGACCGACACATCGTCTCCGCCGACCTGGCGCGCGAAATCGTAGGGCGCGAAAATCGTCGTGACGACGTGGAGCTTGCCGTCGTCCGCGTCCGGATTCTGCTGCACGGTGCAGCCCGAAAACGCCGACACGGCCAGCACCATTGCCAGCAGCACACACAGGCTCTTACGCATGGCCGTCACGCTTTCTGCCGCAGGCGGCGCACGTGCCGTAGATCGTCGTGCTGCGGCCGTCGACCGTGAAGCCGGCCGCGCGCAGCAGGTCCGACTGCAGCGCATCGGACACGTCCTCGTCCAGATGGATCAGCCGCCCGCAGTCCACGCACTTGAGGTGCAGGTGCGCGTCGCAGTGGCCAGGGTCCATGGCCTGATAGGCCGCGCTGCCGCCGCTCTCTGGCGCGAAGCGGCGCACAGTACCCTCTTCGACCAGGCGGTCAAGCGCACGGTAGACCGTGCTGCGGCCGGGAGCTTCGTCGCCCATGGCCGCGAGCAGCTGCTCGACCGTGAACTGCTCGTCCGCGTGCGCAGACAAAAACGCCAGCAGCGCACAGCGCTGCTGCGTGTGATAACTGTTTCGCATGGTTTCGCCTCCAAATCGGGAATGAATCCCGAATTCAAGCCGTAGCATACACGCAGTTTGCCCGTCTGTCAAGGGGAAAATGTAAAAATGTAAAAAATCCCGCCGGACATTGCGTCCGGCGGGATCTTGGGTTTGGATTCAGGCGAGGGCGGCCTCCGGCTCGCCCGCATCGCCGAGCGTGTCGCTGATGAACTGCGGCACCTGCTCGCGCGGCATGTCCAGCGCGATGGCAAGCTCTCCGTGGAGCATCTCCTCGGCGCGCTTCATATAGCGCTCGTCGACGAGGCCGAGCTTCTTGCCGCGCTCGGCCATCCGGCGGCGCTTGGCGCGCACGTCCTTGATCAACTGCAGAAGATCTGCGCAGGTGTAATCCTGAATGCACTGCTGATAGTGCTCATTGAGAAAGCGGAGGTTGGAATTTTCATAGACCTGCGCGGTCATCTGCGGAATGCGGTCAATGAGTGCGAGCGCCTCCTCGCGCGTGATCACAGGCCGCATGAACACCTTGCTGTCCACGGGTGTGAACACCTTGCCCTCCCGGTAGATGGGCGCGAGCGTATAGTACTCCCGGTGCTTGTCCACACCGGAGATCTTCGGCGTACCGATCTCCTCCACGCGGCAGACGCCCTCGTTTCCATACACGATCAATTGACCAATCTCGTACATTTGACTATCCTTTCCTCCGCCAGGCCTCAAAAACAAACAAATCGGGCGGCCATGCGGCCGCACTGCGGCCGCAAACCTGCCCCCTTGAAGTAGTGTAACACAAATTTTGAGAAAATGTAAGCTTTTTTTCATTTAGGTCTTGATTTTTTTGTGAAACCGGATAGAATAAACAATTTACAGAGCAAAACGACGCAATGGGCGCGCACATTTGCCGCCAAAGGGAGGAAGAACGGAATGCAGATCGAATGGTGCCGTATCTGGAAGGTACTGCTGGGCTGCGTGTGCACCGCCGCCGGTATCGCCCTGCTCACCTGCGGGCAGCTCGGCTGGGGTCTTACCGCGCTGGAGGCGGCCGTGCTGCTGCTCGCATTGCAGTACGCACCGCGCGGCACGCGGCTTTGGAAAACGTGGTGGTTCGTGGAGCTGGTGCTCGCGCTCGCCGTCACGGCGGGATGTGCAGG
>OGGU01001846.1_pt1 | contig 11555 bp, 6 predicted proteins | sample 1571241 | NCBI WGS metagenome assembly OGGU01 (sample SAMEA2581934, study PRJEB24529) | metagenome | biome: Human gut stool | place: China | collected 2011
GCCGGGCAATCTGTACAACTTCCACCCCGGCAGTCACGTCAAGCAGGGCGTGGAAGTGGCGACGGAGCAAATTTGTGACATGCTCAACGCGATTTTGTGGCAGGATATGAAAACGACCGTCCTGCTGGAAACAATGGCAGGCAAGGGCTCGGAAGTCGGGCGGACATTCGAGGAGCTGCGCGCGATTATCGACCGCACGGAACTGAATGACAAGCTCGGCGTGTGTCTGGACACCTGCCACGTCAGCGACGCGGGATACGACATCGTGAACCACTTGGAGGATGTGCTGGCGGATTTCGACCGCGTAATCGGGCTGAATCGCCTCAAAGCCATCCACCTCAACGACAGCAAGAACCCCTGCGGCGCGCACAAAGACCGCCACGAGCAGATTGGCAAGGGGTACATCGGGCTGGAGGCGCTGATGCGCGTGGTCAATCATCCGTCGCTCAAGCACCTGCCGTTCGAGCTGGAGACCCCGAACGACCTCGCGGGCTATGCGGCGGAAATCAAACAGATTCGGGAGTTGGCAGAATGATGCGGGTGAGTGCGGGCATTGTGCGCTATCCGGACGGGCGAATCCTCATCTGCCGCCGGGGCGAAGGGCGCAAAAACGCGCATTTGTGGGAGTTTCCGGGCGGCAAGCAGGAGGCGGGCGAATCACCGGAAGACGCATTGCGCCGGGAATTGCTGGAAGAATTGTCGCTGCCGATTGCGGATGTTTCGCCGCTGTGCCGCCGGGAAGCGCAGGGCATCACGTTCGACTTCCTGACCGCGACGGCAACGCGCGCGCCGGTGCTGACCGAGCACGAGGGCTACGCGCTTGTGCATCCGGCAGAGATGACGAAATACGTTTTCTGCCCGGCGGATGAAGTCGTGGCGCGCCAAATTGCGTTTGCGAACGTCCGCGCGTGCCTGTGGGACTTCGACGGCACGCTGATGGACACCTATCCCCTGCTGACAGAGGTGTTCGTGCGCATCGCGGCGGAAAACGGAGTGCGTCTGACGGCGGAAAACGCGCTTTCGCTGCTGAAAGGCACGCTGCGGGATGCGTGCGCGGCGCTGTCGGCGCTGACAGATGTTTCTGTGGATGAGCTGCTGAAGGAATGCCGCGCGGCTGAAGCGGAACGCTTGCTGGATGCCCCGAAGCTGCTTTGCGGCATACCGGAATTGCTGCTTGCGCTGCACGAGCGGGGCATTCGGCACTATGTGGTGACGCACCGTGACCTGCGCTGCCGTGACATGCTGGCGCAGTGCGGGGTGCTGATGCTGATTTCGGGCTTTCTCACCCACGAGGACGGCTATCCGCGCAAGCCCGCGCCGGAAATGGTGCAGGGCTGCCTGCAGCGATACGCCTTGGCGGCGGATGATTGCATCATGATCGGCGACCGGCCGCTGGACACCCGCGCAGCGGCATCCTGCTGGACGCGGACGGGCGCTTTGCGGGCGAAAAGTCGTGCGAGGCGCGGGCGGAAAATGTCGCGGAAATCGCGGAAATGCTGCTGCCTGACTGGTGCTTGTAACCGCGCGAACCGCCCGGCAAATTACGATTTTATCTACATGATATATGCACTACGATTGGAGGAATCACCATGCGGAAAATGCTCTGCCTGCTGCTGATGCTGGCAATGCTCACGCCGTGTTTGCCAGCCCTTGCAGAGGATACGGACGCGCTGGATGTCATTTTGCTCTCCAGTGCCTCCATCGAGCCGCTGCAGGAGACGCTGCGCCCCGGCAAGGCGGTCACGCTGCGGTTCACATCGCCTGTGGACGGCACCGCCACGCTGCTGCTGCGCGACGCGGAGACGCTTGAAACCGTGCTGCCAGTCGCCAAGGATTACCCCGTCACGGCGGGCGAAAACCAGATGCTGTGGAACGGCACATACGAGGGCGTTTTCGCGCCGGAAGGAATCTACCGGCTTGTGGCGCAGTTCTCCGACGGGTCAGAAGCAGACACCGCCATTCTGGTGGGGCAGATTGCGCCCTTCCTGACCTCCATTTCCGCGCTGGAGAGCACCGAGGACGGCGAAGTGCGTCTCTCCTTCTACGCAAGCGAAAACGGCCGCCTGACGCTGGGGCTATGGGGCGCAAGCTGGTCGCTGCTAAAGAACATTGACATTTCCGCCGGCACGAACGAAGTGACGGTGGATGCAACCGCCCTTTCGCCGGACACCGTCGCAATCAGCCTGACGCTGACGGACAACACCGGCTACTGCTCGAACGAGGAGCATGTGGCAGTGAATCCGGCATCCTTCGGCATCCTGCCGACGGCGCCCCCGACCGCCGAGCCATCCCCCACGCCGACGGCGACCCCGACTGCCGAGCCGTCCCCCACGCCGACGCCGTCCCCCACGCCGACGGCAGTTCCGACGCCATCCCCCACGCCGTCGCCCTCGCCCACACCCTCGCCCACGCCGACCCCGAACATCACCTTCACGCCGTCCTACGGCAGCCCGTATGAATTTCCGTCCGACGCGCCCGCGTCCTACTGGAACACGCCGATGGACTACACGGACGAAGCGGCTGTCTGGGCGATGCTGACCGCGCCGATGACGGTGGTCAAGGGCGACGGCCGCACGCAGGTGCGCATCCGCAAAGAACCGGACAGCAAGAGCGCCGCCATCGGCATCCTGACCCGCGCGACGCAGGGTGTGCGCGTGATTGAGACGCTGGACAACGGCTGGTCGCTGATTGAGTGCTACTCCTCCTCCTTCGCGGACAACACGGTGAAGGCGTGGAACCTGCTGGTGCAGGGCTACGTCGAAACGAGCACGCTGACGACCGTGGAGTGGGACAGCAACGACAAGTACGGCTTAGTGGTGGACAAGCTGACGCAGCGCCTGTACGTCTACGAGGACGGGCACCTGATTTCGACGCTGCTTGTTTCCACGGGACTTGCGAACGCGAAGCAGCCGTTTAACGAGACGCGCTCCGGCGAGTACATCATCGGCAGCTTCACGGGCGAATTCACCAGCGGCAACCTCTACTGCGGCATGGGGCTGCGCTACAACGACGGCGACCTGCTCCACGAAGTGCCGCACACCAAGCGCGCCGACGGCTCGAAGTCATACGCCTACAACGAACCCAAGCTCGGCACGCGCGCCAGCCACGGCTGCATCCGCGTTCAGCGCCTGCGCAACACGGAGGGGCTGAACATGAAGTGGCTGTGGGACAACCGGAAGCATCTGGGCCGCATGGTCATCTGGGAGGACTGGCAGGGGCGGCAGATTCCGATTCCGGACGACGACACCGTGCTGTACTACAACCCCAACGGCGGCTCATACTACCACCGCGCCGACACCTGCTACTCTGTGACGAAGGACAACGTGACGTTTGAATCCTTCACCTATGCGCAGCTGGACGAAGAACCGTACAGCAAGCTGGATTTCTGCCCGTACTGTGCGCCCGCGATGCGCAAGGCGGACATTGAAGCCATCAACGCCCAGTACGTCTTCGGCGGCGACCACGACCCGATTCTCACCGCCGCGCGTCAGCCCTATTTCGACTATATCGCCAGTCTCGATCCGCCGGAAGCAACCGAGACCCCGGCACCGTGAGGTAACACATGAACATCGTCGATTACGTCATCATCGGCATCATTGGCATTTCCGTGCTGTTCGGGCTGTATCGCGGCTTCATCGCCAGCGTGCTGAACATGGGGTGCGGGCTGATGTCGTTCCTCGCGTCCTTCTGGGTCAGCCCGAAGCTCGCCGCCGCCGTGCAGTCCAACCAGTCTTTTCTCAACATGCTGCTGCACTACACGGATGCGTCCAGCCGCATCGGCGACCTTGAAACCGCCATCACGAACGTCGCGACGCTCACCAGCCAGAGCATCAACAGCATCCTGGAGAAGGTGAACCTGCCCGCGCCGCTGGACACGCTGCTGCGCGTGAATCTGGAGAACAACGTATACGCCTCGTCGGGGCTGTCCACCGTCTCCGATTACGTCAGCCAGACGATTTTGCAGGCAAGCATCAACATCATCTGCTTCCTCGTCAGCTTTTTGGTGCTGTACATTGTCCTCGCCATCGTGCTGAACCTGCTCAAGGCGGTGTTCCGCTTTCCCATCCTCAAGCAGCTCAACGGCTTGGCGGGCGGCGCGTTCGGCTTCCTCCGCGGATTGCTCGTCTGCCTCGTGCTCTTCACGCTCGTTCCCCTCGTGCAGACGGTCATCCCGCTGGACATGGTGAACGACCTGATTGCCCAGTCAACCCTCGCGCCGATTTTCTCCAACGGCAACCTGATTCTCGCCATCATGAACGGCAAATTGTAAAATTTTTTGCGGAAGAAGGAAACGAAACGGCGTTGACGAACGTCTAATTACATGGGGGAGACTCCAGAGGCTCTGCCTCTGGACTCCGCAAGGGTCTTCGACCCTTGACCCATTCGCGCGATTGAGTTGGTGACACTTTCATACTACTATCGCGTGTTTATGCGAGGATTTCGCTCCTGCGGGAGCGACCAGAGGGCAATGGAAACAGACGAAGTCTGCGGTCGCCCTCTGGACTGCTTCGCATCCCCATATAAGTTTGTTGGATGTTATCGTTGCTTTTTAGTTAGTGTGCCTTTCGTACCCCCAAGCAGCATAACCGTACTGTTGCTTTAGGGCGACGGGCGAAGGGGTCAAGGGGGCGAGCGCAAAGCCCCCTTGTCGCCGCCGCAGCGGCGAAATCTTTAGAACATGCACACCTGACTGGTTTCGCTCAAGCCCTCCAGCGAACCGTGCGTCCGCAGCAGCTCAATGACCGCGCTGGAAATGCGTGTGCGCTCCTTCAAGTCCTCCACCGACATGAACGGGCCGCGCTCGCGCTCGCGCACAATGTTGATGGCAGCCGATTCGCCCAGTCCGCCCAAGGACGTGAACGGACACCGCAGCCCCGTTTCGCCCTCCATCTTGAATTTCTTCAGGTCGCTCTTGTACAGGTCGCATGGCAAGAACTTGAAGCCGCGCATGTTCATCTCCAGCACCAGTTCAAGGCTCGTCACGGCTTCCTTGTCCTTCGCGGACGCCTTCGGGTCAGCCTTAATCTGCTTGATTTTCTCGCGAATCGTCGCGGGGTCAATCAGCATCGTCATCGCGTCGAAACCGTCGCCGCGCACGGTGAAGTACGCACAATAATATGCCAGCGGACGATGCACCTTATACCACGCCACGCGCAGCGCCATCGTCACATACGCCACGGCGTGCCCCTTGGGGAACATGTACTTGATTTTCTTGCACGAATCCATGAACCACTGCGGAACGTGCTGTTCAATCATCGCCTGTTCCATTTCAGGCTTCAGGCCGCGCCCTTTACGGACGCTCTCCATCGTCGTGAACGCCATCTTCGGCGCAACGCCCTTGTCAATCAGGTAGTTCATGATGTCGTCACGGCAGCAGACGCACTCGCTCAATTTCGCCGTACCGTTTGCAATCAGCTCCTGCGCGTTGCCCAGCCACACGTCGGTGCCGTGGGACAGGCCGGAAATGCGCAGCAGCTCCTCCATCGTCGTCGGCTTCGTCTCATCAAGCATCCCGCGCACGAACGATGTACCGAATTCCGGCACGCCGAACGTACCCGTCAGGCAGCCGATATCCTCCGGCGTCACGCCCAGCGCCTTGGGCGACGAAAACAGGCTTCGCACGTCCGGGTCATCCAGCGGAACATCCTTGTAGCCGATGCCCGTCAGTTCCTCCAACATATGCAAAACCGTCGGGTCGTCGTGACCGAGGCAGTCCAGCTTAACCAGAATGTCGTGCATGGAGTTGAAGTCAAAGTGGGTGGTGGTAAAGTCGGAATTGAGGTCGTCAGCAGGGTGCTGCACGGCGGTAAACTGGTAGATTTCGTACTCCTTCGGCACGACGACCATGCCGCCGGGGTGCTGCCCCGTCGTCTTTTTCACGCCCTCGCAGCCCGCCGCCAGACGCTCCTTCTCCGTGTTGCCGACTTGCAATCCGCGCTCCTCGAAGTACTTCGACACATAGCCATATGCCGTTTTTTCCGCCAGACCCGTAATCGTGCCCGCGCGGAAAACGTGGTCATGCCCGAACAGCTCCTCGACGTTATGGAACGCGCGGTTTTGATATTCGCCGGAGAAGTTTAGGTCAATATCAGGCACCTTGTCGCCCTCAAAGCCGAGGAACACCTCGAACGGGATGTCGAAGCCGTCCTTCACGAGCTTCTGACCGCAGATGGGGCAGTCCTTATCCGGCAGGTCAACGCCGACTTTGTATTGGCTCTTGTCCACGTCGAAAAAGCCCTTGCGGCAATGGGTGCAGCGGTAATGCGGCGGAAGCGCGTTGACCTCTGTGATGCCGCACATACGCGCAACGAGGCTCGAACCGACCGAACCGCGGCTACCGACAAGGTATCCATCCGCGTTGGACTTGCTGACCAGCCGCTGGGCAATGTTGTACAGCGTCGCGAAGCCATAGCCGATGATGGATTTTAACTCCTTGTTCAGCCGATTCACGACGATTTCGGGCAGCTCATCGCCGTAGAGTTCCTTCGCCGTGCCCCACGTCATATTCTGAATATTGTCCGCCGCGTCCTCCCAGAACGGCTGGAAGGTGTCCTCGCCCTTGGGGTGCTTAGGGAACAATTGCAGCTTGTCCACCTGATCCGCAATCTTCCGCGGATTGTCGATGACGACCTCGTGGCACTTTTCCGCGCCAAGGTAGGCAAATTCCTCCAGCATCTCGTTCGTCGTCTTGAAGTACAGCGGCGGCTGCATGTCGGCATCATCGTAGCCCATGCCCGCCTGAATGATGGAGCGGTTGATGGCGTTGTGCGGGTCAAGGAAGTGCACATCCCCCGTCGCGACGACCGGCTTGCCCAGCTCGTCGCCCAGCTGGACGATTTTGCGGTTGATGTCCCGCAGCGCCTCGTCGTCCGCCACGCGCCCCTCGCGCACCAGAAACGCGTTGTTGCCCACGGGCTGGATTTCCAGATAGTCATACCACGACGCGATTTCCTTGATTTTCTCCCACGGCTCATTTTCCAGCACCGCGCGGTAGAGGTCGCCCGCCTCGCACGCGCTGCCGATAATCAGCCCTTCGCGGTAGCGGTCAATCATGAAACGCGGCATATGCGGGCGACGGCGGAAGTAGTCCAGATGCCCAATGGACACCAGTCGGTTGAGGTTGACCAGCCCCTCCTGACTTTTCACCAGCAGGATGACGTGGTAGCTTTCGCCGATGGCGCCGCCTTTGAGCGTGTTCAGGTCGCTGAGTTTGGTGAACCCGTGCTCTTCCTTGGCGATTTTGAACATCTTCGCCAGACAGTACGCCGTCGCGGTTGCGTCGTGGACGGCGCGGTGGGCGTTTTTGAGGCTCACGCTCAGCGCCTTGCAGACGCTCTTGAGTTTGAACGACTTCAGTTCCGGCAGCAGCTTACGCGACAGGGACAGGGTATCCAGAATCGGCGCGTTGAACTCGCGCCCCAGCCGGCGCCGCGCCGCTTTGAGCAGCTTGCCGTCAAACGCGGCGTTGTGGGCGGCAATCGCGGCATCGCCGATGAAATCCATCAGCTTCGGGATAGCGGTCTCCGCCGTTTCCTTATCCGCCAGCATCATGTCCGTAATGCCCGTAATTTCGGTAATTTTCGGCCGCAGGGGAATTTTCGGGTTCACCAGAATCGACAGCGTATCCACCAGCGTGCCGCCGGTCATTTTCACCGCGCCGATTTCAATCACGCGGTCTTTCAGCGTGTCCAGCCCGGTGGATTCAAAGTCCAACACGACGATGGTATCATCAATCGAGCGGTCGTCTTCATCGGTGACGACCTGCGTTTCGTCGATGAGGTAGCCCTCGCAGCCCGGGATCAGCTTAATCGGCTGCTTTTTGACGGCATTGAACGCCGCCGGGAACGCCTGCACCACGCCGTGGTCGGTAATCGCGACGGCGGGATGCCCCCACTCGATGGCGCGCTTGATGAGGTCGCCCGCCGGGGTCAGCGCGTCCATGGTGGACATGTTGGTGTGCATGTGCAGCTCGATGCGCTTTTCCTCCGCCGTGTCCTCGCGCCTGATGCGCTCCATCGGCACCATATCGCGGATGGAAATGGACAGCTCATGCGCGAAATTATCGTACATGCACTCGCCGCGCACCTTGACGTTCAGCCCCACCTTGATTTGGTTGACCTTGTCCATCACCGCCTGACGTTCCTCGTCGGTAATCGGCGGCGGCGGCGCGTCGTCGTCCTTCTTCTTGCCGAAGGGCAGGCGGCGGTAGCGCATGAACGCCTTGCAGAGGATGGACGACGTATAGTCGGTAATGGCGAAGGTGACGAGCAGCAGTTCGCCGCCCTTGAGTTCCTTCGTTTCCAGCTTGAAAATGTCGCCCTGCACGACGACCAGCCCCGCGTCGCTTGCCAGCTCCTTCATTTCCATCGGCGGATCGGCAATTGCGCGCCCCATAATCGGCTTACCGATGGCGTGGTCGGTCATCACGGGCAGCATCGGGTCGCGCTCCGGCGTTGTCTGCTCCGGCTTCTTCTCGCGCGGCGCGGACGGCTTGCGCTCCTTGTGCTCCTTCGCGGGCTTGGCGTCCCCCTGCGTCATCGCGGCAATCTGCTCCGGCGTGTAGGTGACGGTCTGCTCGCGCAATCGCTCTTCGCGGATTTCCGCCAGCCGCTTCTCCTGATCACCCGCGACGGTCAGTTCCACCATCACCTCGGCGGAAAAAATGTCCTTCACCGCCTGTGACAGGCGCGCCGCGACGTTCTGCCGCCCCATGTATTCCAGGCTGAACGCGTCGGGGAAGGTCAGCGTGATGCGCTTGCCGTCGCACCGCCAGTCGATTTGGCTCATCCAGCTGGCGGACGCGGGATAATTGCGGCGCAGGAAGTCGGTCAGCACCTGCTTATACGCGCTGATGTTCTCCAGAAAATCGTCCTTCAGTCCCGGCGAGACGACGCGCAGCGCCAGCGGCTTTTGCGGGAAAACGCGCCGCAGAAGCGCTTCCAGCTTCAGGAACGATGCTTCCTCCACCAGCACATTTGACTCAAACGTGATGTACACCTTGCCCTGCGACTGCACATACACCACGCGCGGCGCATGGAGCTGCCCCTTGAGCTGCGGCAGCGCTGCATACACCTGCGCGAGCAATTCATCGTAACTCATGCTGCTTCCTCCTTCCCTATAACGACGACGAGCCAAGGGGGGACTTCGTCCCATCTCATCTCCCCCTTGACCCCACCAGAGGGTCATTGACCCTCTGGACTCCCTTTCGCGCGATTTAGTTGTGCGCGATTCCATGCTGTGTCCGCGTGTTTATCCGACCTCATCCGTCGCTGCGGCGACACCTTCCCCATAGGGGAAGGCAGGGATGGCTGAGCGAAGCGAAGTCGGATGAGGTCGTCCCCGCTTTTCCGCCGAGAAAGCGTCATTTCCCCGCTTTTTCCGCCGCAATCTTCCGTGCCAGTTCAATCAAGCGGTCAGCCAGATTCTCCTCGACCACCATCGGCTCCTGCCCCTTGACGAACAGTACACCGCCGCGCTTGCCGCCCGCCATGCCAATGTCCGCTTCGCGCGCTTCGCCGGGGCCGTTCACCACGCAGCCCATCACTGCCACCTTCAGCGGCACTTGAATATCCGAAAGCTCCTTCTCCACGCGCGCGGCAATGCCCGCCACGTCGATGCACGTCCGCCCGCACGTCGGGCAGGACACCAGCTGCACGCCGTGCGTCCGCAGATTCAGCGCGCGCAGGATGTCCCACGCCGCCTTTGCTTCCGGCACGGGGTCGCCCGTCAGGCTGACGCGAATCGTGTTGCCGATGCCCTCCGCCAGCAGCGCGCCGATGCCAATTGCGCTCTTGATTGTCCCCTGCCCCGGCAGACCCGCCTCGGTCACGCCGACGTGCAGCGGATAATCGCAGCGCTTCGCCGCCAGCTCGTAGGCGGCAATCGTCAGACGCACATCCGACGCCTTCATGGACAGCACAATGTCCTCGAAGCCGACTTTCTCCAGCATCCGCGCGTGATTCAGCGCGCTTTCCACCAGCCCCTCGGCGCACGGCTGCCCGTACTTCGCCAGAATATCCTTCTCAATCGACCCGGTGTTCACGCCGATGCGAATCGGGATGTGGTGCGCCTTTGCCGCCGCCGCCAGTTCCCGGACGTGCGCTTCGCCGCCGATGTTGCCGGGATTGATGCGCAGCTTATGGATGCCGTTTTCCGCCGCGGCAATGGCAAGGCGGTGGTTGAAGTGGATATCCGCCACCAGCGGCACGGGCGAGCCGTCCACCAGCGTGCGGACGGCGCGGGCGCAATCCTCGTCGTACACGCTGACGCGCACGATGTCGCAGCCCGCTTTCGCCAAGGCGCGAATCTGCGCAAGCGTCGCCTGTGCGTCGCGCGTGTCGGTGTTCGTCATGGACTGCACCCAGACCGGGTTGTGTCCGCCCAGCGTCAAGTTGCCGACGCGAACCATTCTCGTTTCGTACATATCATTCACCTCAGTGTCCCATCAGGGTCCAAACGTCCTTGAATACCAGCAGAATCATCAACCCGAAGAGCAGCGCCATGCCAATCAGGTTGACGATGGCTTCCTTCTTCTGCGGCAGCGGCTTGCGGCGGATGGCTTCCACCAGCAGGAACAGGAACCGCGCGCCGTCCAGCCCCGGAATCGGCAGCAGGTTCATGATGCCCAGGTTGATGGAGATGACGACCAGCGCATTGATGAACGCCGCGAAGCCGTAGGTGTTGACCTGCTCGCTGACCGCCGCGACTGTGCCGACGACGCCGCCGACTTCATTCAGCCCCGCGCCCGTCGTGACCATATCGCGCAGCGCCTGCCCGATGATTGTCGCGGCGTTGACGCACACGTTCCAGCTGTCCCGCACAGCCTCCCCGAACGACACGGGCAGCATCTCGCCCGACGCAACCGCGCTGACGTGGATGCCCATGCGGTAGCGCCCGGTTTCCGTATCATAGAACGGGGTGAGGGTGATTTCGGTGCGCTCACCGTCGCGGCGGATGCCAAGCACCATCGCGTCGCCCTGCGAGGCGTTAATCAGCTCCGTCAGCGACTGCGACGCGTTTTCAGGATTCGGCGCTGTGCCGTTGACGTCAAGGATAATGTCGCCCGCCTGAAGCCCCGCGGTGTACGCCGGGCCGCCCTGCTCCACGTCCGCGACGAGGGCTTCCGTCCCCGTCACGCCGCCAATCCAGAAGTACAGCACCAGCACCACCAGCGGCAGCAGGAAGTTCATGCCCGGCCCCATCAGCACCGACAGCATCCGCTTCCAAACCGGCTGCTTGCCGAACGCGCGCGGGTCGTTCGTGGCTTTGCCCTCCACATCGTCCTCGCCGTAGAACGCGCAGTACCCGCCCAGCGGGATGCACCGCAGCGCGAACTTCGTCCCGGACTTTCCCGTCCACCCGACGATTTTCGGCCCGAAGCCAATCGCGAACTCCATGACCTCTATCCCCGTCATGCGCGCGAAAATGTAATGCCCAAATTCATGCACCGTAATCAGGATTCCCAGCAGCAGCAGCGCCACCAGCACCGAAACAACTGTCATAGCTTTCCTTTCTGATAGAGGGGAGGCGCAAGGGGCTTCGCCCCTTGACCCCAC
>OGGU01001849.1_pt1 | contig 11534 bp, 11 predicted proteins | sample 1571241 | NCBI WGS metagenome assembly OGGU01 (sample SAMEA2581934, study PRJEB24529) | metagenome | biome: Human gut stool | place: China | collected 2011
ATCTGCATGGCAACAGTCTGGCACTGATTCAGGTTGAAAACACCTATGACGGAGTCATCCGCGAAAAAGGTGGCGTCTTTCAGTCCTCCAAGCGAAAAGGAGACGGCGTCGGACTTCAGTCCGTCCGTCACATCGCAGAAAAATCCGGCGGGGTGAGTACGGTTACCTATCAGGACGGCGTATTCCGCGCAAGGGTCATGCTCCGGGGATAAAGGCGGAGAGAGGGAACGCCGGACGCCGCAAACAGAGTTGGACTCTGGGAGATATCGGAGCAAGCACAGTCCGCTCAGCGGGCGGTGTCGGTCTGCGCAGCCCAGCGGGGCCGCGACGCCTGCGGAACAGCGACACGCATAAGCGCATCGCTGTCCCGCAGGCTCTCTGTGTCCTTCAGAAGCGCCTCCGGCCAAGGCCAAAAAGCGGCAAAGTTTGCCGTTCTGACACCCGGCCGCGCAGGGTTTCCGAAACGTGTGAAACGCTCCGAGGGTAGAGATACCACCCCCCATCCGAAACGACCCCCTGTTTCGGTGTGTGAGCCCTTGTGTGCGATCCTTCTCCGAAAGCCGAGTGTGTACCCACTTTCGCCTGTGAAAGCAAACGTGGGCCGTTTGTGTCGGAGGTGTTGAAGGCCGTGTGACCAACGTGTTGGAAACGTTGGTATGACTGCATTTCCTACGCCTTTCACGGCTTTTTCGAGGACGAAAAAGAAAGCAGGATAAACGGTTGGCGTCGGAACCAACGCTCTGCCCAATCACTTCTGCCCGCACGCCTGCCCGCAGGCAGGTGTTTCGTAGGCCAACCGCCCGCAGTGCGGGCGGCTCTTAGGCCGGAGATGTAAGGGCAGTTGACGGGGGTTTCAGCGCAGTCGGTTGTGGCGCCTTTTGAAGAAAATTTCAGAGCGGCTGGCGTCTTGGTTCCCGCAAACGCAGATGTCCCAAGGATTTTGGTGGTGCCTTGTGGCCGTTTCGGAAGGAAATCGAGGTAATCACCTTCGCGTGATCAATGGTGCAGGGCAAGCGTGTTTTGAGTCACCGCAGTCAATGAAAAGAAACTTTCGACCGTTCAAAAATCGCACCGCTGTAACCAAAGAAGAACGCCTCCGGCAGCGCAGAAATTGCGCCGCAATAGACAAAGATAGGGCAGCGAAGTTCTTCCAAACTCAAATGATAACTTTCTGATAACGATTCCGTTTTTCGGTAGCTTTGTTCCCTTGATTACGGTATTGTTCGTTGGCAAAGGAGGCTGATACCATGCCAAAAAGACGAGCGAACGGAGAGGGAAACATCCGAAAACGCAAGGACGGCCGCTGGGAGGGCAGGTACACCGCCGGCCGCGACCCAGAGACGGGCAAGGCCATCTACAAGAACGTCCTGGGCCGGACCCAGGGAGAGGCAAACCCGAAAGCGGCCATTGAAGAAATCAAGGGCCTGGACGTGACCATGATGGGAAAGTACATAGTAGGTGCTTGGATGGATAAGTGGTTCAAAAACTATGCAAAGATCAAAGTGAGATCATCCTCCCATCATGCCTACCAAGGGTATATCGACAACCACATCAAGCCGGATATCGGCGAAGTTCCGCTGGAAAAACTCACTTCTCTGGAATTACAGAAGGTCTGCAAAAAATTACTCAACAGTGGAAGAATCGACAGAGTCGAGAGCAAGCGGCAGCCCAGGGGTCTGAGTCCCAAGACGGTGCGGAACATCTGCCAGGTCATCGCCTCAGCCATGAAGCCGGCCAAGGAGAAAAAAATTATTGCCACCGATCCCACCGAGGGCTGCGCCCTACCGAAGCTGGAACATCGGGAGATGAAAACATTGCCCGTCGAGCAGTTGACCTCCTTTCTGCAGGAAGCCAAGGAGAGCGGCGTCTTCGAGATGTACTATGCGGAGCTGGCGGCAAGATTGAGAAAAGGCGAATTGCTTGGCCTCAAATGGGAGGAAATTGATTTGGACCGGGGCGGCCTTTGGGTGAAACGGCATGGTGCTCGCATCAACGGAGAGGTGGCGGCATCGCTCAAGACGAAAAACGCCAACCAAACGCTGCCGCCGGCGGAGGATACCATTCAGGTTCTGAAACAGCAGAGGAAAAAAACGTCAGCAGTCCCTGGGTGTTTCCCTCACCCACCGGCGGTCTATCTCACCGGACAGCGTCCTGCATATACTCCACCGGGTGCTGAGACGGGCGGGTCTGCCTCGGGTCAGGTTCCACGATTTACGGCATACATTCGCACCGCTGGCCCTCCAGAACGGGGTAGATATCAAGACGATATCCGGGATGCTGGGGCACTTCAGCGTGGGGTTCACCCTGCATACCTATGCCCCCGTCACCACAGCGGCCCAGAAGGAGGCGGCTAGGACCATGGAGAAGGTCCTGACGGCGGCAATCTGAAAGTGGAAAAATGGTTCCAAACAGCAGGAAAGCCTTGGCACGGCAGAGTTGCGCCAAGGCACGTTTTTTGCCCTGTATGGGTCATGGTTTGGGGCAACTGCAAATTTTGTAAAATCGCGTTATTTCTCCGGAAACCTTTGGATGCAAAGGCAGAAAAACCGTCTGATTTCATAGAAATCAGACGGTTTTGTGATTGCGGGGCATGACTTGAACCTACGACCTCCGGGTTATAAACTGCTATCGTTTTCTCTATCCGCTGCACCGCAACGTTTTCCGGACTTTTGTGGGACCTGGAATCGTCCAAAACCCGGAATTCATTTCTTCCTACTCCATGACGGTTTTCAGCAATCTGTGGCAAGTCATGGGGCGGGGAAAGATGCCGAAATAAGGAGCACAAGAAATGCATCTAACGGTTTATGCTTACATATTGGGGGAGATGTGTTAACACCACATTGCATGAATCAAACGGAACGGGCCCTGGGTCTTTGCAGCTCCGATGTTCTTCCAGATCAATATCCCATCGCAGCGTTCGGGAAGATGACAATCAGTTCCGGGAAGAGCATCATAAAGAAGCAAGCAACCAGGAAAATAATAACATACGGCATGACCGCCTTGTACATAACCTTGGTGTCCACTCCCGGAGGTGCCACACCCTGCAAGTAGAACATATTGATGCCAAAAGGCGGAGTAATCATGCCCAGGCAAAGAGTGACACACAGAATCAGGATGGTGGCGTTGGTGTCCAGGGAAGAAGCCTGGATTACCGGCAGCAGAATGGGAATGGCAATCATGATGATAGGCGTAGTGTCCAGGAACATCCCCATCACAAAGAACAGCGCAAAGATCAGCAGCATCAGGGGCAGGCCGTCCAGATTGGAGCTTGCAAAAGCAGCGGCTACCACGTCAGACAGGCGGGTGATATTCACCAGGGAGTTGTAAGCGGCGCCTCCCATGAGAATCCACATAAGCATGGCGGAGACCTCCATGGTCTGGATGAGAGAGGCCCGCAGATTCTTCACATTCAGTTTCCGGGTAATCAGGGCATACACCATGGAGGCGAAAGCGCCCACACCGGCGGCCTCAGTAGGTGTTGCGATTCCGGCATAGATGCAGCCCAGCACCAGAACGATGATGGCAATGGGGGCGATGACCTTTTTAAACACCCGCATCTTCTCGCCCCAGGAGGGACGCTCGGCCTTGGGGATGCCGGGGCCCAGCTTGGGATTGATGGCACAGCGGATGCCGATATAGATGATGAACAGCAGGGCCAAGCCTACGCCGGGCAACGCACCGCCGGCAAACAGCCAGCCTGCGGACACGCCGGTATAGGAAGACATGATGATCATGATGGTAGAGGGCGGGATAATGGGGCCCAGGCAGCCACCTGCCAGCACGGGGCCAGTGGCCAACGCTTTATCATAACCACGGTCCAACATAGCTGGCAGTGCAATCAGCCCCATCATGATGGTAGCGGTGGCCGCCACACCGCTCATAGCGGCGATGACTGCCGTGGTGGCCACTGTGGCCATAGCCAGACCGCCATTGATACCGCCAAGCCACTTGTGGAAGAATTCGTAGATGTCTCCGCCGATGCCGGAGGTCTGGAGGAACGCCGCCATCAGAGCGAACATGGGGATGGCCAGCAGGGACTCCGACTGCATCTGATAGACAAATGCTGCGTTCAACACATTCAGCAGGCCAGAGCCGTAGAACACCAGCAGGATGACTGAAGCCACGCTCATCATGGCAAAGCAGATGGGGATGCCCAGCGCCATCAGGGCTACCAGCCCCAGCAGCAAAATGATAATATCAGGACTCACTGTATGTCCTCCTTTCCGGTTTCGTCAGGCAGATGCTCAGCGGACTTCACGATTTCAATTGCCTCCGCGACTTCGTCGGAGTTGTTGGTGAGTTCAATCTTGCCTGCCATAGCGGCTACATTCTTGATAAGCTCACTGATGGCTTGAATGAACATCAGTGCAGCGCCCAGAGGCACCCAAAACCGGATGGTCCACATGGGAGACCCCCACACGGAAGAGATCCGTTCATTGAGGCGGAAGGACAGTAGGAAGATGTTTATTCCGTAGATAAATACCAGCCCCATACAGATTAGGACCAGAATGGCGGTGGCGATATTGATACCGCAGCGGACTTTGACAGGGAATTTATTATAAAGCAGATCCACTCGCACCAGGCCGCCCTTCCAGTAGCAGTATCCGCCGCAGGCCATCAGCATCAGGCCCCAGATCTGGATAATCAGCTCCCATGCCCAGACGGTTGGAGACTTGAGGACATAACGTGAGAATACCTCAAAGGCGGTGAGGCAGATCATGGGCAGAAGAATCCAGGCGAAGATTCTGCCAATGGTCCGATTAATGGCGTCAATGCCGCCTGATAATTTCAATAGTGCGTTCATGTCTCACTTTCCCTTCTCTTGAATTCTATTTTTCTGTGAGGAACGCGCGGACTCAGTAATCCACTTGGCGGCCATAGTCACGGTTTTGCTGCTTGATGATCTCGATACCGCGGGCCATACGCTCGCTCTTGGCGGCCAGCTCTTCCCAGGTCTGGGTGACAGCAATTTCACGCATCTCGGCCAGGACGTCATCAGGCAGCGGAGACAGCTCAGTGTAGCCGCCCTGGATAGCGTCTCGAACACTTTTCTCCGTACCAACCACATGGGCCTGGCCGATGACGCCGATGTTGGCCAGCCGGATGGTCTCGTCCACGATGCTCCGCAGGTCCTCAGGGAGCTTGTTCAGGCTGTCCTGATTCACCACGGTGGCCATTTGGCAGAAGCACATGGAGGGGCTGAGGGCGTACTGCGCCACCTCGCGGATGTTGTTGGAGTCACTCAGAGAGGACCATCCATACAGAGCGCCGTCAATGGTGCCCAGCTGCAGGGCCTGATAGACCTCTGTGCCGGCGATGTTGGTGGGAGAGGCCCCCAACGCAGCCAGGAAGTCGCCCCACACGCCCAGAGCGCGGATCTTTTTGCCGTGGAAGTCCTCCAGGCTCTCTACCTGGAAGTTTGCCAGGACGTTGTAGTTGGGCTCATGGGCATTCCAGTAGTATTTGAGATTCAGTTCTCCGTAGGCCTCCTGGATCACATCCAGCAACCCATAGTTCTCCATTACGTCATAGATTTCGGCGGAGCTCTCCCATGCAAAGGGGATGCCGCAGGCCAGATCCGCCTCCGGAATCAGGCCGGAGAAGGTGGAGCCGAAGATGACGGCACAGTCAAAGGCATTTTGCGAGAGATAGGTCAGTATATCGGAGGTCTGGCACAAAGCGCCCGGCTCATACAGCTCCACCTGAAGGCGGCCATTGGTAGCGGTCTCCAGAGCCTCCTTCAGGTTGGTGGCCATATCGCCCTGCAGGGAATTCAGGGAGTAGCTGCTCTGCAGGCGCCAGGTGATCGTCTCGCCACCGGAGGAGCTCTCTCCCACGCCTGAATCGCTGCCAGCGGTATCGCCGCCGCAAGCAGTCAGCAACGTCAGCGACATACACAGTGCCAGAATCAGCGCAAACAGTTTTTTTGCATTCTTTCTCATGATCCTTCCTCCTAAAGTCTTGTATGGGGGATGTGTTTTACTGGCCGGTATACTGCGGCTCCCGCTTTTCCAGGAAGGCGGAAACACCCTCCTTGAAATCCGCATGACGAGCCATGTAGCGGGTGTAAGTCACCTCCAGCTCATCCTTCCGGTGGATCTGGAAATCCTCCTGCTCATTCATGCAGGCTTTCAGGTACCGCAGCACCAGGGGACCACGGCGGCACAGCTCCCGCGCCTTGTCCATGGCCGCGGGCATCAGTTCCTCCAGCGTGTCTACCACCATGGTGACACCGCCGTACTTGTCGTGGAGCTCTTCTGCGGTGATGAAGGTGCCGCAGTAGCTCATATCCCGCTGGATCTGGGGGGGCAGAATGCGGGCTAGATGGGCGCTGCCGCCCACCACGCTGAGCTTTGCCTCCGGTGCGCCGAAGAGGGTCCCCTTCACGGCGATAGAGATATCCGCACCGGCGGGGTAGCACACGCCGCCGCCCAGGCAGGTGCGGGACAGCTCCCGGCCCACGTGCAGCTCATACAGGGCGTGGCCGCCCTCGTGGACCACGGAGTACAGGGACGAGGCCACTAAGTCCGCGTGATAGTTGGTGGTGATGCGCACGTCGTCCCGGGAGAAGTTGATGGTGAAGGGGTGCTCCGTCTCCCCCACGATGCAGTGGTCGCGGTCGATGTCCATGACGCCCATGACGAAGTCCGTGAACTCCCGCTGGATGGCCACGGGGAAGTCCCGGTGCAGGGGGGCGTCGTTCACCCGGTCGGCATGGGCCTGGACCTGCCCGATCAGGGGCACCAGATCCCGGCGCAGGGCGGCGAAGAACCGGTCGCAGGTGTCCCGGGTCAGGCCCCGCTCAAACCGGTCCAGCTGGGCGTCATAGGGGTCCTTGTCCGGCTGCATGTATTCCGCCAGGCGGCGGCAGCTGTCGAAGATCCGCTGGAGATACGGCTCAAACAGGGCATAGTCGCTGCGCTCCTTGGCCTCGTGCCACACGGCGTCGGCCTTGGACACCAGCTGCTGATAGGCCACAAATTCCTCCTGGGGAATGCGGTGGGTCTGTTCATAGTCCCGCCAAAGCTCCGATACCTTCCGGGCGGTGACGGGGTCCAGCCGGTCCCGGGCCTGCACCAGGGTCTGGAGCATCTCCACCGTCTCCGGGGCGGTGGTCAGAATGTAGCTCATGCGGGACAGCTCCCCCAGGGTGTCGGCCCGGACGTCCGCCGAGCCCTTGGGGGCCGCAGTGGCTCCGTCGTAATACAGCACGCCGGAGGCGTGGTTATAGGCAAAGGCCTGCTTTTCATAGGCGGCCAGCCTTTCCAGTGCCTGAGATACGGTCATTTTGCGTCTCCTCCTGTTTCAAATTCTGAAAATATCGTACCCCATACGCCGCCGGATGTCAACCGGTGAAAGATTTTTCGAAGCCGGGGCATACTAAGGCCGGAGGTGAGAGAGATGAAGCGAAAGGACCGCGGCTTCCCCTACGACGCCGCGCCGGACGTGCATCAGTTCCGGGGCGTGCCCCAGAATTGCTTTGACCTGGTGAACCAGTACGGCACCTATAATATCCAGCCCACCACCGACACGGAGAATCTGTTCCCCCTGATCGGGCCGGAAATGCCGGAGCGTTGGCGGCATATGAGCCTGGGAAAGGACGACCTGGAGCATCTGGGATAGCCCACCGCAGGGAGCGGCGGGCGGGATAAAAGGCAGGCGGGGCGGGGCCCCGGGCATCGCACACGCCCCGCCTGCCCTTGAAAAAGCATTGACACCGGCGGCAGAACCCTTATAATGGTAGTATCACCACTGAGGAGGCCGCTATGGACAACAAGAAAAAAACCGACAGCATCATGCGCTATGTGGTGTATCTGCTGTGCGGCGTGCTGCTGGCGGGGTATTCCCTGCTGAAATGGAACGCTATGAGCGAGATGAAGTATCTCTATCTGGCCATCGGCGTGATCTGGGTCATTTACGGCGGTGTCCGGGCCCTGGTGCTGGCCCGGCGGCAGAAGCAGAACCGGGAATAAGCAATGGGCGTACCGCAAGCGGTACGCCCTGTCTGCATTTATCCCCCCAGCAGCCACAGCACCACGCCGTATACCACGCTGGCGGCGGTGCCGAATACGATCACAGGCCCGGCAATCAGGAACATTTTGGCGGCCATGCCGGTGATCAGGCCCTCGGCCCGGAAGTCCATGGCCGGGGACACCACGGCGTTGGCAAAGCCCGTGATGGGCACCAGGGTCCCGGCTCCGCCGAACCGGGCCAGCTTGTTATACAGGTTCAGCCCCGTGAACAGGGCCGACAGAAACACCAGACTGATGGAGGTGGCGGAGGCGGCGTCCTCCCGGGGCAGCAGCATCAGCCAGCCGGTCTGGATCAGCTGGCCCACCACGCAGATGGCCCCGCCGATGGCGAAGGCCAGGGCCATGTCCTTCAGCAGGGGAGACTTCTTCTGCATGCCCTTGACATAGGCCTGGTATTCCTGGGGTGACATATCCATGATTGCAGCACATCCTTTCGCCTATAGTCTGCCCGGCGGCGGGGCTTTTATCCCCGGCGGCGGCACAAAACCGCCGCTTGACAAGGGGGGCGCAAGTTGCTATGCTGGTGAGGACAGCTTTCCATTTGCCGAAAGGAAGAGGTTCTTATGAAGAAAAAGACAAAACAGGCGGGTCCTGCCGCCTGGCTGCGGGAAAACAAGTGGACCTGCGCGGTACTGGCGGCGGCCCTGGTGCTGCTGATCGTGGGGCGGCTGCTGGCAGCCCCGGCCCGGGTGGAAGCCGGCCAGCCGGAGGAGCGGGCGGACTATGAATCCGCCGTGGTGGAGCAGGTCCTGTCGGACTCCACGGAGAAGGACCCAGCCGCCGACAACGGGTACCGGGGAGAGCAGCTGCTGCTGGTTACCGTGAAGTCCGGGGACTATCAGGGCCAGCAGATGCAGGTATATAACTATGTGGGTCCCCTGTACGGCGGGCCCCTCCACGCCGGGGACCGGGCCACCATCCTGATCTCCAGCTATTCCGACGGCACCGTCAACGCCACGGTGTATGAATTCGACCGGCTGATCCCCCTGGCCATCGTGGTGGCGCTGTTCATCGCGGCGGCGGTGATCGTAGGCGGCCGCACCGGGGCCAAGTCGCTGGTGGCCTTAGCGGTGACGCTGGTGTGCCTGTTCGGCGTGCTGCTGCCGGCGCTGATGAAGGGGGCCAATACCCTGCTGATGACCTTTATCGTGTGCGCCTATGTGGCGGTGGTGAGCCTGACCATTGTGGGCGGCGTGCAGAAAAAGAGCGTGTGCGCCATGCTGGGCGCCGTGGCGGGCACGGCCCTGGCCCTGCTGTTCGGGCTGCTGGCCCAGGCCCTGACCCGGGTGGACGGCCTGCGCATCGAGGACGTAGAGCCTTTGCTGCAGCTGCGCCAGACCGGCACACCCATCGGCCTGCGGGGCCTGCTGGTAGGCGGCATCATCATCAGCGCCCTGGGGGCGGTGATGGACGTGACCATGGGCATCGCCTCCTCCCTGGCGGAGGTCCACGCCGCCAATCCCCAGCTGTCCCGCTCCGGTATGAACATCGGCCGGGACATGGTGGGCACCATGACCAACACCCTGATCCTAGCGTTTTTGGGCAGCGGGTTCACACTGATCCTGTACCTGTACTCCCTGGGGCTGTCCTTCCGCCAGCTGATGAGCTCGGCGTATGTGTCCATGGAGGTGGTCAGCGGCATAGCCAGCAGCGTGGGCGTGATTCTGTCCATCCCGCTGACGGCCCTGATTACCGCCGCAGTCTTTACAAGAGAAAAGCAGCAAAGCTGAATATACGAAGGGCGCAGCCGGGCGGCTGCGCCCTTCGTATATTCATGCGTATTCATAAGGATGATTAATGGCAGGCAGAAGGAAAAATCAAGGGATATTCGGATTGTTTTTTGCGCTAAAGGGATATATCATGGTGAAAAATTTGCTGGCGGATTCTGGAAATTTCTTGCGAGTACCGGCATTTTTTCGGAGCACGCGGCTAGGCGCTCCTGCCAGGACCGGGGGACATGCGTCCCGGCGGGCAAAACGGACCGTGTGAATGTTTATCCAGGAGAAAAGATATGAGAGAAAACACATCCGTACACCGGCTTCTCCGGCGGGCGCTGTCCCTGTGCCTGGCGCTGGCGCTGACGGTGTTGCTGTGCGTCCCGGCCCTGGCCGCCAACGGCGACCAGGAGAACGGCGGCGTGGTGGGCGTTGCCCCCGACGCCCAGATCTTCTCCATGCAGGTGTTCGGCTGTATCTGACCTACACCGCCCAGGATTCCTCCGGCTTCCTGATCGGCGAGGACGATGTGGCAGCCGAGATCCACACTCAGGAGATCTCTCTGGATTCCTTCGACGAAAACGGGCAGCTGCGGATGAGCTTCCCCTTCGCCTATAAGGACGCTGTGTATGTGGACGACGAGACCGGCGACATCTACGATTACAGCGCCTGGTGCCAGATCGTCCGGGTCCGGGCCTATGACGCTGCCGGACACGTCACCACCTGCAACGCCCTGCTGTATGACACGGTGTATGGCCAGAAGATGTATGAGGAAAGCGGATTCAAGGATGCCCGGTATTCCGACGGCACCATCCGGGGCGATATCCTGGCCCTGGATCCCCTGTGGGACGAAAAGACAGCAACGATGCTCGGTGCCAGCTTCTTCATCACCGACGACATGCTGGATGAAAACGGCAATCTCCACGTCCAGGCCACCCTGGACCGGGATGCCAACCTGGTGGTCTTCAACGACAACGTGTATGCGCCCCAGGAGGGCAGCCGCCAGGTGGAGTTTGACATTCCCATCCGCCAGGGCGTGAACCTGACCTACGTCAAGACCCTCAGCTCGGCCTTTGCCGAAAACGACTTCGGGACCGTGTATAAGCTGTATCTGTACTATCTGCCGGATACGGAGCCTTCTTCCCTGCGGTTTGACGACGAGCGCATCGCCGACGGCGCGGTGGTCTATACCAACGAGGACGCGTTTACCGTCAGCGGCGACATCACCTCCCTGTACGGCAACGTGGGCCTGAAGATCAACGGCAATCAGCTGCTGTATCCCGCCGGGGATCTGAACGTGCTGGCCGAGCCCATCACCCAGGTGTTCTCCTATGGCGCGCAGCTGCAGGAGGGCGAGAACGTGGTGACGGTGGAGTTCACCGACGAGGCCACCGGCGCCGCCACCACCGTGGCCTTCACCGTGGTGAAGGATACCGCGGCCCCCGAGGCTCCCGTCATTGCCCAGGGCGGCGACGGAAAGGTGACCCTGACCGCCGCCGAGGAGGACGTGACCCTGTACTACAGCTATGACGGCACGGAGTGGGTGCTGTATACCGGCCCCTTCGCCCCCACCGCCACGCCGGTGTATGCCAAGGCCGTGGACCGGGCGGGCAACGAAAGCGCTGTCAGCCGGCTGGCGGTGCAGGTGACCGCCTCCCAGCCGGTGCAGACCGGCGACGCCTCCCCCGTGGCGGTGTACACCGCCCTGCTGCTGACGGCGGCGGCTGCCCTGGCGGCGGCCCCGGTGCTGCGCCGCAGACGGGTGAAATAAGCCCATACGCTTCCT
>OGGU01001853.1_pt1 | contig 11506 bp, 5 predicted proteins | sample 1571241 | NCBI WGS metagenome assembly OGGU01 (sample SAMEA2581934, study PRJEB24529) | metagenome | biome: Human gut stool | place: China | collected 2011
TCTCATTAACTTTTCAGAGCTTTGGTGGATTATGTTCGAATATTCCTTCCTTGTTCCTTCGTCAATATTCGGTTCGCACGCTATGAGTTGCGAGAATCCTACTACGTTATTGAGCGGAGTGCGGATGTTATAACTCATGTTCGAAAGAAAGCGGTTCTTTATTTCATTCGTTTCCCGAACGGTTGCGGCGGCTTTGCGGATTTCGTTTTCCGAACGTTTCAATGCCTTTCGTACCATAGCCAGACGGAACATGAAAATGAATAATACAAATAAAACAACGATAATCACAGCCAGAAAGATGAGGCGAATCCGGTTGTTGTGCCGTTGTTGTTCCATATTGATTTTATCCAGTTGATAACTGCTCTTTATTTGTTCCATTTGATTGTTTGCAAGCGACATGGAGGCGGAATCTTTAATGGCAAGTGCCTTCTGATATAGTGGAACGGCCTTTTCGCTATCGCCGGCCTTTACCCATATTTTAGCTTTCACCAATAACTGTTCGGCATAGTCGCTGGCATAGTTGTCTTTCAGCATGACTAATGTGGTGTCGATATAATCTGAGGCTTTTTGATATTCACCGATATATTTGTAATATCTGGCGTAGGTGTCGAAATAAAGTACCTGATACATGAAATAGTTGTTCTCGTTCTGATATTCCTTAGCTTTCACCAGATGTTCATAGGCTCTTTGCGGCTGTTGGGTATTCAGGTAATAATAAGCATAGAACAATTCGTTGAACAGAAATACGTCAGAGAAACCGTCTTTAAGAGAAGGATTTTCCTTGATATGTTTATAGAGTGTGCTTTCGAGTTCTTGCAGGTATTTAAACAGCTTGCTGTTATTCTTCATTTCTTTGGTGACAGATACCAATTGCGACAGTACCGAGATGCGAACTACCGGATTAGCGTCCGGAGCAAGTAGCTTGTAGGCTTCTTCCAGTGCTTTGATGCCTTCCTCCCAACGTTGACTGCCGATGTAGGCATTGCTCAGACACTGATGAGCGGCTACCAGTCCCCGATGATTGTTTTTTTCGAAAGCTTGTTGCTTCATCTTGTTTGCCTCGCTAATGGCACGCTCGTATTCTTCGTTGTAAGTGTACAAGTCGATCTGGAAACGTTTGGCGTCGAAGAAATAATCCCATATACCGGATTTGTGGACGTGTGGTTCCATTTGTGTAATCCATTTCGCTACGCTGTCTGTTTTGTTGTGGTTATAATAGTACAATAGGTGATAATAGGCTGCCAGTCCTGCGTATTTATCATCCTTCTGAAACAATGCTTCTTTCATTAAAGTGTCCGAGAACTGGATGCATTTAGGATTGTTCTGTTCTATTCTTATAATGTTGTTTAAAGCTACAAGACGGGTTGAGTCATGAGGCAGGTTTTGAAACACCTGTATCAAACTGTCCGTGTTCATTTCATAATCGGCTTTTCCGACAAGAAAGCAGCAACAGACTATGTGCAGTAGTATTAATCGTTTCATCTTGTTTCCTCCTTTCCTTGGTCGCTTTTGTCAATAGGATGTGTAAACAAGAAACGTGAACCTTCTTCGTAATCGGGGTCGATCCAGATACTACCTCCCAGTTGTTCGATGATGAGTTGGCAAATCGATAGTCCGAGCCCCGTACCTTGGGCATTTTCATTGAGCTTCTCGAAACGGTTGAATATCTTTTTCTGTTTTTCTTTAGGGATTCCTGTGCCGGTATCGGTGACAGAGAAAAGTGCCGTATCTTCCGTTTGTTGCTCAAGTTGCAGAGTGATAGAGCCTTGTGAGGTGAATTTAGTTGCATTGATAAGCAGGTTGATCAGTACCTGTTGCAGGCGGGCACTATCTGTCAGTAGTTCCAAGGAATCGAGAGGAGTGGAGAAGCGGACGTCTGCATGGGTCTGCTTTATCTTTTCCACCATATCAATGACGTTTCTGCATAGTCCTACTGCATCGCATATTTTGAACTTGAATGTCATCTTTCCAATTTCAAGGCTGGATAAGTCAATCACGTCATTAATCAACTTTAGCAACAGTTCCGAATTTTGCTGGATAATATCATTGCACTGTTTCCTCGTTTCTTCATCAATGGATTCTTCCGTCAGAATGGTGGAAAAGCCGGATAAGGCGTTGAGCGGAGTACGAATCTCATGACTCATGTTAGAGAGAAAAAGGCTTTTAGTGCGAATCGAATTTTCTGCCTGTTTCTTTACTTTTTCTTGTTCTTGTTGCGATTGGATCAGACGTTTGTTGTTCCTTTTGATGCGGAAGATGAAGAATATAATTAAGGAGAGGACAGACAGGATAATAAACCAGCTCCAGTATAAGATTTTCTTTTGCCTGTTTATGTTGTTTAATTCATTCTTGTCAATCTGATAGAGAGTATGCAATTCATTGATCTGGCGCAGATAGCTATTGGCGTCAAGTGAGTCTTTGCGTGCGTTAATCACTTCATATTCCTCACATGCTTCTTCGATACGTCCCATTAATGAAAGAACTTTTGCCCGTTCTTGTGATATCTGTATGTCTTTGTACGAACCGGATTCTTTGACGTATGGCAGTAATTCATCATACGATTGCAATGCCTGGGTATATTCTTTTGCGGCGATATGGTAGGAAGCATATAAGTATTTGATTAACAGAAGAAAATATGGATACGGATGTTTGGCATAGATTCGCTCCATTTTTTGCAGATGTTCCAATGCCGAAGGGAGTTTGTCTGACTGTATCTCATAAAACGCACGGCAACAGGGAAGATAAAAATAGCAAGGTGAATCGGGCCTTTTGTCGCAAAGAGCTTCCAGGTAGTTGATATCTTTCTCAATTCCTGCCATTTGCCGGTTATTGAGCTTAATAAGTATCATTTGAGATAATGCGTTTTTTAAATAGATGTCGGCTTCGGGTATCTGTTGCATAATCTCTATTGCTTCTTCATAAGAACCTATGGCAACTTGTGGTGTTGATGAGCTTAAATATGTATTTCCGATTGCACGTAGTGCAAGAGCTGTTCCTAGCGGGTAGTCTATCTCTTTAGCTTTCTTATACATTGAATTGGCGTTGTCAATAGCCAGGCTGATATTTCCTTCTGTTATTGATGACTGAACCGCCATTGCTTTGAGTTGGAATAAGATGTCGTATCGTTGCTGCTTTTCAAGTTCAGGTGTTAACAGCTTCTCCCATAAGATAATACTGTCTGTGGTGACGCCGGTGTTAAAAGCAAGGTCATACTGAATGAGCGGCTGTAATAAAGACAGACGTTCTGCATTAGTATGTGCAGCGTACAATGTTACCGATATGAATACCGTTATAATTGTAGTAATTATGTGGTGTAAGTTTCTATTCACCGGATGTTTGTTTGCAAGGTTTTATGCAAAAGAAACAAAAAGAGCGAAGACTGACAAGAATCTTCGCTCTTTTTTTCTAATTTATTTTCTTTTGATAATATCACGTGCGCTAGGGCCTTCGTGGTTGGGGTAGCCGGGAGTATGGTTTCTGCATCGTGGATCGGCATCTACTTTCAAACTCCGGTAATCGTCTTTGGTGCGGGCGATGTAATCATCAAGCATGGCACGGTGTTCGGCGAGAACCTTGGCATATTTGGGATTCTTGGCGAGGTTCTTACGTTCACCCGGGTCGTTCTTCATGTCATAGAGTTCTTCTCCGTTGCCTTCCAAATAATGGGTGTACTTGTATCTGGGGCCACGTACCATACGTCCGGGAGTAACTGTGTATTCATATTCACTATGCCATTCGGATACAACATATGGATGAGTCTTCTTTTGTTTTTCTCCTTTTAATGTCGGTGCGAGGCTGATTCCTGCCTTTTCTGCGGGAACAGGAATGCCGGCCAGGTCACAGAGGGTTGGCAATAAGTCTAGTGTAGGCTGCGTGAGTAAGTGGTCTACCGGTTTTTTCTGATGCTTGATACCGGGACCTGCAAAGATAAATGGTACGTTTGTCATTTCATCATAGAAACTGATGTGCTTGGTCACCATACGGTGTGAAGTCATTCCGTCACCATGGTCGGCAAGGATAACAACGATTGTGTTCTTTCCTGCGGGGGTGGAGTATAATGCTTTCAAAACACTGTCTACTTGTTTGGATACCATTTTTGTATAGTGCTGGAAAGCGGCGATGTAATGGCGGTAATTTTCCTCACTCCAATGGGAGGCTTGCGTCATACGCCGGTGGCTGCAACAGATGTATTGCACCGGGGTAGGTATGTTGTTCCAGTCTTCTACATCGAAATTGTCGGGCAGTTCCGGGAGTGTGCCGCTGACAGGTCGGTCAGTATGTACTCCTTCATTTTCTCCTACGAATCCGCAGATATTATGGGGATTCTGAAAATCGGCAATGCATATGAAAGGTTTTTCCGAAGGATTGCTTAAATAGGAAACAACGTCCTCGCAGGTTCCTACGTCCAGAAAACTATCATTATTGACCGGAAATTCCGGGTCGGTAAATGGCTTTGCTACCGGCTCTTTATGTTTGAATCCTCTTAATGAACCCATATCGTGCGTTTTTCCGAAGTGTACAGCTTCGTAACCGTTTTCCGAAAAAAGGCTTCCTAATGTCGGAACGTTTTCCGGTATAGGTGTATTGATCGGTTCGCTGGAGTTGGAGCGTACGTTAGTTTGATGAGGCATCATGCCACTCCATAAAGCGGCGCGTGACGGTTGGCTGAGGGGGCAGCCTACATAAGCATTGGAAAAGATAACTCCTCTTGAAGCTACTTCGTCAATAGGAAGGGTGCAACCTTGTGTATGACCGTAGGCGCCAACGACGCGTTGTGTAAGATGGTCGCATTGGATAATCAGAAAATTGGGCTTTTCTTGTGCTTGGGCTGCTATGCCGCAAAGAGCCAATCCCATGAAAGGATAAATTGTTTTCATTCTTGGTTAGAATTAAGTGATACTTGATTTTGAAGCAAAAGTAGGAAAAAAGGGAAAGCAAAAAAGGGGGGAATACTTGTTTTGGACGCAAGTGAAAGTTTTTTGTACAAAATTGGAATAAATGACGGGTGATAAAACTATAAACGGTGAACAAACTGCGATTATAACGCATTCTGTTCACCGTTCATTATTTATGGTTTACTGCTAATTAGCTGTTCATGCTCATCAGGAATTCATCGTTGTCTCTGGTTTTTTCCAGACGGTCTTTTACGAAGTCCATTGCTTCGATCGGATTCATGTCGGCAAGATATTTACGGAGAATCCACATACGGTCGAGAGTTGTCTTATCAAGTAACAGATCGTCACGACGAGTACTGGATGCGGTAATGTTGACTGCCGGGAAGATACGTTTGTTGGACAGGTTGCGGTCGAGTTGCAACTCCATGTTACCTGTACCTTTGAATTCTTCGAAGATAACTTCGTCCATTTTAGAACCGGTATCAATCAATGCAGTTGCGATGATTGTCAGTGAACCACCATTCTCGATGTTACGGGCAGCACCAAAGAAACGTTTCGGCTTATGAAGTGCGTTTGCATCCACACCACCGGAAAGTACTTTACCCGATGCAGGAGATACTGTGTTGTATGCACGTGCCAGACGAGTAATAGAATCAAGGAATATAACTACGTCGTGGCCGCATTCTACCAGTCTTTTTGCTTTTTCCAATACGATACCTGCGATTTTCACGTGGCGCTCTGCCGGTTCATCAAAGGTAGAAGCGATAACTTCGGCATTGACGCTGCGCGCCATATCTGTTACTTCTTCCGGACGTTCATCGATAAGCAACATAATCATGTATACTTCCGGATGATTGGCTGCAATGGCATTTGCAATGTCTTTCATTAAAATTGTCTTACCGGTTTTAGGCTGGGCTACGATTAAAGCACGTTGACCTTTACCGATTGGAGCGAAAAGATCTACTACGCGGGCAGACATGGAATCCGAATAACCGCCTTTGCAGAGTTTGAACTTTTCATCCGGGAAAAGCGGCGTCAGGTGTTCGAAAGGAACACGGTCGCGAACGAAAGCGGCGTCACGTCCGTTAATCTTCGATACCTTTACTAACGGGAAATATTTCTCTCCTTCTTTGGGCGGGCGGATAACTCCTTCTACCACGTCACCGGTTTTCAGGCCAAATAACTTGATTTGCGACTGTGATACATAGATATCGTCAGGAGAAGAAAGGTAATTATAATCGGAAGAACGGAGGAATCCGTATCCATCCTGCATAATTTCCAGAACACCTACTCCGTTGAGAATATCGTCGAATTCATAAGGCTTTTCGCGTTCAATAACCTTACGTTCCTGCTGCTGTTGTGGTACCGGAAGATTTTCGTTCGCGTTGTTTGGCTGGGCAGGACGCGGCATCGGTACACGCTGCTGGTTCTGATTTTGGTTATTGTTACGTTGGAAGTTATTATTGTTATTATTATTGGCGTTATTGTTACTATTGCTAGCATTATTATTGCCATTATTGTTGTCACGCGGACGGACAATGCGTGGACGTTGTTGCTGTTGTTGTTGATGAGCCTGTTGTTGTGGCTGTGGTGCTTGTTGTTCGGTAGCAGTTTGTGCCGGTTCAGTTTTGGTGGCTTCGAATTTTCCAAAAAGTTCGGTGGGAAGTTCTATCTTTTCTGAAGGCAGATCTTCGATAGGACTAAAATCATCGTCGTCGGCACCGGATAAGATATTGCTTTCTTCGTCTATAACGGGTTCGGCTTTCTTTTGCGGTTGCGGTTTCACTACTACTTTCTTCTCTTCAGCAGGTTTGTTGGCTTTTGTTTTCTTTTCGGGAGCTTGTGCCGGGACTGCTTTTTCTATTACTTCAGGAGCTTTCTCAGTAACTACTTTATCTTCCGTTACTTTAGGAGTTGCCGGAGTTGCAGTTTTCACGCTTTCAACTTCTTTTTGCTCTGCTGCATCGGCATTTTTACGCGGACGGCCTACTTTACGTTTAGGAGCTGCGGTATTTTCTGCTTTAACTTCAACAGCAGGAGTCTCTTTTTCTTTATTTGCACTTTCCTCTTTTTTAGAAGGCTGTTGTGGCTTGGCAGGAGCAGCTTCTTTGGCTTTCTCAGCTTCTCCTTCCTTGGTTGCGGAAACTACTTTGTTATCTTTCTTGGCAGGCGCTACGCGTGAACGCTTTTTCTTTTGTTCTTCTTTGCGTTCTTCTTTAAGCTTGTCTGCGGCAACTTTCTTTGTGGCTCCGGCGATTGCTTGTTCATCGAGTATTTTGTAAACAAGGTCTTCCTTTTTTAATGAGTCTGTTTTTTTTATGCCTAACTCTTTGGCAATAACTTGAAGTTCCGACAGATCTTTGTCGTTTAATTGGATAATGTTATACATATAGTATGGTAAGTTATTAATATTTCTTTTTTGCTGAATTATGGACAGCATTACTATGACTCTCCGGTCACAGATATGCGAGCATACGTTTTGTTTTTATTATGAATTAGGGATGTATATGTTGAATCGTAGAATGTTTCAACGGGGCAAAGATAATAAATTTTTTTGGTTTCATAAACAATCAAACCTTTTTTTCAACGTAAAAGTGTATCTTTGCTACATAAAAGAAAATAGTATGACAGTAAATGAAGCTCATTTAATTTATTTTTCGCCTACACACACATCAAAACAAGTTGCCGAGGCGATTGTTCACGGAACAGGAATAAAAAATATTCTTCCTGTTAATGTCACTTTGCAGACTACCGGGGAAGCTGTAATTCCTGCATCTGCATTGGCTATTATCGTAGTTCCCGTATATGGAGGCCGTGTAGCTCCTTTGGCAATGGAACGTTTGCAGAATATTCGTGGCTTGGATACACCTACTGTGTTGGTTGTGGTTTATGGCAATCGTGCTTATGAAAAAGCCTTAATGGAATTGGACGCTTTCGCCCTTCCCCACGGATTGAAAGTGATTGCCGGCGCAACTTTTATCGGTGAGCATTCATATAGTACGGATGAACATCCGATTGCTGCCGGACGTCCGAATGATTCGGACCTGGCTCTGGCTACGGAGTTCGGGAAAAAGATCATAGAAAAAATAAAAACGGCTACCGGCCCGGATACTCTTTATCCGATAGATGTTCGTGCTATCAAACGCCCGAGGCAGCCTTTCTTCCCCTTATTTCGTTTTTTGAGGAAGGTTATCAAGTTACGTAAAAGTGGCACACCGCTTCCTCGTACTCCGTGGGTAAAAGATGAGAGTCTGTGTACACATTGTGGGTTGTGTGTGGTTCATTGTCCGGCGGGTGCTATTACAAAAGGCGATGAACTAAATGTAGATGAAACCAAATGCATCAAATGCTGTGCTTGCGTGAAAGTCTGTCCTAGGAATGCAAAAGTGTATGATACTCCTTTTGCGGCTTTATTATCGGATTGTTTCAAGAAGCAGGAAAAGCCTCAGACTATTTTGTAAATAACAACGCGTTTCGTTGTTTCATCAATACGGAAGCGGTTATCTATTCGTTCGCCTATCAGCCATGCAATGCGTTCTCCGCAACAGAGCACCCATTGACGCTCTTTCTGACTGATAGAAAATTTGCGGTCGGTCAGGTAATCGCTTATTTTTTTCTTGCCTTTCATTCCGAAAGGAATAAAAGTATCACCGATTTGCCATTTACGGTGATAGATTTCTTCATTCAACTTGTCAGCGTCAAAACATGCTGTTCCTTTTTCCCGTGGAATCTGAAAATTTGACGTGTATTCTTTCTCTTCTTTAATTAATTGAAAAGGGGGGATGTCTTTTTCTTCAGACCGGATTTCTTCCAGTAGCAAAAATTCCCTGTCTTTAATCACTCTCCATTCTTTGCTGGCAAACTGTTTTCCCGATTGTCCATGAAGTGAGTTTGCAATATCTTTGATTTGTGTGGAGTTAAAGCCGAGTGGATGCAGAGTCTCGAATAAAATAGTTTCGGGTACAGCTTCTTTTAACAAATTGCTGATCCGGATTCCTTCTGGTGTGACTATTCTTGCTTTTGTTTTTGCTATACATTTATTGTATATAGTAGCTACATCATTCAGATAATTACTCGTCTCCACCAGACTATTCTTGACGGATGGATTAATCTCCTCCATAAGTGGAAGGAGGTTGAGCCGGATCTTGTTGCGGGTGTATTCATCTTCCAGATTTGTACTATCAGTTACATAATCCTGTTCAATGTTTTGTAAATATTGAATGATCTCTTTGCGGTTGACACAAAGGAGTGGACGTACAATAGCTCCGTTTCGAGGACGGATTCCGAGTAATCCGGTGATTCCTGTGCCACGGATTAGATTGAGCAACATTGTTTCTATACTGTCGTCCTGGTGATGAGCAACGGCAATGACATCGGCCCGGTATTTATTTTTAATTTCTTCAAACCAGTTATAACGGAGTTCCCGCGCTGCCATTTCTATCGAAATATGCTTTTCGGCTGCGTATTGGGTTGTGTTGAAATCAGCGGTATGCAATCGGATGTTGTATTTCAGGCAGAGTTGGCGGACAAATGATTCATCGCGGTTTGATTCCTCGCCGCGTAAATGAAAGTTACAATGTGCGGCTTCGCAGTGATAACCTGCTGTGTGGAGAATACGTAGCAGTGCCACAGAGTCGGCGCCGCCGCTCAATGCTACCAGAATTTTGCTGTCTGATGAAAACAGATGATTCTTTTCTATATATTGTGTAATCCGTTGCTGTATCATGTTTGCAAAGATAATAGTTTCTTGCTTAGTCTTTTGAATTTTTCAGGAACTTCTCCTTCTGTTTCCTCTTTTTCTGATTACCAGATCTTTTTTAGTGAGGAGGTTTTTCGATTAGAAATGACTCTTATTTAAAAACAATCTAAATAATTTGCGTGCTCCGAAGTTATGAATTATCTTTGCCGAAAATTTAGAGAGTTATGCGTTTGTCCGAATTAACAACAGGCGAAAAAGGTGTCATCGTAAAGGTGCTGGGACACGGTGGTTTTCGTAAACGTATCGTGGAGATGGGTTTTATTAAAGGTAAAACCGTTGAAGTTTTATTGAATGCTCCATTGAAAGATCCCATTAAATATAAAGTCTTAGGTTATGAAATTTCTTTGCGTCGTCAGGAAGCTGAGATGATTGAGGTAGTCAGTGAAGAAGAAGCAAAAAAACAAGCCGGCGAAACTATTTATCACGAAGGTGTGCCTGAAGATGTTTCTGTAAAAGAAGAAGATATGAAACGGTTGGCGTTAGGTAAACGCCGTACCATTAATGTTGCCTTGGTCGGGAATCCGAACTCGGGCAAGACTTCTCTTTTCAATCTGGCTTCCGGTGCCCATGAGCATGTCGGAAATTATAGTGGTGTGACTGTGGATGCCAAAGAAGGGCATTTTGATTTTGAAGGGTATCATTTTCGTATTGTAGATTTGCCGGGGACATATTCGTTATCTGCATACACGCCCGAAGAAATTTATGTCCGTCGTCATATTATAGATGAAACGCCGGATGTGATTATTAATGTAGTAGACTCCTCCAACCTCGAACGGAATTTATATCTTACGACGCAATTGATTGACATGAATGTCCGTATGGTGGTGGCTTTGAATATTTATGACGAATTGGAATCCAGTGGGAATACATTAGACTATCATTTGCTGAGCAAACTGTTTGGAGTACCGATGTTACCTACTGTCAGTAAGAAGAACCGTGGATTGGATACCTTGTTTCATGTCGTAATCAACCTTTATGAAGGCGTCGATTTCTTTGATAAACAGGGGAATATGAATCCGGAAGTATTGAAGGATCTGACCGAATGGCATGATTCTTTGGAGGACCGTAAGAATCATGAAGAGGAACATCTGGAAGATTATGTACGCGAACATAAAAGGACCGAGCGTGTGTTCCGCCATATTCATATCAATCATGGACCTGATTTGGAGAAAGCTATTGAGGCTGTAAAAGAAGAAGTTTCCAAGAATGAGTTCATTCGCCATAAGTACTCTACCCGTTTTCTATCAATAAAATTGTTGGAGAATGATCCGGACATAGAGAGTTTTGTACGTACTTTGCCGAATGCGGAGGAAATCCTGCGTATTCGTGATAAAATGGCCAAACGCGTACAGGATACGATGAATGAAGATTGCGAGTCGGCTATTACGGATGCGAAATATGGTTTTATCAGTGGTGCGCTGAAAGAAACTTTTACTGATAATCATTTGGAACAGGCGCAGACTACAAAAGTGTTGGATTCCATTGTCACTCACCGTATTTGGGGATATCCTATTTTCTTCCTTTTCATGTATCTGATGTTTGAAGGTACTTTTGTGCTCGGGGAATATCCGATGATGGGGATTGAATGGCTTGTCGAGCAGATTGGTGACTTGTTACGCAATAATATGGCGGAAGGTCCATTTAAAGATTTGCTGATTGATGGAATTATTGGTGGGGTAGGAGCGGTTATTGTCTTTTTGCCGAATATCTTGATTTTGTATTTCTGCATTTCTCTTATGGAAGATTCGGGTTATATGGCTCGTGCAGCTTTTATCATGGATAAAATCATGCATAAAATGGGATTGCACGGAAAATCATTCATTCCTTTGATTATGGGATTTGGATGCAATGT
>OGGU01001858.1_pt1 | contig 11490 bp, 4 predicted proteins | sample 1571241 | NCBI WGS metagenome assembly OGGU01 (sample SAMEA2581934, study PRJEB24529) | metagenome | biome: Human gut stool | place: China | collected 2011
CGGGTCAGTGACCACAACTGATTCACCGCGTACAATAGACTGAAATACAGCCGTTCTGACATAGCCAAAAGACTTGCCGGAGCCCGGAGGTCCGATAAGGATAAGGTTTCGGTTGCCGGTAGGTTCAAAAGGAAGTGCGATGACTTCCTCACCGTCTTGCGTGAACTGTCCAAGAATCGTACCCGTTACGTTTTCGACAGGACCAACCTCATAGACTTTTTTAGCTTCCGTTTCATTCATCCAGCGAGCTGTGCCGTATGTGCCCGCCATAGACGTTGCAACGCCACGGTCGTCAACTTCTTTGGTTGCATTGAGGTCTGTGTTATTGACGGAAAACCGGATAATAATGAATGTAATGGCACACGCAAAGACAAGCGCCGTCACAATGCCGTAGCCTGTCGTCAAGGCAAGCACGAAACCCCGCAAAAGCCCCGCATCCCATTCCCCGACAAAGACTTTCGCAATACATCCTGCTGGGAAAAGGCTGACAAGAAAGGAAAAGCAGAACAAAAGTACGAGCTTTTCTCCCTTTGATAGCATCAGAATTTTCGTTTTGAATTCGTTCCATTTGGTCACTGGTTGTCCACCTCACTGTCAGTGTTTTCGGTTTCTTCTTCGCTGTCGGAAGTATCCAAATCCTCAACTTCTCCTTCTGTAACGGTCGTATCCACTTCCTGCAAGATAAAGTTGTCAGGGTTTGTATCGTCAAGAGAATCCGTAACGACCTTCAAAATATTATCGTTGTACCAGAATTCCCAGCCAAAGATTCTCGAAACGTCTTCAATCGGCATTGTGAACGTATTATCTTGGGCCAGCGTCATCGTATCGGTCCAGGCATACGATGTATTGCGCGACGTATATTTGAAGGTTTTCCTGTCACCGTGGATTTCAAAATACTCGCTTGCTTTGGTCAAAGCTCTTGCGGACGGCACATATTCCCAATGCCCATAAGTGATGGGAACATAGAGAAGACCTGCGTCTTCCGCATACTGCGTATTGCTGTCATAAGCCTCAGCCAACGCACGAACCGAAACGCACAAGCGGCCATCGCTATTGATGGAGAAGTGCATCCCGGGCACCAAAGAACCGTTCAAGATAACGCATTTCGTAGGAGCAGTCTTTTCACCTTTCAGGATAGCCTGACCATCTTCTCGATTCTTGATTGCCTGGTCGTAATCTTCCTGGGAGCCGAAGATGTAAAGCCGTTCACAGGAACCTTCTTTTCGAAGCTGTGAAAAATCTGTTGGATAATCAATGACAAGCGAATCCTTATCAAGCTCATAGACTTCCTCACCGGAAACAATGCACTTCAAATATTCATCGTCAACGCTATAGCCGTTCGAATCGTCATATCCAGTCGTGCTCACTCTATCGACAACATAGTTCCCATCAGCATCAAAGTGTCCGGATTCCGAAACGATATCCTTCTCATCAACGCCCAAAACCGTGCCATCGGATTCTTCACTTGACGCGGAGTCATCGGAGGAAGTCTCCGTCTCATCCACAGTCTCACTTTCCGAGGCTTCATCGTCAGGAACGGGAGTCTCTTCCGGCTCCATGTGTTCCGGGTTCGGACGCAGATACACGGTATGGCCGCTGAAAATCTCAAGGCCGTTTCCGTTATCATCCGTATACGGAATCAAGCCCATGCTTTCTATCACCTGAGCCTTCTCCTTATATAAAGGAGAGCCATCGCCCATTTTCACTTCCTTGTATCCGTTGCAATCGAGGTTGTTCGGGTTTTTGACATTAAGCTTGGTTAGAACGATTTCACCGTCTTTCATTTGAGTGCCGCCTGATGTATCCACTTCACCACCGATATCGGGATTTGATGACGGTTCCGATGTACTTTGAATGGACGGGGTCGGCGCGGTGGAGCTATTAGCATTCGTGTCGCTGTTTCCGCTGTTTCCTTTACAAGCAGTCAGACAGCAAAGGCAAGCACCCAAAATAGCGGCACTTTTCATAAAGTTGTCCATAATAAAAATGACCCCACTTCTATCTCAAGTGGGGCCTTACTCCTTTCTTCAATTAGTTTAGTTACTCATTTCAATTTCGGGGTCCTTTTGAGTTTCGCCGTAATAAAGTTCAAGGTGCAAATGTTCACCTGTACCACCATGACTACTAAGACAATAGCCACTGTAGCCGGTGGAAGCGATTGTTGCGCCAGCAGAAATTGTATCATCAACATTGTACGAAAGGCCCGGGCTCAAATGCTGATACAGAATGAAAACGCCATTCTTTTCGCCCGGAACTACGCCACCGCGTTCCCCGTAATAAATCATCAGCATGTTACCACGCTGTCCATTTCCTTTTGTGACAAGTACGCCGTTTGAATAGCCATCTTGCTTGCCGACAATGATGCCCTTAAACGGAGAACTCAAAGGATATATCGAATGCGGTGGGACGATATCCGTGCCATTGTGCTTCGTATCGCCACGAGGCGATTGCCAGCTGGATGTAACCTTGGCCTTCCAGCCGCTCCACGGTCCAGGGAGAAGGCCCGAAGCCGGGCACTCAAACAGTTCGTCGGAATGGTTTGCATAAAACTGCTCAATCATTTGCTTAATAGAACCGCTGATAACTGTGCCAGTACCAGCGCCACCAGTGCTATCACCAGCCCCGATATCCAACGAAGAATCCCCTTCGAAATCTGCTTCAGCGGCATTATACAGCTGCCGCATTGTCGCAGCTTCTTCATCAAAAAGGTCGGCTTCGGAAGTATCACTCTCAACCGTGTCCTCATCTTGCGGAACATTGTAGTATTCCATAATTTTCTTCTTAGCTGCTTCCAAGGGGGAAACTTTGTAGGTACATGTGATGGTTGCGGTCTTTACTACTTCACTTACGCGCTCCATCACGATTGTTCCATCTTCATCAAAAACCGGATTTCCGTCTTCATCCATTTTAGGTTCCATTTTGGTGACGGTCTTTTTGCCATAAGTTGTAGTTGTTGTGGCTTCCGTTTTCCAGACTTTGTCTCCGACAAGCTCTTGGGCTGCTTTCACCATCTTAGGGACCCGGAAATGGAGCCCATCCTCCGTACGTGCCGCATAACTATCTCCGGCCATAATGTAGAATGTCCAGTTAAGATAATTTTTACCATCGTACAATTCTTTGTGAATGGTGTAAGAAATATTATCCATCGTAACGCCATTCGCAATAGCAGCGTCTTTGGCTTTATCAACCTCTTCCTGGGCTTTTGACCTCATGTCTTCCGAATATTTGTCGTACGCATCTCTGAAGTAATTATTCAGAACCGCAACAATAACATTTGATGTTCCCATGTAGGATTGGAAAATTTCATCCGAAGCAATCGCAATATCATCCTGATACGCTTGCGATGCATCGCCTTTTTCCCCTGTTGTAATCCAGGTCAAAAAGTCATCAATGCCATTGGATAGCTGAGCCTTGAAATCCTCCCAGTCAAGTACAACTTCATCAACCGATTCTCCTAAAGCACTCATTGTTGTTTCTGCAATTGTGCCTGGAATTTGAGTAATAAACATAAATCCAAAAAGCAGCAAAAGAACCGGAATAAGCGCAATAACAATAACTACTGCGATAACTTTAATCAGTGTCTCTGGATGCGAAACCATGGTGGCAGCAGCACCGGCAAAATCGCCTGCTGCTGCTTGTCCCGCCGCTTTACCAATGACCTTAGCATCCTTAACGCCTTGTTTTACAGCATGTACTGTTGAAGAAACTGCTTTAGCTCCCTGTTTTGCGTCATTGACCGCTTCATCGGGTAGATTACTCAATTTACACCACTCCTTCCTTAATCAAGCCAGTCTCAGCTGTGCAGAAGATTCTGCACATTTCCATCTCACACCCCGTGGAGGTGCTGGCTTTTTCGTGAGACACCCGGCTTTCTTTCGAAAGTCGGGAAAAGGGTATCGTCTAAGAATTACTTGGACGGCTTATCCTTTTTGTTTTTCGAACCGTTGCGATTCTTATTCCCTTGCATCATTTGCTGGAACCTGTTGTTCCGCTCATTTCGAAAGTTGCTTTCACGGAACGATTTTCCTTCATAAGCGTTTTTCTGCTGAGGCTGGGAATTAGAACGAGCAGCAGATTGGGTTCTATCCTGACTGGAGTTTCGATTACGCCGTTTGTAAGACTCATCCGTGTCGGGTCCAACATTCTCGTAGTCATCCACCTTGCCAAGCTGGCGAGCAATACCTTCAAATGTTTCTGGCTCGTAACGGCGGGTTTGCTTGTTGTACTTGGCACTCCGTTCGATATTCATCACATCCGGGGTCTCAGGAACGTTGCCATCAGCATCGAGCTTTTGCATGATACGCCACTGTGTAATGCCCGTATCGGGGTCTACACTAACGCGGGTGACCTGAATACGACCAATGCCATCACTCTCAACAAAGCCATTCGTATCATTGAATGCTTTGATAGACAAATGACTCAAGGGCCTGATTTCAGGTCCATTAGAAGCTCCAGATGTATTGGGTTCGGCACTGGATACACCGGCATTGTCGCTGAATGTACCGGCTTCGGTAAAGGAATTACTGCGAGATGTATCAGCATAGAACTGAGTTCCATCCACAGGAGGTTTTTCGGCAGGCTGTTTACGAGCTGCGGAGCCATCATTGTCGGAGCCAGCACTTTCGGAGCTCACTGCACCACAACCTTGAATTTCAGGCGCAGGTGTGGAAGGTGCGCTTACGGTAGTACCGCCGTTATCGTCGGACGAACTGCCATCGTCGTGAGAATTATTGCCAACATTCTGATGTTGAGCTGTGGGAGCAGTAGCATCGTCATTGGAAGTTTCCTCTCCGCTGCCCGAAGAAGCATCGGAGCCGGGATTCTCGTCATGAGAGCTACCGTTGCTGCCGCCAAACGAGGCAGAGCCGACATCGTTATCGTCGAAATCATCGCCATCACCGTCAGCAGAAGGTGCCGCATGACCAGCAACAGCACCAACGTTGGAAGAGCTTTCTCCCTTTGCAGGGGGTTCACCGATACCAGAATCATCTTCATCGGCGGGAGCCTTTACGCCTTGGGCAGTGGGTGCAGTTTCTTCATCGGAGCTGTAATTGTCGCCACCGCCATTACCTCCAGCGAAGCCCGTATTGCCTTCACCGGAAACATCGTCGCTGTCAGTGCGTTGTGCAGAGGGTGCAGCAACATCATTGAAAGCGCCGCCAGCGTCAGCAGGAGGTTCAGCATAGTCAGGGCCAGCATTGCCTGCCGCTTCGTCATCAGTATCGACCGTTCTATCAGCATAACTTGCAGGTGCCTGAGTTTCCACTGTAGCAGAGTCACCATCCATGGGCGAAGCATCCACATCAGCAGAGCCAACATCCTCAGTACCGCCGACATAGCCAGAAGATGTATCCGAATCATCGGATTCTCCGACAGCCGGTTCATTGTCCGTATGTTGTACAACAGGCGCAGCACTGCCGCCAGAAGCGTTATCTGCGTTAGCAGGAGGTTCAGCGTAATCGACAGAAGCGTCATCAGACACATTGTCATTTGTAGCAGCATTGTCAGCCTGACTAGCGGGTGTATGAGTCTGAACCGCAGCAGAGCTGTCATTCGCGAACTGAGTCTCGGAATCAGTAGACCCAGCGTTTTCATTGACGACGCCGATGTCGGAAGGCGTATTCGAGCCGCCGAATTCCGCATCAGCAGAACCGTAACTCGTAGTCTGCTCTGCAGGACCAGCAAATTCTTCGCTGGGAGCACTACCAGTGGGAGACTCGACGGAAACGGTAGAATCATTTGCTGCGAAATCGCTGCTGTCGGGGCTTACCGGTGTAGTTGTAGGTGCAGGGCCTTCTTCGGTGACGGTCTTGTCGGTAGCAGACTGCATCGCAGACCCAACGGAGCTTTCACTGAAAGTACCAGTGCCATCCACAACAGTCTCGGTTTGAGCCGCGCTGCTATTGGTAACGCTGTCTTCACCAGCAGACTGAGTAACGGTAGAAGTTACGCTGCTGTCAGCAGAGGTTTCCATTTCGACATGTCCAGAAGGAGCTGCATCCTTAGTCTGAGGTACATTACCACCCTGAGCGGGAGAAGCAATAACGACTGTATTACCTTCTCCAGCCGCGCCGTTGCCACCAGCAGAGATTTCGCTCTCGCTCTGAGGCTCAGAACCCGGAGCTGGTTTAGCGGATACATTCTGTGCCTGAGTGCCAGGAGCGACAGCAGTTTCACTGCCAGAAGTGGTAGGTTCAGTGGGCAATGTACCAGCATTGCTGAGTACAGGTGCGGTTGCCTTCGTTGCTGTAGTACCGGCAGTGCCAGCAGGAGCGGTATTGTCTTCACCAACAGTATTGACATTTGCAGACGGGACATTGCCCTGACCCTTTGCTGTAGGTGCAGTTTCAGGCGTGGGTGTAGTCGCGGGAGCAGCTTCATTGCCGCCAGCAGGAACGGTGCTAATTCCCTGTTCAGGAGCAGCGCCATTCTTGCCCGCAGGGCTGCCAACAATAGATGTAGTTTCAGGTGTAGGAGCAACCGTGGGTTCAGTGCCTTTTCCTTCCGTCATACCACTACTGCCGCCAGATGTGGCTTCAGGCGTGGGCGTAATAGCAGGACCAGCGCCCTTGTTTGTGGCAGTACCACCACCGCTGATAGGTGTATTGCCATCGTGTACCAGAGGCGTTGCGGAATCCTCAACGGTTGCGTTTGTAGGCGTGCCATTGCCAGACTTTGCTTGCGGCACGTTCGTACTTGTACCAGATGCGTTGCCAGATGCAGATGCTCCCGTAACAGTTACATTTGCAGCGTTAATCGGTTTGCTTGTAGCCGTACCATTTGCGACAGGTGCGCCCGCAGGTGTAGATGCAGGTTTAACAGAACCAGAGCCATTGGTAACAGCGTCAGGATTAACCACATTCACGTTGTTTGCGCCAGGAGTGCGAGATTCCGCATTGCCAGCAGCCGCATTATCAACACCATTGGCATTGATTGTCGTACCATGTGCAGTATTAGCAGCATTTGCAGAGCCAGTTGCTCCTGTAGCAGTAGTAGTTGCCGTAGCCGTCTGCGGTGTCGGTACGCCACTGCCAGTAGGCACAGCGTCTGTAGTTCCACCCTGTGCTACGGTATCGGGATTCACAACGCCAGGTTCAGAACTTTCGCTGTCGCCATGGTGGCCAGAGAACACCGATGCAACACGTCCCCAGAAAGAAGTGGCTTCAGGTTCTGGTTCATCCATTGCGGCCACGGGCGTATGTGTGGCCTCGAAAGCCTCCGGTGTCATGCCAACCGTATCGCCGACCTCGGCACCAGTAACTTCCTGTCCGGAATCATCGTCAGCCAAAGAGTTGTATGCAATCTGGCCATTTTCGTCGGGTGCGGTTGCATCAGTTTCCTTAGCGGTTGCATCACCATCAACCATGGTCGCGTTACCGGCATCGCCAGTAACGTTTTCAGAGGCACCAGTGCCTTCAGCAGTACCCTTCGGCAACCGTCCAGATGCAATAACCTGGGCAGCTTCTTCGTCTGTCAGGCTGCCCTTCGGGTTCGATACCATGTAAGTATCGGTAGTGTTGCCATCGCTGACCGTAACAGTCAAAGCACCATCAGGCATATCGTCACGGCCCATGGCCATGTCAATACCGGTGACTTTCGCACCTTTAGCAAACTGCTCTGCCAGCTCAGGGTCAGCGTTTGCAAGCGTATCTTGCATTGCGGCCAAAGATTCCGAAGAATTGTAATCAACAGCAGAATCCGGGTTGCGCATTTCTGCGGCACGCTGCTCGTTGGACATCTGGAACCGACCGGAATAGTTTCCTTTGGCAGTATCAAATTGCTTTTGTGCTTCAGCCTGTTTGGCATCTCGGGTAACAGCAGCCGCCTGTTCCTGGTCGTGTTTGCTAAGCGCAGAATCGGTAATACGAGTAAGGTAATCCAGATTCTTGCTTTCCATTGCAGACCTTGCGGCAATTGCAGCCGCGCCATCTGCGCCATACTTGTTCAGCTGACCAGCGGGAACGCTGAAAGATGTAGAATTCTTTGTATTTGGGATAACGTCGCCAAGGCTTCTCCCCTTCCCGTCCGTCATGCGGGTAGCTGTCCATTCCTGAGAGCCATTTGCCGCAGTGCGTCCGGTGTTTTCAAGACGGAACTTACCTTTATCCGTAGTAAGGATTGCGCTCTGTCCATCCGGGCTGATGGCCAGGTCAGAAGTTTTGGTTGCAGTCGCGCCAGATTCGTCACTGGAATAACGGAATCCGGAAACACCGGTAATCATGCCATTCTCATCGCGGTAAGTAACCTTGCCGTTTACAGCGCCCTTGATAGCGTTATCAGGAGCCAGGTCTTCAACTGTACCCTGAGATACCTTACCGCCGTCAAATCCAAGCTCATCCAGAGCGTTTGCCATAGCCTGACGATTCGAATTGGAGTTGAAGGTTTCGCCAGGGTTTTTGTACATGTCGCTGCGTTCAGCGTTCGTACCACGTACAAAGCGGTCGGCCTTTTCCTTGTCGCCATAGCTGACCTTACCGTATTTATCCAGATTGTTTGCAGCCCCAGCCGCTGCGCCATTGGCACCTGCAGCTGCTGCCACGTCTGCAGCAATTGGCTTGCTATTACTGCCCGCGCCGCCTACAACATTTCCAATGGCATCAGCAGCTGCACGGCCGTGGCCAGCAACGCTGCCTGCCAAATCAAGAACATCATGCGCAGCACCCGTGATAATTCGAAAAGCACCAGCCGCTTCACTCATCGGGTCAAGACCCGTTGTGCTTGTGATGCGGAATCCGGCTTTTGCAAGCATATCGTCCAGCTTTTGTGCGATTTTGAGGTATGCGTATGTGACAAGGCCCCATTTCACGACGCTTTCAACAGATGCGCCGACCAATCTGATGTTCAATGCCGTTCGTGCAATACCAACGACCCAAATGTTCAGAATCAGCAAAACACATTGTGACCAGAACATCTGCATCCAGTTGACTGCCGTATCTTTTGTTCTTTCGTTAGTTGCCGTGGCAAATGCCAGAGGCGAAAGCAAAATAGTGAAGACGCAAATGATGTATCGTTCCGCACATTCAAGTACCAACTTAATCAGGTTCCACCAAATCAAAAACAGAAACACAACGCTGACAACCAGAGAAGCACCTTCGACAATCGAGAAACCTCCCATCCATGCAACTATTGTTCCAGCCGCATCGCCAGATTCAGTCTGGCCAATAATTTTCATGCCAGAGTCTTCAAACGAAAACTCCCCCAATCCGCCACCTGTAACGCCTTCACTTAACGCCGTTGTCAGAGGCGAAATGATTTCATCGAACATCAACTGAAGGAAGTGACTGCCTGTAAGAGTAAGAACCATGCCAAAGACAGCGTTCCAAATCAGTTTTGGTACGCTTTCGGTCCTTGCGCCGTCTGCAGTTTCCATCAAATACGAGATGATACGAACGGCAATCAGTGCTCCGGCGATTGTTGTCGAAATTACCGTTATGGCTTGTGAAAAATAGCCCCCAATGCCGTTCCCACTCATTGCAAAGCCAGGAATATAATGGGCGACTTCTTCTGTCGTCATCTGCGTAATTTCGAGCAGCGGATTCATAATAAGGTCACAAAACTGCAAGATAATACGTGCGATGACCATGACAACCAGACTGAGGAAGTTACTGACAAGGTCAGAAACCGCAGAAAACGCAATGCATCCGGTCACTGCAAATGCAAGAATAACAGCGGCCATGGAATGCTTAACGGCTTTCTTTCCTTTTACGGGTTTACATTTTATAAGAGAGTTAATGTTGCTCACCTTCTTTCAATAAAAAAAGACCCGCCCGATTACTCGGACGAGCCTTTTAGCCGCAAAGCGAATATTAGACGCCAATGTTAGTGCCGCCAATGTTAGTGCCGCCGAGCTCGCCGTTAATCTGGCCACCGAGTTCATTAGCAACCTTCATCAGGCCGGGCACTGCAACAGCAGCCACGACGATGATGGCAACCACGATAAGACGTTTCTTATAAGTCTGAACGTCTTTCGGGTCACTGGCCAGCAGCATACGCACCAGCATATACAGGAATACTGCGATGCCGATGGGAACAACGACGTTGGTCAAGCCTTTAGCAATAGAGTTGCTAACCTGGCTGCCTACATCGAACACTTTGTTAATAGCATCGCTAACATCTGCATAAGCCATAACCGTGCTCATCATGGCCGCAGTGCCCATTGCACAGGCAGTACCTACAGCCATCTGGAGGTTCTGCACCGGGGTGCGTTTCTGCAAGCTGTTTTTCATATTCATTTCGAACTACCTCCTTCCTTCGATTATCATCGTAGTAGAGCCTTCGTGAACTGATTGTTCAACCCTTTAACTCTACAATATCTATTATCTGCACCTCGCAAAGGCGTGCAACAATCATACATTCGTTTATTTGAAGCATTATTCACACAAAACGAAAAAGCGGGAGCTCCTGTCATGAGGAACTCCCGCTATAACTAATTTTATGTTTTGGCTTTTTTTAGTTTTGTGATGATGCGCGGACCGAGCAAGGATTTGCGGGTTTGTTTACGGAAATTCTGAAGCGCATATTTCAGTGCTTCCTCATCGCCAATCATCACCAATTTCTTTTTGGCTCGCGTAATACCGGTATAGTACAAAGGCTTTGTCAACATCACTCCGTATGTCATACTCACCGGAATAATGCAGCAAGGAAATTCACAGCCCTGAGAGCTATGCACGGTAATGGCATACGCAAGCTCAATATCTTTCATATCTTCATTGTTATAAACTAAAGTTTCTCCTTTCGAGTCAAAGTAGATTTCAACGGCAACATCGCTTTCCAGCTGGACAATCGACTGAATCGTTCCCAAGTCACCGTTAATGACCTGCTCGGTGTTCTTTCGCTGAATGATTCGGTCGCCAACCATAAACAGTTGCTTGCCGATTTCAACACAGAGCTTATCATCCGTTTTAGGGTTCACAATCGCCTGAATTGCGGTGTTGACACGGTTCTTGCACAGATATCCGCTCGGCGTGCCTTTATCATAATGCGTAGGAGTCAGAACAATCGTCCCTTCCATACCGTATTTGGATACGCCATTCAGATACTCATCAACGATATGATTCATGATTTCATTCGCTTCTTTTTCCTTATCCTTTTCAGCAACCGGAACAAAGCGAAATTCATCATCAAACATAAGATTCCGGGTATTTCCGGTATAAGCGCGATTCTCACGAATCTTGATGGAAGCATCTGTAATCGTCGAGGTACTCCCCTGCCGATAGTTGACATCAAGGCGAACGGTTTTAATAACGCCGCACTTGATTAAATCACGCAAAACGTCACCACGAGCTACAGGAGCCAACTGGTCCGTATCGCCAAGCAGCACAATTCTGGTGGATGGGCTGCTCAAAACAGCGTCGATTGCATAAGCGAACAGGTGTTCCCCCACCATACTCATTTCATCAATACCGATGAAACCGCAAATGGTGCAATCTCCTTGTGCCGTGAATCCACTCGAATTGTTCGCCGGAATCAAGCCACAAGCCTTATGAATCG
>OGGU01001860.1_pt1 | contig 11477 bp, 9 predicted proteins | sample 1571241 | NCBI WGS metagenome assembly OGGU01 (sample SAMEA2581934, study PRJEB24529) | metagenome | biome: Human gut stool | place: China | collected 2011
TAAGTGCCCGCGTTTTTTCCGGGTATGCCGGGATTCAAGGAACCGCAGAAAAAAGATTCAAAATTCTGTTCCCCTTTGTTTACAATTTGTTTATATCCATCCGTTGACAATGAAGGCGCGTGGTGGTAAACTCGTTTTAGCACTCCGGAGAAAGGAGTGCTAAAACCAGCGTGAGACAGCTTGGACCAGAGGTGCTTTTTGTGGAACTCACGGACCGGAAAAAGCAAATACTGAAAGTGGTGGTGGAGGACTATGTCCGTACTGCAGAGCCGGTGGGTTCCAAGGCCATTGCCGCGGAGATGGGCGGCGTCAGCTCCGCCACCATTCGCAACGAGCTGTCGGATCTGACGGAGCTGGGCTATCTGGAACAGCCCCACACCTCCGCCGGACGGGTCCCCTCCGCCAAGGGCTACCGACTGTACGTCAACGAGCTGATGGAGCGGCGGTCCCTGAGCCGGGAGGAGGAGGAAAAGCTCAACACCTCCCTGGCCGAGAAGCTGGCGGGAACGGACCAGGTCATGGCCCGGGCGGGCCAGATGGTCTCGTCCTTTGTGGGCTATCCCGCCTACACCGTGGCGGACCACAAAACCGCCGCCACCGTGCGGCGCTTTGAGCTGATCCCCGTGGACCAGAGCAGCTTCATCGCCGTGGTGATGCTGTCGGACAGCCAGGTGAAAAGCCAGCTGCTGCCCCTGCAATTGCCGGTGGCCGACGGGGGCCTGCCGGACATGAGCCACCTGCTGAACACCCATTTCACCGGCATCGGGCCGGAGGACATGAACGGACGGCTCATGAGCCTGTCGGAGCAGGTGTCCGGCCAGTGGTTCCTGCCGCTGAACCAGGTGGTGGAATATGCCGGACGGTTATTGAAGGAAGCCAACAGCCAGGAGGTCTTTACCGGCGGGGCCAAGGAGTTCCTGCGGTTCCCGGAATACCGGGACGCGGACAAGGCCCACGACCTGATGACCTTTATGGTGGACAATAAAGAACAGCTGCCCGCGCCCACGGAGGGCGGCCCGGTGCAGATCCTCATCGGCCCCGAAAATCTCAACGAGGCCCTGCGGGACAGCAGCGTGGTGGTGGCCAGCTATGACATCGGAGACAATATGCGGGGACTGGTGGGCGTGGTCGGACCCACCCGGATGGACTACGCCACCGTGGCGGCGCGCCTGAGCTACTTTGCCGAGAGTCTGGGCCGCATGTTCGGGAAGAACCAGCTGCCCCCCAAGGAGGACCAGGAAACATGAGCGAGAATGTGAATCAGGAAAACAAGCAGGAACAGGAAAACACGGACACCCCGGAGACCCAGCCCCAGCAGGAGCCGTCTCCGGAAACGGCGGAGGAGACCTTCACCGTCACCCGGGACCAGATGGAGAAAATGGAACAGCTGGCCAAGATGGTGTCCGACGCCAGCGACAAATATCTGCGGCTGGCAGCGGAATACGACAACTACCGCAAACGCACCGCCAAGGAAAAGGAGAGTCTGTACGGCGACGCCAAGGCCGACACCGTGAAGCCCTTTTTGGAGGTGCTGGACAACCTGGAGCGGGGCCTGGCCCAGTTCGAGGAGGGGGACCCCCACCGCCAGGGTATGGAGATGATCTGCAAGCAGTTCATGACCGTGCTGGAAAAGCTGGGCGTACAGCAGATTGAGGCCCTGGGCCAGCCCTTTGACCCCGCCCGCCACAACGCCGTGATGCATGTGGAGGATGAGTCGGCCGGGGAGAACACCGTGGTGGAGGTATTCCAGCAGGGATACGCTTTGGGCGACAAGATCCTGCGGTTCGCCATGGTAAAGGTTGCTAATTGAGAGGAGCATGTGCTATGAACGGAAAAAAACTTTATAAAAGCCGGGATAACCGGATGATCTCCGGCGTGTGCGCCGGGATTGCCGAGTATTTCAATATGGACCCCACCATCATCCGTCTGGCCTGGGTGCTGTTCAGCCTGCTGGGCGGCAGCGGCGTGCTGGGCTATATCATCGCCGCCATCGTGATCCCCGAGTATCCGATGGACTGACCCTTGTAAACAAATTTTATTTCATATATTCAGGAGGCAATTATTATGTCTAAAGTTATCGGTATCGACCTTGGCACCACCAATTCCTGCGTAGCCGTCATGGAGGGCGGCGAGGCAGTTGTCATTCCCAACGCGGAAGGTAACCGCACCACCCCGTCCGTGGTGGCCTTCTCCAAGACCGGCGAGCGTATGGTGGGCCAGGTGGCAAAGCGCCAGGCCATCACCAACCCCGACCGCACCATCTCCTCCATCAAGCGCGAGATGGGCTCCGACCACCGGGTCAGCATCGACGGCAAGTCCTACACTCCCCAGGAGATCAGCGCCATGATCCTGCAGAAGCTCAAGAGCGACGCCGAGGCCTATCTGGGCCAGACCGTCACCGAGGCGGTCATCACCGTGCCCGCCTACTTTAACGATGCCCAGCGCCAGGCCACGAAGGACGCCGGGCGCATTGCCGGGCTGGACGTGCGCCGCATCATCAACGAGCCGACAGCCGCGGCGCTGGCCTATGGGCTGGACAATGGCCGCACCCAGACCGTCATGGTCTACGACCTCGGCGGCGGCACATTTGACGTGTCGCTCATCCGCATCGGCGACGGCATCGTGCAGGTGCTCTCGACCTGCGGCGATAACTTTCTGGGCGGCGACGACTTTGACGAGCGCATCGTCAACTGGCTGGCAGACCGGTGCAGGGCCGAACACGGCGTGGACCTGACGAATGACCGCGTGGCAATGCAGCGCCTGCGCGAGGAGGCCGAAAAGGCGAAAAAAGAACTTTCCAGCGCGAAGCAGACCGACATCAATCTGCCGTTCCTCACGATGGCGGCAGACGGTGCGCTGCACCTGCAAACTACGCTGACACGCGCTAAATTTGAGGAGCTCTGCGCCGATCTGATCGAGCGCACCGCCCTGCCCGTGCGCAACGCCCTGAGCGACGCACGCCTTTCGGCCAGCGACCTGGATCAGGTTTTGCTGGTCGGCGGCTCGACCCGCATCCCGGCGGTGCAGGCCAAGGTCATGCGGATGACCGGTCTGGAGCCGTCCAAATCGCTGAACCCCGACGAGTGCGTTGCACTGGGCGCGGCGGTGCAGGCCGGACGTCTGGGCGGCGAGATGCTCTCCGGCCCCGGCGAGGATCTGCTGCTGATGGACGTGACCCCGCTGACCCTTTCCATCGAGACCGTCGGCGGCGTGGCAACGCATTTGATCGAGCGCAACTCCACAATCCCGACGCGGTTCAGCAAGGTGTTCACCACCGCCGCGCCGTTCCAGAACACGGTGCAAATTAAAGTGCTGCAGGGCGAGCGCGAGTTTGCCAGGGACAATAAGCTGCTGGGCACCTTCACGCTGCGCGGCATCAAGCGCGCCTGGGCGGGCGTGCCGAAGATCGAGGTCACGTTTGACATCGACGCCAACGGCATTGTCAAGGTCAAGGCGCGCGACATGGACACCGGCAAGCAGCAGAGCATCACGATCTCGGGCACATCGAACCTGACCGAGGACGAGATCAAACGCGCCAAGGAAAACGCCGCCGCCTTTGCCGGGCAGGACAAGGAGCGCAAGGCCGCGCTGGAGGCGCTGAACGCCGGCGAGGCCGCGCTTTACCGCGTGAACACCGCGCTGGGCAGCAAGGCCGGCAAGGCGCTGGACCGCGAGACCCGTACTAAAATCAAAGAAGCAGAAAGAACGCTGGAGCGCGTTCTGAAGCACAAAAAGGCCGACAAGCTGACCCCCGTGGACGTGAATGCCATCAACACCGCACGGGAGGCGCTTTCCGCTGTGGCCGCCCCGCTGGTGGCCCGGTGGGAGAGCGAGAAGGCGTAAAACGAGGTGGCAGCCGCAGGGTCCCCGGGGCGATGCTTAAGCCGTAAGGCGGGAATTATGCGGTATTGCCCAAACAAAAAATCCCGGTGCACACTTGCACCGGGAAAATACCGATCTTATCGCTTCTCCAGCGGAACGTACTCCTGCGGCTTGCCGAGGTACTTGTAGGCGGGGCGGATGATGCGGTTCGCGAACTCGACCTCCTCGACGCGGTGGGCACACCAGCCGGGCACACGGGCAATCGCAAACAGCGGCGAAAACGATGCGGGCCGATGCGGGCATCGGCCCCTACGGGCAATCGCAAACAGCGGGGTGTACAGGTCCTCGCTGATGCCGAGCATACGGTAGATCAGGCCGCTGAACAGGTCCACGTTGGCGCAGACCTTCTTCGGGCCGTGCTTTTCCTCGGCAAAGACCTGCGGGGCCAGGCGCTCAATGCTGCACAGCAGCTCGTACTCCTCGTCGTAGCCCTTCTTGTAGGCCAGGCTCTTGGCGTGGGTTTTCAAAATCTGCGCACGGGGGTCGCTCATCGTGTAGACGGCGTGGCCCATGCCGTAGATCAGGCCGCTGCCGTCGCCGCGCTCCTTGCGGAGGATCTTGCGCAGGAACTCGCGGACCTCGTCGTCGTTGGACGGATCCTCGACATTTTCCAGAATGTAATCCAGCTGGTGCATGACCTTCAGGTTCGCGCCGCCGTGCTTGGGGCCTTTCAGCGCGCCGATGGCCGAGCTGATGGCCGCATAGGTGTCCGTGCCGGAGCTGGACAGCACGCGGCAGGTGAAGGTCGAGCAGTTGCCGCCGCCGTGGTCCGCGTGGACGAGCAGGCAGAGGTCGAGCAGACGCGCTTCCTCGTGGGTGAACTTCTGGTCGGCGCGGTAGGTGCTCAAAATATGCTCCGCCGTGCTCTGGCCCTCGGTGGGCAGGTGGAAGTACATGCTGGACCGGTCATAGACGCGGCGCTTGATCTGGTAGGCGTTGACCATCATCGTGGGCAGCTCGGCGATCAGGTTGATGCTCTGGCGCAGGATGTTGGGCAGACTGTTGTCCTCGGCGTGCTCGTCGTAGCTGTACATGGCCAGCACGCTTCGTGCCATCTTGTTCATCAGGTTCGGCGACGGCGAATTTAAGATCATGTCGTCGGCAAAGCCCTGGGGCAGCTCGCGGTGATGCTCCAGCAGCTTGCGGAACTTGGCGTACTGCTCCTGCGTGGGCAGGGAGCCGAACAGCAGCAGCCAGATGACCTCCTCAAACATGAAGCGGTCATGGGCGTCGGCCTCGGCGGCCAGCGTGTCAATGTCGATGCCGCGGTAGACCAGGCGGCCCGGAATGGGCACGATGGTGCCGTCCTCCTTCTTATCATAGCCGATAACGTTGGAAACGTTCGTGATGCCGGCCAGCACGCCGGTGCCGTCCAGATTGCGCAGGCCGCGCTTGACGCCCATCTGATCCGCCAGATGCGGGTCAAGGGTGGCGTTGTGTTCCAGATATTCGTGGCAGAGCAGCTCAAGCTCATCCGGCTCCAGGGCCGGGACGTCCGGGTAATACATCATGCGTACCCCTCTCTTTGACCAATTTTATATACTTTGCATACTTATACAGGCGCATATCACTGCTGGCTTCCCTTACCAATATGCCTGATAGATTGATTTTATAGCATTTCCGCAAATTCGTCAAGGAAAACTTAAAATTTTTCTAAATTTTTCAAGAGAATGCTTTAAAAAATTAAGCCGGCGGCCCAAAATGTGCCTATTGTGTAAAAATGCGGATTGACAACCGGCCCCAAAGCGGGTAGTATGTTAGGTATACCGCAGAAAATGCAGAGTAAGACAGGGAAAGGGGAAAAGTATTATTTATGAAAGCAGTTCTGATTCCGGGCGACGGCATTGGCCGTGAAATTGCCGAGAGCGTCCGCGAGGTATCCGCCGCACTGAACACCGGCATTGAATGGCAGGAGTTTGCTGCCGGTGCCGAGTACGCCGCCGAGAGCGGCGAGCTGATCGCCCCCGGCACGCTGGATGCGATCGAAGCGTGCGGCTGGGCACTCAAGGGCCCCACCGCCACCCCCATCGGCAAGGGCTTCCGCAGCATCAATGTGCAGCTGCGCCAGCGCTTTTCCACCTATGCAAACCTGCGCCCGGTGCACACGCTGCCGGGCGTACCGACCCGCTTTGACAATGTGGACCTTGTCATCGTGCGCGAGAACACCGAGGATCTCTACAAGGGCATCGAGTATATGCTGAACGACGAGATCGCCAACGGCGTCAAGCTCATCACCCGCCCCGCGTGCGAGAAGATCTGCCGCTTTGCATTTGACTATGCCCGCAAAAACGGCCGCAAAAAGGTCACGGCAGTCCACAAGGCCAACATCATGAAGCTGACCGACGGCCTGTTCCTGCGCACCTTCCGCGAGGTCGCCGCAGAGTACCCCGAGATCACCGCGGACGACTGCATCATCGACGCTTTGTGCATGAAGCTGGTGCAGAAGCCCGAGCAGTTCGACGTGCTCGTCGCGCCGAACCTCTACGGCGATATTATCAGTGACCTGTGCGCCGGTCTCGTCGGCGGCCTGGGCTTTGCGCCCAGCGCCAACATCGGCGACAGCACCCGCATCTATGAGGCCGTCCACGGCTCTGCCCCCGACATTGCCGGGCAGGACAAGGCCAACCCCAGCGCCATCCTGATGGCCTTTGCCATGATGCTGAACGACCTTGGCGAGACCGACAAGGCCGCCAAGCTCAATGCCGCCATCCTGGCCCAGGTCGAGGAGGGCAAGGTCGTCACTGCCGACATCGGCGGCACCGCGGGAACGAAGGAGTTTACCCAAGCGGTTATTGCACGACTGTAACCTAAAAGGCTTCCCCCTCGGGGCTGCGCCCGCAGGCGCGTGTCGAAGCGCAACCGCCGGAGGCGGCTCTTAGCGCGGAGACTGAAGCTGTCGGCGAAGCCGACTGATGAGGGCAGACCTTCCGGCAAGAATCCGTAAACGGGAAATATGGCAGGCTTGCCCCTCATCCGGCGCTGCGCGCCACCTTCCCCCGCAGAGGAAGGCTTTTTGAAAAGAGGTACATCATGTCTAAACTTCACCTGATTCTCCCCATGGCCGGCAGGGGCAGCCGGTTTTTTAAAAACGGCTTTGTCTGCCCGAAACCGCTGATCGAAATTAACGGAAAGCCGTTCTTTTACTGGGCGGCGCGCAGCGTGGAAAAGTTTGTGGACTGCGCGGACCTCACGTTTGTGGTGCTCGAGGAGCATATCCGCGACTTTGCCATCGACGAAAAAATCAAGGCGTACTGGCCCGCGGCCCGCATTGTGGCGCTGCCCGAGGTGACCGAGGGCGCGGCCGTCACGGCGCTGAAGGGCTGCGAGGGCCTGCCAGACGGTGAGCCGATTTTGTTCAACGACTGCGACCATCTGTTTGTTTGCAGGGCGTTCAACGAGTTCTGCGCTAAGGGCGGCTTTGCAAACGGCCCGGAGGGCGCACTGCTGACGTTTGAGAGCGATTCCCCCGCGTACAGCTATCTGCAGTACGGCGCGGACGGCAATGTCTGCCACACGGTGGAAAAGCAGGTCGTCAGCCATGATGCCATCTGCGGCGCGTACTATTTCAAGGATAAGAAAACCTACGCCGACGCCTGCGCCAAATACCTGAAAAACTGCGAGTACAAGGAATTTTTTGTCTCCGGCATTTACAATGTGCTGGCCGCGCAGGGCGCAAGAATTGCGGGCTTTGCGTGTGATTTACATCTGCCGTTCGGCACGCCGGACGAGTACCGCGCGGCGGAGGCACCCGCCAATAAGGCCGGTTTTGACGCGCTGACCTGAAGGAGTAAGAATGAAAACACCTGCAAAAAAGCGAACGGCGGCGGAGCTGGCGGCTGCGGTGCTGTGGTGCGCCCTGACGCTGGGAACGGACAGGCTGTTCTTCCGCTATGACTGGCGCACACCGGCGTTTTTTGTCTACAAGGCGCTGTTTCTGGTGCTGGCGTTCGGGCTGGTGAACGGCGCGGTGACGCTGGTGCAGAAGCTGCGCGCCGGGGACAAATTTGCCCGGCGGTGGGTGGCCTGGACGCTGCCGTATCTGGCGGTGAATCTGCTCATCCTGCTCATCGTCTGGCCCGGCATCTGGGGCAATGATGACCTGGCCGTGCTGTATCTGGCGCGGACGCTTCAGCCCAACTCATGGCAGCACTTTCTGACCAGCGGCGCGTTCATTCTGTCACTGATGTTTGTGCCGATGCCCGGCGGCGTCGTGCTGGTGCAGAACCTGCTCATCAGCGGCATTGTGGGCTGCTTTGCGGCCACGGCGCAGGACATGGCCGAAAAGCGGCTGACTCGCCCGGTGCGCCCGGCGTGGTTTGCGCTGGTCTACCTGCCGTTTTTGCTGCCGCCCGTGCTGATGCACACCCAGCAGCCCTTCCGCACGACCTGGTCAACGTGGACCGAGCTGTTTTTGGTGTTCATGCTGGTGGCCATCTACCTGCGCGGCACGAAGCTGAACAAAAAGGAGCTGGCCGCTATCGTGATTCTGGGCACGCTGGCTGCGTCGTGGCGCAGCGAGTGCGTCTACTATCTGGCCGCCATCCCGGTGCTGCTGGCGCTGCTCTGCGCCCGCAGGCTGCTGCGCCCGCTGGCGGCGGGCGCGGTGACGGCGCTGGTGCTGGTGGGGTATTTCGTCTGCTCCCGCTACAGCAGCGCGCTGATGGGCGAGGCGTGGCAGTACAAGATGATCGCACTGTGCTATCAGACGGCGGCGCTGGTACAGGACGCCGACCCCGTGGAGGACGCCGAGGCGCTGGCCGACATTGACCGCGTGTTTGATGTGGAATTCTGCCGCGCCAACCCCGAGACCCACGGCAATGAACTGCGCGGGGGGATGCTCGCCGGGCGCGGCGGCTCGGCGGAGGACTGGTCGGCCTGCCAGAAGGCCATTATAAAGCTGGCCCTCAAGTATCCCAAGAGCATGCTGCGGGAGCGTGCGGGTGTGTTCTACAACACGCTGCGCCAGCGCCAGAACGGCCAGTCCAACCAGAAGATCGCGTTTGCATCGGCATTTTTGCTGTATGAGGGCGAGCCGACGCAGGACGACCAAAAGAGCTTTTTGCAGGACAGCGCCGCCGTGCAGCCGCTGAACAAGGAGCTGCGCCGGGCGTTTATTGTGGATATGGCGTCCAGCACCGACTTTGCGGGCGGGCTGATCGACCTGACGTGGTGGATGCTGCCGCCGTTCGTGCTGCTGGGCCTGGCACTGGCGGTGCTGCTGGTGCAGCGGCGTTGGATGCTGTTTTTTGCCACAGGCACGTTTTTTGCACGCATCCCGCTTGTGTTTTTGACCGCGCCGGACACCTACTTTATGTACTATCTGACGCCGTTTATCGCCGGGTATGCGGTGGCTGCGGCTGCGGTGCTGTACGCAGTGCTGAAACGGAAATTGAAATCGGAAAGGATCACGGGCTGATGCTTGCACTTTTTTTGCTGCTGGCCCTGCTGCTGGTGCTGGTGGGCCATGCGTTCCGCCTGCTGCGGTGGGAGCAGTTCATCCGCATTTATGAGCGCCCGCCCCGCGGGCAGATGCTGCGCGGCATGGCCGGCGGCTATGCGCTGAACTTTGTGCTGCCGTTCCATCTGGGCGATGCCTTCCGCGCGGTCTACACGGGCCGCAGGATGAAGAGCGGCATCGGCTTTGCGCTGGCGACGGTCATCATGGATCGGTTCCTCGACGTCTGGTTTGTGGCGTTCGGGTTTATTGCGTTCCGGCTGCTGGGGCTGGGCGGTGCGCCGGTGGACGGCGCGGCGCGGTATTACCTTGTGTTCTCGCTGCTGCTGGTGCTGGGATTGGTGCTGGTCGTGGCGCTGCGGGATTTTTTGAAGAAGATCTGCCTTGCGTTCTGCGGGCTGTTCAATGACGCGCTGAAGCTGGACGGCATGATGTTCTTCTGGAGCCTCATCAATACCTTCAAGGATCTGGGCCGCGTGAAAATCGGGCGGCTGGTCGTCAATACACTGCTGATGTGGGCGGCGTATCTGGGCTCCTACACCGCGCTGGCGGCGGCGCTGACCGTGGCCGGGGAGCCGATGCAGCTGGTAGATGTGTTCGGGCTGCTGTTCGGGCGCAACGCCGCGGACTTTGCCGCGCTGCTGCCCGGCGGTGCGCTGGGCACGGCGGCCCCCGCGGCCCGCTGGCTGCTGCTGGCATGGTTTGTGCTGCCGCTGCTGGCCATGTGGGCGGCCACGCTGCTGCCCGAGGGCGTGCGCGGCGCGATGAACCAGGCCACGCAGGCCGCCCCCGCCGGGGAAAGCTACCTGAACCTGCTGCCGCAGGCCGACGAGCATGACCGCGCGGTGTTCTTGAGCCGGTATTTCGGTCTGGAAAACAAGGACTACGTCAAGCGGTTTTTGCAGATGAACCGCGGCATTACGATTTTGGAGGACTACTCCGCCGGGTCGAACGCCACGACGATGCTCTGCATGGACACGCAATCGACGTTCTACCGCAAATATGCCTTTGGCAAGGACGGCGCAAAGCTGGCCGAGCAGCTCGACTGGCTGCGTGCCCAGCAAGACCGCCTGCCGCTGTGCGATATTCTGCGCAGCGAGGAGGCCGACGGCTGCTGCTGGTACGACATGGTCTACAACCCGCAGGCCGTGGGGATGTTCCGCTACCTGCACTCGAACCCCGTGGAAAAGAGCCGCGCCATCCTGCGTGCGGTGCTGGCGACGCTGGAGGATAAGCTCTACAAGCCGACGGCGGTCCCGGCGGACGCGGAGAAAATCGAAAAGTACATCGAGACGAAGGTTGACGGCAACCTGAAAAAGCTGCATGAGGACCGGATGCTGCGCGAGCTGATGAGCTATGACACGCTGCGCATCAACGGCGTGGAGTACAAGAACCTGCCCGCGCTGGACTGGATGTTTGACCATGACCGGCTGCGCAACCTGTTTGCGAAGGACCCTGTGGGCACGATCCACGGCGACCTGACGATTGAGAACATCATCTGCCGCACCGACAACGACAGCTGGTATCTGATCGACCCGAATACCGGCAATCTGCACGAAAGTCCGTTCCTGGATTACGGCAAGCTGCTGCAAAGTCTGCACGGCAGCTACGAATTTATGATGAAAACGCCGCGCGTGGCCGTGCAGGACAACCGTATCGACTTCCAGCTGACGCGCAGCGCGGCCTATGACGCGCTGTTGGCCGCCGTGATGGAGGATCTGAGCGCCCGCTACCCGCGGGAGCAGGTCGAGAGCATTCTGATGCACGAGGTCATTCACTGGCTGCGGCTGATGCCCTACAAGCTGAACAAGGACCGCAAGCGCGCGGCGATGTTCTACGCCGGGCTGGTCATGGTCGCCAACGATGTGGCGGATTTTTCGGAGCATAAAAAGGAGACACTATGCTGATTTGCGTGGATCTGGACGGGACCCTGCTGGACACAGTGCCGGCCAACGCGGCATCCTACCGCGCGGCGCTGGAGGAGCTGGGCTTTACCGTGACCGATGAATATTACGCCGAGCGCTGCAACGGCGGACATTACACACGGTTCCTGCCGCCGCTGATGGGCGGCACGCCGAGCGCCGCCGATGTGGAGCGCGTGCATGACAGGAAAAAGGCGCTGTACAGTGACTTTCTCGAT
>OGGU01001862.1_pt1 | contig 11467 bp, 7 predicted proteins | sample 1571241 | NCBI WGS metagenome assembly OGGU01 (sample SAMEA2581934, study PRJEB24529) | metagenome | biome: Human gut stool | place: China | collected 2011
ATGTCGTCATTTCAACCGACAGCTGGAACCCCGTCAACTACGCGCTTCGCCACGCGGTGGAGGATTTGACGCAGTTCGATGATTTGCAGGAAGTCCTCGACCAATTCTACCCCAGCGCCTACGCCGCGTTCAGCTTCAACAGCGGTCTGTACGCGCTGCCGGAGACGCAGCTGTGCTCGATTCTCTTCTACCGCAGCGACATTCTGGAAGAATACGGGCTGTCCGTCCCGGAAACGTGGGATGATTTGATTGCCATGCTGCCCACCATTCAGGGGGCGAACATGTCCGTCGGCATTCCCTACCCCGACATTGCCGCCCCGAATCTCTCTTCTTATTACGCCATGCTCTACCAGCTTGGCGGCGCGCTCTACAACGATTCGGCGACCCACACCACCATCAACAGCGAAGCGGGTGTGCAGGCGTTTGAGCGCTACACCAGCCTCTACAATGACTACGGTCTGCCGACCATCTTCGACTTCGTGAGCCGCTTCCGCTCCGGCGAAATGCCGCTGGGCATCTTCGATTACACGACGTTCAACACCCTGACCGTCTCCGCGCCGGAAATCCGCGGCCTGTGGGACATTGCAATTCTCCCCGGCACTTCCCGCACGGCAGAGGACGGCAGCACCTATGTGGACCACTCCGGGCATTCGCAGGGTGCCTGCTGCATGATGATTGCCACCGACAGCGAAACGACAAAACAGAATGCGTGGCAGTTCATGAAGTGGTGGACGTCCACCGACGCGCAGGTGCGTTTCGGGCGCGAGATTGAAGCCGTCTTGGGTTCGTCCGCGCGCTACGCCACCGCGAATATCGCCGCCATCGAGCAGCTTTCCTGGTCAGAAGCTCAGCTGAAAGTCATTCGCGAGCAGATGACGTGGGCAGTCGGCTTCCGCGAAGTCGCCGGCGGCTACTACACCACGCGCCACATGACCAACGCCGTGCGCAAAGTGACCAACGACAAGACCGACCCGCGCGAAACCCTGCTGGATTACGCGCGCACCATCAACGAGGAAATCAATAAGAAGCGCTTGGAGTTCGGTCTGCCGATCGACGAAGAGACGCCCTGAGCGAAAGGAGGAAGCATTCGTCATGACCGCGTTCTGGAAAAAGTACTTTGCGCTGAGACAGCGCAATGCGCGCATCGCGTGGGACAGAGCGAAGCACATGAAGTTCTGCTATGCGTTTCTGGCGCCCTACGCCCTGCTGTTCCTGACCTTCTACATCCTCCCGATGCTCATCTCCATCTACTACTCCTTCACCTACAACAACATTCTGGAGCCCGCGCGCTTCATCGGGATGGACAACTACATCACCCTGATTTTGAAGGATGATGTTTTCCTGACCGCCGTGAAAAACACGTTCCTGCTGGCGGTGATTACAGGGCCTGTGGGCTACATCATGTCATTCTGCTTCGCTTGGCTCATCAACGAATTGCCGCGCTGGGTGCGCACGATTGCCGTCGTCATCTTCTACGCGCCGTCCATTGCGGGCAATGCCTACTACATCTTCTCTATCATCTTCCGCGGCGACGCGTACGGCTACCTGAACGCCATGCTGATGAAGTTGGGCATCCTCAACGCCCCGATTCTCTGGTTGACGACGCCGGATTACATCATGCCGGTCATCATCATCGTCACGCTGTGGATGAGCATGTCCACGGGTTTCCTTTCCTTCGTCGCAGGCTTGCAGGGCGTTGACCGCTCGCAGTACGAGGCGGGCTATGTGGATGGCATCCGCAACCGCTGGCAGGAATTGTACTACATCACCCTGCCGAACATGAAGCCGATGCTGATGTTCGGCGCGGTCATGTCCATCACGTCCGCGTTCGGCGTGTGTGACGTGCCGATGGCGCTGGCGGGCTTCCCCTCCACCGATTACGCCGCGCACACCGTCGTCACCCACCTGTTCGACTATGGCTTCACCCGCTTTGAAATGGGCTATGCCTCCGCCATCGCCACCTTGCTGTTCCTGGTGATGATTTTGTGCAACAAGCTGATTCAGAGCGCTCTGAGGAGGATTGGCACATGAGTACCATCAATGTCCGCAGCTACAAAGGTCCAGTCAGACCGGACGGCACGCCGATTGAGCTGCCGCAGAAGGTACTGAAGCTGACGAAGAAGTCGAACATGCGCCACAAGAAGCCGAACCGCTCCCGCGTGGGCGACTTTCTGGTGGGGCTGCTGCTGTTCCTCGTCGCGTGTGCAATGGCGTTTCCGCTGGTGTTCGCCATTTCGTCCTCGCTGAAACCGCTGGATGAGTTGTTCCGCTTCCCGCCGACACTCTTCCCGCGCCACCCCACCATCGACAACTTCTCTGACCTTCTCGTCACGATGGGGCAGAGCTGGGTTCCCTTCTCGCGCTACATCACCAACACCGTCGTCATCACCCTTGTGGGTACATTGGGGCATCTGCTGATTGCGTCCCTCGCGGCATATGTGCTGGCGAAGTACGATTTCCCGCTCGGCAAGCAGTTTTTCGCCCTCGTCGTGACGGCGCTGATGTTCAACGGCTACGTCACCGCGATTCCGAACTACCTGACCATGACGCGCCTGAACCTTGTCGATACGCACTGGGCAGTCATCCTGCCCGCGTTCGCCGCGCCGATTGGACTGTTCCTGATGAAACAGTTCATGGAAGGGCTGCCCATGTCGCTGATTGAGTCCGCGAAAATCGACGGTGCAAAGGAATTCCGCATTTTCTGGACGATCGTCATGCCCAACGTCAAGCCCGCGTGGCTGACGCTCATCATCTTCTCCGTCCAGAACCTCTGGAACGCCAAAGCGTCCGCCGTCATCTACTCCGAGGCGCAGAAGACGCTCGTCTACGCGCTCCAGCAGATTCAGGCGGGCGGCATTGCCCGCACGGGTCAGGCGGCGGCGGTTACGGTCGTCGTCATGGCTGTGCCGATACTGATTTTCATCCTCAGCCAGAGCCAGATTCTCGAAACGATGGCGACATCCGGCCTGAAAGATTAAGAGAGGAGGACGCCGATGAACCGCATGGTTTCCCGTCTCTGCGCCTGTCTGGTAGCGTTCTCCCTCTTCGCCGCGCTCTGCGGCGGGATGGTCGCGCGCGCCGCAGACGGCTTTGACTACAATTACACCTACACCTACGATTACTGGGGCGACGAACGCCAGTCGCCGGATGCCTACCGCACCAGCGCCATGCTGTCCAGCGTCTCCCTTGGGCTGGAAACGCCGATGCGCACCCCGCGCGGGCTGACCGTCTCCGGCAATGACATCTACATCGTCGATACGGGCAACAACCGCATTCTGCAAGTCGCCCGCGACGGCGAAAACTTCACGCTGACCCGCGTGATTTCCGAAATTTCCGGCGACATCATCCCGAATACGCTCTCCGCCCCGCAGGATGTGTTCGTCATGGCAGACGGCACACTGTTCATCGCCGACACGAACAACAACCGCATCCTGAAAGCAGACCGGAATTTGAATCTGCTGAGCGTCTTCACCCGCCCGACGGACGCGACCTTCGACCAGTCGATGGCGTTTCTGCCGACGAAACTGGTCTGCGACACGACCGGACGTGTCTTCTGCCTCGCGCAGAACGTCAACCGAGGCCTCATGAAGTACGAGGCGGACGGCACGTTCACCGGCTTCATCGGCGCAAGCGAAGTGAAGTATACATGGTACGAGCTGGTGTGGCGGCTGCTCTCCACGAAGGAACAGCGCGCGCAGCAGGCATCCTTCGTTCCGACGGAATACAACAACATTGCGCTGGATTCGGAAGGCTTCTTCTTCGTCACCACGCAGACCTTCAATTCCAACGAGCTGACCTCCGGCGCAGCGAAACCTGTCCGCCGCCTGAATGCCATCGGCACGAACATCCTGATTGAGAACGGCACGAGCCACGTCATCGGCGACCTGCAGTGGGCGCGCGGCGACAAGAACATCACCAACTCCGGCCCCTCGAAGTTCGTGGATGTGACCGTGCTGGACAACGACATCTATTCCGTCATGGACAAGACGCACAACCGCATCTTCACCTACGACAAGCAGGGCAACCTGCTCTGGGCGTTCTGCGGTGGGGGCAACATGGACGGATACTTCCTGAATCCCGTCGCTTTGGAGCATCAGGGCTATGACCTGCTGGTGCTGGACAGTCAGGACTGCTGCGTGACCGTGCTGACCCCGACAGAATACGGCAAGCTGGTCTACAAGGCGACCGAGCAGTACCACGCGGGCGAATACGCCGCTTCCGCCGACACTTGGCGCGAGGTCATGAAGCGCAACGGCAACTATGACCTTGCCTACATCGGCATCGGGCGCGCGCTTTTGCAGCAGAAGCAATTCAAAGAAGCCTGTGACTATTTCGCCATGGCGCGCGACAGCCGCAACTACTCCGAAGCGTTCCGCTACTACCGCTCCGAGTGGGTAGAGCAGAACATCGGGTGGATTTTCGGCATCGTCGCGGTGCTGCTGGTCGTTCCGATGGTCGTCGGGCACATCCGCAAGATAAAGTGGGAGGTGGACAACGCATGACGCTCGCAGCAAAGCTAACCGACAAGCAGAAGTGGCAGCGTCTGCTGTCCTCCCTGCGCTATTCCCTCTACGTTATCTTCCACCCCTTCGATGGCTTCTGGGATTTGAGCCGCGAAAAACGCGGCAGCCTTGGCGCGGCGAACATCATCGTGTTTCTGGTGCTGCTTGTCCGCCTGCTGTCCATGCAGTTCACGCCTTTCCTGTTCATGAACGTCTACTGGCCGAGCGTGAACATCATCCAGCAATGTCTCGCCGTCCTCCTGCCGCTTTTGTTCTTCGTGGCGGGCAACTGGGGACTGACGACGCTGTTTGAGGGCAAGGGCACGTTCAAGGATGTCTACATCGCCACCTGCTACGCGCTGACGCCCTACGTCATCCTGCAAGCGGCGATGATTCTCCTCGCAAACGTCATTACCGCCAAGGAAGGCGCGTTCTACTACGTTCTGGAGGGGCTGTCGCTGGGCTGGAGCGGTGTTCTCATCATCTGCGGCATGATGCAGACGCATGACTACTCGCTGGGCAAGACGCTGCTGTTCACCATCATGACGCTGCTGGCGATGGTCGTCATCATCTTCCTGCTGCTGCTGTTCTTTTCGCTCGTTGGCGACGGCATCGGCTATTTCGTCTCCCTCTACAAAGAAGTGCTGTTCCGTCTGTACTGACGAAAGGAGAAAGTATCCATGAAACGACGCATCCTTGTGCGGGGCGTGCTGGTTCTGATTCTTCTTCTGGCACTTTATCCGCTGACGAAATTCGTCATTCTTCCGCTCTTTGATACCTCCGGCGAGCTGGAAGGGCACGACGTGCCGCTTTACGGCTACTCAGAGCCTGACACGCCGATGGTCATGGAGAATGACGCTCTCCGCTTTGAGCTTGACCCGGCGACGACCCACTTCACCCTCACCGACAAGCGCACCGGGCACGTCTGGCTGTCCTCGCCTGATAACGCGGACAGCGACCCGATTGCCCTGCCGGTGGAAAAGAACAAGCTGAACTCCACCTTGAGCCTCACCTACGCCGCCTCCACCGGCATGACCACCCAGTTCACCTCGCAGGAACACAGCATTTCAAACGGGGTCTACGAAGTGCTGATGCAGGAGGATGGCAGCGTCCGCGTGAACTACTCCGTCGGACGCGTGCAGCGGTCTTTCCTCATGCCGACTGCCATTGGCGACGCGCGAATGCAGCAGTTCATGGAGAAAATGACCTCCAAGCAGAAGAAGGACATCAAAGAATACTACCGTGAATACAATATTGACAAGCTCCGCAAGACTGACGACAAGGCCGCTTTGCTCGCCGCCTACCCCGATTTGGCGGAAGAGCACGTCTGGGTGCTGCGCGACGGCACAAAGGATCACCTGAAGCAGCGCTGCGAAAGCATCTTTGCCGAAGTGGGCTACACGGCGGAGGATCTGGAATACGACAACAGCCGCATCGTGCAGGCGGGCAGCACCATCGCCAAGGCCGTTTTCAACGTCTCGATGGTATTCCGTTTGGACGGCAGCGACCTTGTTGTCGAAGTACCGCTGGATGACCTTGCTTACGACGTGGATTATCCGCTGACGAGCCTGACGCTGCTTCCGGCTTTCGGCGCGGGCGGCACGGCGGATGACGGCTTCCTGTTCGTCCCCGACGGCAGCGGCGCGATTATCCGCTTCAACAACGGCCGCGTTTCCCAGCGCGCCTACTACGCCAACCTCTACGGCTGGGACTGGGTGTCCATCCGCACGCAGGTGACGAACGAAACGCGCATCAACTTCCCGGTTTTCGGCGTTTCGGGCGACAGCGGGTCATTCATCTGCATTCTGGAGGACGGTGCATCGTGGGCGGGCATCGGTGCGGACATTGCCGGCCGCCTGACCTCCTACAACACCGTCAACGCAACGTACACCATCGTCCACGGCGACGCCTACGACGTTTCCGAGCGCACGAACAACGCCGTCTACATGTTTGAAACAGCGCATCCGACGGGCTTCATCCGCCAGCGCTACCGTTTTCTGCCCGAATCGGGCTACATGGACATGGCGGCTTCCTACCGCGACTACCTGACCGCAAAGTACCCGAATTTTGCCGCACAGACGGTGGATGCGGACGCGCCGCTGAGCATCGAGCTGATTGGCGCAATTGACAAGGTGCAGCAGGTGGCGGGCGTGCCTACCAGCGTCCCGATTGCCATGACGACTTATGCGGAAGCGAAAGACCTCCTGCGCGAGCTTGTCACCCGCAATCTGGCGCAGAACATGTCGATTCGCTACGCCGGATGGATGAACGGCGGCATGAATCAACAGCTGCTGTCCGCCGTCCGCCTGATTCGGCAGCTGGGAACGCAGGAGGAGCTGTTCTCCTTCGCACAGAATGCCGCGATTGCGGGTGTGCCGCTCTATCTGGACGGTTTAACGGCTTTCGCGCGCGACAGTGGCCTGCTGGAAGGCTTCATCTCCTTCCGCGACGCTGCCCGCTTCACCACGCGTGAAGAAGCGGAAATCCCCGAATACAGCCCAATCTGGTACGGCGCGAACGACGACCGCGACACCTACTACCTCGTCAAGCCCGCCATCGCCATGCGCAGCGTCAACGCCTTGGTGGACGCGGCGGCTTCCTACAGCGCAGGCGTTTCCTTCCGCGACATCGGGTACATGCTCTCCGCTGATTACGACAGCAAAAACCACACGACCCGCGAAGCCGTGCTGCATCAGCAGGCGGAAAAGCTCGCTGAACTCAAGGCATCCTGGCGCGACGTGATGATTCGTCAGGGCAACGACTACGCCGCGGTTCAGGCGACGCTCATCACCGACATGGACTTCGACGGCGGACAGTATTCCATCATCGACGAGTACGTCCCCTTCTACCCGCTGGCGCTGCACAGCCGCGTATCCTACACAGGCGCATCACTGAATCTGGCGGATGACGCGGAGGAAGTCCTCCTGCGCAGCGCGGAAGTGGGCGCGGGTCTGCAATACACGCTGACCGCCCAGAGCGCGCGCGTTTTGCAGGATTCCACCTACTCCGAGTTCTACGGCGCGGACGCGTCGCTCGTGCTGGATGACATCACCGCACAGGTCGCGCAGTACCGTCAGACGCTTTCGGGCATCTTCAATCAGGAAATGACAGGCCATGAACGCGTCGGGAACGTCACCATCACGACTTACGCAAACGGCACACGCGTCTACGTCAACTTCGGCTATACCGACGCGGCGGTGGATGGCATCACCGTTCCCGCCCGCAGCTATGCAGCGCAACAGGAGGTGAGCAAATGAGCGGCAAACGCATTTCCATTCGTGCGCGCCGAGCAGTATCCGGCTATCTGTTCATTCTGCCCTTCATCATCGGCTTCCTGTGTTTCATGCTGCTGCCGCTGGTGGATTCCTTCTGGATGAGCCTGTGCCGCGTGGACGTGACCGCCGGACAGGGCTTCCAGACGACCTTCATCGGGCTGGACAACTACATCCGCGCCTTCACCATTGACCCGGAGTTCAACAAGCTGCTCAGCGAAGAAATCGGCGTGATGGTCACGCACACCATTGCGATTCTCGTCGTGTCCTTCGTCATTGCCATCGTACTGAATCAGGAATTCAAAGGGCGCGCGTTCGTCCGCGCCATCTTCTTCCTGCCCGTTATCCTCTCCAGCGGCGTTCTCATCGGCTTGGAGACGGACAACACCCTGATGGCGGGAATGCAGCAGATGATGGCGGAGTCCTCCCCGTTCACGCTGTCCGAGTCGCTGATGAAGATTCTCAAACTCACGGGCATCGGCAGCGACGTGCTGGACATCGTCTTTTCCCTGATTGACGAAGTGTACGACATTGTGATGGCAAGCGGCATCCAGATTGTCGTTTTCCTCTCCGGTCTGCAGAACGTTCCGCGCAGCCTGTACGAAGCGGCGGATGTCGAGGGGTGCTCGAAGTGGGAAGCCTTCTGGACGATTACCTTCCCGATGGTCTCCCCCCTGCTGATTGTCAACATCATCTACACCATCATCGACTTCTTCATGAAGACAGACAGCGAAGTCATGAAGAAAATCAATGAAGAAATGACGCTGAAATACAACTACGGCTTCTCCTCCGCGATGGCTTGGGTGTATTTCGCCATCACGATTGTCCTCATCGGCGTAAGTGCCCTGATGCTGAAAGGAGTGGTGAGCAGCGATGAGTAAGCAGACCGTGACCCACGCTCATCCCAGCGGCAGCTTCTGGGCGCGCAACCGCAAGTCCGGCGGATATCTGCTCCGCAAGACGGTGCGGCGCAAGGGCTATCAGCTGATTCGCTTCCTGCTGCTGTTCGGGCTTTGCTTCATGATTATCCAGCCCCTGCTGGACAAGCTGAGCGTCTCGTTCATGGCGGAGCGCGACCTGTACGACTCCACGGTCATCTCGATTCCGCGTCACCTGACGACGGCGAATTACTCCCTCGCCGCCAGCAAAATCCTGCTGAATTACGGCACGACGTTCCTGAACACGCTGATCGTCTCCCTCGCGGTGTCGGTGCTGCAAATTGCCGCCTGCACGCTCGTGGGCTACGGCTTTGCGCGTTTCGAGTTCCCGTTCAAGAAGTTCTGGTTCGCGGCGGTCATCATCACCGTCATCATTCCGCCGCAGACGATTTCGTCCTCGCTTTACCTGCACTTCAACTTCTTCGACATCTTCGGCATTTTCAAGGCGACGACGGGCAGCAGCCTGAATCTGCGCGGTTCGCCCATCCCCTACGCGCTCATGTCCGCAACGTGCATGGGGCTGAAGAATGGGCTGTACATCTACATGATTCGCCAGTTCTTCACCGGCATTCCGAAGTCGCTGGAGGAAGCGGCGTATGTGGACGGATGCAGCATCTTCAAGACGTTCTGGCGGGTGATTCTGCCCGACGCCGTGCCGATTCTGGTCTCCTGCTTTCTGTTCTCCTTCGTCTGGCAGTGGACGGACACGTTCTACTCCAAGCTGTTCTTGGGGAACATCAAGCTCCTGAGCCTTGAAGCCTCTACCGTCGCCGACCGCCTGAACAGCTACGTTTCCATTCAGCTGGGGCTTTCCGGCGGCGCGTCGATGGGCTATCAGCAGCAGATGGTTTCGACCGCCACGCTGATGCTCGTTGCCCCCCTGCTCGTCCTCTATCTCTTCGCCCAGCGTTCCTTCGTCGAATCCATCGCCGCAAGCGGCATCAAGGGATAATGGGGAGACGCCAGAGGCTCTGCCTCTGGACTCCGGCAGGGCTCTGCCCTGCACCCGCGAAGGGTCTTCGACCCTCTCGACACCCTTTTCGCGATTGAGTTGGTGACACTCTCATACAGTGTCCGCGTGTTTATCCACAGGTTAGTCACACTATCCCCGGTTTCCAAGCAGCGGGCTGTGCCTGCCGCTCTCAGCCCCAAAAGCCACGGCGCCGAAGGGGTCAAGGGGGCGACCGGAAAGCCCCCTTGTCGCCGCCGCAGCGGCGAAACTCTCGATCCTATGACCCGCTGGTCATAAAATAAAAGGAGGCAATCCCATGAAACGGTATCTTGCTCTGTTTCTCTCTCTGGTGATGATTCTCTGCGCCCTGCCGCTGGCAATCGCAGAAGACGTCGAAAACCCCTACGAGGATGACGGTATCGTCATCTACCGCGACGCGGACGGCAACGTCATCGACCTCGGCGGCATGGAAATCACCGTCTGCGACTGGTGGTCTTCCGACTGGCACGACGACGAACCCACCACGGCGGCGGGCGAAGCGACCTACGACTACCGCACTTGGCTGGAAGAGACCTACAACTTCAAGATTGTGCAGCGCAACGCCACGACTTGGAACGACTCTCCCTCCGACTTCACCAACTTCGCGACCACGGGCGGCGACGAGAACTATGTTTGGATTCTCCGCGCCGGCGCGTACCTCGCGCCCTTCAAGGCGGGTCTGTTCTATGACCTGTCCACGCTGGACTGCCTGAACTTCTCCGACGAGAAGTGGAACGGCACGGTTACCGGTCTGCTGAGCAAGGACGGCGGCATCTACGGTATGCGCCCCGAAAAGGCTGAACCCCGCAAGGGCGTGTTCTTCAACAAGCGCCTGCTCAACGATGCCGGTGTTGACCCCGAAGAAATCTACGACCTTCAGGCAAAGGGCGAATGGACGTGGGAAGCCTTTGAAGCGCTCTGCGAAAAGCTGACCCGCGACACCGACAACGACGGCGTGATTGACCGTTATGCCATGATGTCCTTCTCCTCTCACCTGATTCCCGCCGCCCTCGTTTCCAACGGCGCTGGCTTCGTTCAGGTGGATGAAAACGGCAAGTACTACAACGCGGCGGAAACCGATGCTTTCCTCGAAGCCATGAACTGGGTCATGGACATGGTGTCCAAGTACGAAATGAAGGCGCCCGAAGGTGCGGAATGGAACTACTTCGAGAGCGCGTTCATCAACGGCGAAGTCGCCCTGCAGGTGCATGAAGACTACTTCGCGGGTTCTCTGGCAAACATGGAAGACGACTACGGCTTCGTGTTCTTCCCCAAGGGGCCGCGCGCCGAGACCTACCTCTACGCGCCTTCTGACAACATCATGGTCATCCCGGCTTGCTACGACGCGGATCGCGCGTGGAAGATTGCCTTCGCTTACAACCTCTTCACCAACCCCACCCCCGGCTACACCGACAGCGACGACTGGAAGAACGGCTACTATCAGAAGTACCGCGACGAGCGCGCCGTGGACGAGACCATCACCATGATGCGTGAGCCGGAGCATCAGTTCGTCTGGTATTCCGACATGGTGACCGGCTACGACCTCGGCAGCCAGTACATCTGGGACGTGTACGCGCAGGCGACCACCCCCGCTGAAAAGGCGGAATCCATGCGCGGCACTTGGCAGGCGTACATCGACGAAGCCAACGCAAACTAACCCCGCAAAAGAGGGTCGAGAGAAGCAATTCTCTCGACCCTCTTCATTTTTGGGGAGACCCAAGGGGCGCTGCCCCTTGACCCCGCAAGGGAGTTCCTCCCTTGACC
>OGGU01001872.1_pt1 | contig 11417 bp, 13 predicted proteins | sample 1571241 | NCBI WGS metagenome assembly OGGU01 (sample SAMEA2581934, study PRJEB24529) | metagenome | biome: Human gut stool | place: China | collected 2011
TACAAGCTGCAGGCACAGAAAAAGCAGCAGCACACAGATAATATAATATCCATCATCGTAGCTACTGCCTTATGTGCCATTGCATTGTATGTTATAGATGGCATGAGGGATTTATTTCCATCGGTGGCGGTAAGTACAAGTATTATGAAACTGCCATTGATTCAGTTAACATCATTTGTCTTCTTATTATGGGAATTGTGGGTACTTGCCAGGAGTTTTCGGAGTATGTCATCTGATTGGCTCCAAAGCGGGGAGATAAAAGATGCGGAATATCTGCTGCACTGCTATGATAAAATCCGCGATTATGATGCTATGACTGAAAAAAAGAAAAGTCTCCTGTGGGCATCTCCGTTTTTGATAGCAGCCGTGATCGTTTTTCTCATGCACAGGAGAGGGATTGCCTTGCTGCTGTTGGTTGTGGGAATGATATGTTTGTTTCAGCACCGGATGATCAGAAAACTGGCGAAAGAGGATGTAACAAATGCTTTGTACGCAGCAATGCCGCAGTGGATGATTCAGATGGCTTTGCTGTTGCAGCATAATAACGTACAGGTATCGATTGCAAAATCAATGCAATCGGCACCGGAGATATTACGACCGGAACTGCAGCTTTTACAGGAGCGCTTGTCGGAGCATCCAGAGAGCCTGGCAGCTTATACGGATTTCTGGAAGGATTACGATGTGCCGGAAGCACAAAGTCTTATGAAAATGCTGCATTCCATTGCGGAAGCAGGAACGGGAAATGCAAATCTGCAGATCACTAACATGCTGCAAAGAGTACAGGAAATGCAGCAGCTTTCGGATCAGCGGCAGGATGAGAGCAGCCGTTTTAAAATGCAGATGGTATTTTTATATCCGGTGTTTGGAGCAACGGTGAAGTTATTGATTGACCTTACGCTTGGCTCTGTGTACATGATGTCAATGCTTGGCAATATGGGAGGTGTCTGATCTATATGAAATATGTGATAGAAGCGTTTAGCATCTTGTTTACTCTTATGGCAGGATTGTATGGCAGTGTGTCGGTTATCTCTGTCAGTGGTCAGATAGCGGCTGCAAAGGAATATAAAGCGGATGTGATCGCGGAGATTGAGAACAGTAATTTCAATCCATCCGTCATTGCTGCATGTACTTCACAGGCGGAGGCAGAAGGGTATCAGCTGACGGTATCGGACTGCACATATGATGCGTTAGGAGATCTCAATACCGCAGAAGTTATCCTGACATATGAGTACAATCTGCCGTTTTTTGGAGTCTCCGGCACACGGACTACGCGCGGCATTGCACGATAGAACAGCAAGGAGAAAGAAATTATGAAGATTGTAGTAGAAGAACTTGGACTTGGTCTGCTGGCTATAGTGGGAGGTCTGGCAGCTTATAAGCTTGTAGCAAATGTATATCTGTTTATTACGGCTTTTTAGTTGACCGGAGGGAAACAGCTATGGAGAAAATTGTAGAATATTTTGGCAGTGCCTTTTTGGCGATGACAGCACTTCCAGTGCTGAAGCTTTTTGTATCCAGCATGCAGTCAGGAGGCGCTATTTATAATATTGTTGTCAACTATCTGTCAACGATATGCGGATAATGAGGAGACTGTTATGGAAAAAATATTGGATGAGTATGGCAGATTTCTGCTGGATCTGCTGGCAATGGGATTTTTGATCGCTTATCTCTTTGGCACCGTGACAGATGATGCGGGACATTGTGGCATTCTGGAGATCACAGGGGCACAGATTGCCGTTTGGGACACCGACTATAACGCGTATCAGGATTATGATACTTACGAGGCAGAGGCACAGAAAGGAAATCCGGTGATCGAATACATTGCAGCCGAACCGATGGCGTTGGGCGAAAACAGAGCCGCGGATTACATAGCAGCATCCGCCTGGGACGGCGTGGAACTTCCTTTTTTGATTATAAGAGTGGAAGACTGGAGAGGTGCAGAAATGGATCTGAATGGAATTTATAATGAGGCTGGCAATAGCTTAAATTTTTCTGCACCGGGAATCTATAAGGTGCGCGTGGTAACGAGAGATGCGGGAAACCGGAAGACGGAATGTGATATCCGGATACCGGTGAGCAGGTGATGTGGTATGAAAAATATAGTTTTAGTGATTACAAGTGCAATAATTGGAGTATTGACACTTGCTATCGTAATGACAGTAGGTGGACGGGAGAACCGAAGCATGGAAATAAACAGTAATTTGCCGGCGGCTGTAGAGCAGACGGTAGCGAATCTGGTTGAACGTAAATATACGATTGATGACAGAAATGAATACCTGGCAGATTTCATGGAAGATCTTAGTGCAGGATTAGACACAGAATCAGAGATTAAAGTAGAGATAACAAATGTTGATCTGGAGAAGAGGATGATGGGAATAAAAGTGACAGAAACATTTTACCATCCGAACGGACGCCAGGGATCAGTGACGTGCGAACGCACGGTAATTCTGGATCCGAATGAGCATGTCACTGATCCGGAGTATAAGGTGCGATTTTATGTTCATGGTCACTTATATAAGGCATGTATGGTTTTAGCGGGTGAAACGGTCGATGAGCCGGTAAAGCCGGATGGAATCTCCGGCTGGCAGGATGCAAATGGATATCTGGCAGACTTTAGCCAGCCAGTGATGCAGAACCTTGCATATTATGCATATTAAAGAGGAGGTAACGGATATGGAAGCAATGTCATTGTGTGAAGAGGAAGTATATGTGGAACTTTGCCGGATGGAGGAACCACCGGCACTGGAAGAAATGCGTGCTGCTGTGAATATGCGGGGGCATGAATGGAAGCCACAGACGGTTTCTACATTTTTGATAAGACTGGTAAAAAAGGGATATGTCAGCACCTATCGAAAGGGACGATATTTTTATTATGTCCCGGTAGTACCGTTGGAAGAATATCAGAAGAGAGAATGTGAAAGGATGCTGCAAAGGCTGTTTTGTGGGGATAGCGGTAAAATGCGCAGCTGCCTGACACTGGTAGAGCAGGAAGCATTAAAAGCGTAATAGATAACATAAAAATATGGAAATAACGAACCATGTAGTGTATACTAATATGATAGAAAGATAGGTATACTTTTTTAGTGAAAATGGGATTAAGGCAAAAGTTTACATAGTAAGTGTCCAAAAAATTGGACACTTCATGTGAGATAATTACTTCAAAGGTATAGATACCTGCTTATAGACAGAAGGGAGGATACAGGAATGGATCCAAATGAAATGAGCCATGAGGAACTGATGGAAGCGTTCATGAACAAAATCGCGTATGTAGATGAGGGCGATATTGTAGATGATGACGACTACGAAACGCAACTTGAGTTCAGTGATGAAGAGATGCGGGCTTTTCTGAAGGGAAAGCTGTAAATTAGCCGTAAATCAGAAAAAGCGAATATTGAAGGAATTGCCGGTAATTGTTATAATACAGGCAGTGCTACCAGAAACGGTAGGCGGTTAGCCCTCGGCAGAGGGACTGAACCCTCTGATTACATAGAAACCTGCAAGGGAATCTTTTGAAAAGGAGGGGATGCGAATGATAAATCTGGAAGAACTGATCCAGTTCACAGAATTATTGATAAGCGTTGCCACCTTGTTTTATGTCTTAGGCAGAAACAATGGCAAAAAAAAATAACCGCCCCAGCCTCGCAAACTGAACGGTTATTTTTAATCAATTAAGTATGTAGGCTAACCGTCTATCGGTAGCACTTCTATGATTATATTATCATTTCCGGACAGATCCGTCAACATTTCCGAATTGTATTTTAAAATGTGAGGAGAAAAGAGTATGAAGAGAAAGATGGTTTTAGTATTTTTAATAACTGCAGCACTTGGTGTGTCTGCATGTGGCACGGCAGCTCCGGAGGTGGAAGCAACAGAGGCTGTTGTGGAGACAGAAGCCACGGAAGAGACAGAAGTTGTGGAGGAAACGGAAGCAACGGAGGTCGTAGAGGAGACGGAAGCTGTAGAAGAGACAGAAGCCACGGAAGAGACGAAAGTCGTAGAACAGACAAAGAAAACGGAAAAGGTAAGCCAGGACACGAAGAAGCAGAAGAATGGTACGTCTGGGAAAACGAATACAACCACAAAAAGCGGATCAGATACGACTGCCACCAGTGCAGCTGCTACTGGAAGCAGTGCTTCTGGAAACAGTAACAGTGGAAATAGTAACAGTGGGACATCTGGAAGCAGTAATTCTGGGAACAGTAACAGCGGAACATCTGGAAGCAGCAATTCCGGAAATAGCAACAGTGGAACATCTGGAAGCAGCAATTCCGGAAATAGCAACAGTGGAACATCTGGAAGTAGTAATTCTGGAAGCAACAGCGGAACGTCCGAAAGTGCTAATAGCGGAAACAACAATTCTGGAAGTAATGAGAGTGGAAGTACAACACCAAGTGGTGACAGCGGAAACGGTGGAAGCGGAGATAATGGAAGTTCTGTGCCGAGTGTAGGCACCGGAAGCAATAGCGGAACGTCTGGAAACGGTGATTCTACAATGTCTGTACCGGATAGTGGATTTGGGACGGGTGAGCTTGATCCGTCACTTGGAGACAACACAGGAACCGGTGGAAACGGTGGAGTAGATTCAGTAATTACTTTTCATTAGGTATAACGGAGGAGAATTATATGTATAATGAGCGGAAGCTCAAGAATAAAAGCAGAATGCGGATATTGCTTTTTATGGTGCTGTCGTTTGTAATAATGCTGATAATACATACGGATAGGATATGGGCGGCAACTTCGGTTGCAGATGCGGCAGATGGTTTTTCAAGAAGTACAATGGAGTATATGCGCTTAGGGCAGAATGGAGAAAATACCACAGTAGGCAGATATGGTTTGAATTATACGGGGAACATCAATGTTTATTCTTCACCGTCGACTGGGAATGATGATATATCTTATCTTAGTCAGACATTGCCAGTATGGTCTAATAGTTCGATGGGAACGCTTTATGGGGATAATAATACGACTCATATTGTAAAAGCATATTTGATATGGGAGACCCGGAAAAGATACAATAAAGATGATTATAACGCAAATCACGTAAGATTTATTATGCGGGATGGAAATGGAGCAAATATTTATCCCAACTGGGTCTATGTAGATGATCGCAGCTCGCGGTATGTTTCTGGATGGGAGCAGTCTCGTCCTCGAATTTACTGCAATGTGGCAGATGTTACAAATATCGTAAGAGCATATGGGTATGGTGATTATTATGTCGCCAATATACCGGTGTGTCTTGCCTCTGATCTCTGGGAACAGGATACAGGAGGTGGTGGAACACCGACTGGCTGGCAGCTGATTGTTGTGGAGGAAAATGAGGACTATCCAGTACGGGCAGTTACTTTAAGTATGGGATCAAAATTCCGGTTTGGATCTGCAGGATGGGAAGGGGATACTTATGGTAATACAGATGCAGAGAGAACTACAGTCACAATGGATGTAGAACTGGGAAGCGGTTTGAAAACCAAGGAATATGGTGATGTGACAGGACAGGTATTGTTCGGAAGCATTAACGCATCCACATCTGGAAATGGTATGGGTGTCAATTTATACACACAGCAACAGGCAGGTGCTGCAAAAAGCCTGCGATATGCCGGAGATACGCCGCGAGAAGGTGGATTTTACCGCGGATCGGACTATTTTGCACAAGGGCACGATCTGTGTTCGGTGCTCTATGAGGTGTCCGGTCTGGATCAGGGGGCATCCGTGTTTGGTGTAGATATTACGCGGGTAAGCTGGAATACGCAGCTTTATATCGGAGCAGCGGTTGATATTGCTTTTCCGGGTTTTGAGGCGCGGCAGACAACAAGTATATCAGATGGGAAGGTGCTGGTAAAAGGAACGATCACGAATACATCTGAGCAGGAAAATACCGGCATTTATGGCGGTGAACTGACAGTGATATTAGATCCGAATCTGACGCCGGATTTGACGAATTACAGCATTGCGGTAAATGGAAGTTCTGCATCTGCTGCTGTGCGGCAGGGGACGGTGACGGATGCAGACGGGACAGTACATAATTCGGTTATCTTTTCCGGAGGTGGTGTATCAAGCTGGTTCAAGGGAGATAAGATTGAGTATACGATCTATTGCCGGATCAGCGGATCCGGTATGAGTCGGTTTGATAACAGGGATCAACTTGATGGGTATTTAAAATCTGCAGGAGTTGACACGGGACACTGGATCGACAAAGCATGCATTGCATCCAGCTGGTGCAATGCTTTATTCCGAGTTGATCTGATTGCAGGAAATGGAATTCAGAGTGTCAGTGGTGTACGCAATTATATGTCTGGGGTAGCGGTTACAATTGATGCGGTGGTAAAAAATGGTTACCATTGGACGGGATGGACTGGCACGTATGAGACGGATGCAAAGCAATATACTTTTGCCATGCCTGCACAAAATGTAAGCATGACAGCAAATGCGCAGATCAACCACTCGACCTTAAAGGTTGATCCTAATGGGGGATTCTGGCAGGGAAGTGCAGCTGTGCAAAGCTTTACGGAGCACTATGGAACAGCTAAATCCATTCCGGATCCGGTAAGAACCGGATATACCTTTTCCGGCTGGGTGAAATCAGAGCCATTTAACGGTAGTGTGAACAATGCGGTTTACACGTTTGGCGCTGCTGATGGTGCGACAGATGTTCTGACGGCGTCCTGGACAGCAAACAGCTATACGCTGCATTTTGATCCGAATGGCGGCAAAGAACAGATACCGATTGATGATATGACAATCACTTACGATCAGGAGGTGGTATTGCCGGATGCTACCGGACAGTACATCCGTTATACGCTGGATGGAGAGGATATCACACAGCAGGTGTTAGACGGTACGATAGTTCTGGATGATGCCGGCAGAGTGGTTATGATGATGGATGCAGAAACGGGGCTGATGATGACACCGACTGGTGGCGTAGTAAATGAGGATGGAAGCATCACGAACCCGGACGGAAGCATCACGAATCCAGATGGAAGCGTAGCAGATCCGGAAGCGGCAGAAACGGAAGCTTCCGATGAATCGACGGAAGCATTGGAGGAAGAAGCAACAACAGAAGCGGATGCTTCCGGCAAGGCGGTGGAAGAACCGAAGGAAGAGACAACAGAATCGGATGCTTCCGATGAGTCTATGGAGATACCGGAAGCTTCCGGTGCAGAAGAAGATATAGATGCACAGGTGGCAGAAGCGGAAGAATCGGAGACTCCGGAAGAACCGGAAGATCCAACGGCTGATCCGGTGCCGGATAAAAAGGCATATGCATCTGTTTTTATGGGGTGGTCGCTCGAGGATGGACGTGAAAGCTTTATCCCGCAATGGACAGCGGGAACATCGATAGCTGTGGCAGACTTAACCAATGCTGCCGGTGTGACGGATCAGAACGGTGCGACTATAACGCTTTACGCGGTATGGGATGACTGTCCGTGGATTGTTGCAGAAAATCTGTATTACACACTGACGCAGGCACAGAGCGGATATATCACAGACAGTGAGATCCTAAGCCATGCAACGGCATACGATAGAGAGGACGGCAGTCCGATTGAACCGGGATTCCACGAAAACGGAACATCTTTTTCGATTCCGGACTATCAGGCATCGGATTTTACGCAGTTTCGACGCGAAGGCAGCTGTACGGAAAACCTGACGGTGGTGGACAGCACCGGAAGTACCTATTATAAACAGATCACAGTCTATGTGGTAGATACTACTGCAGTTGCGGTGGAGCCTGAGGGAACAACCCGGTTCATCAACGAGTATTATTATACCCAGCCGGAGGCAAACGGTGGTCTGGCAGCAGATTCCATCTGGTTGACGGATCCGGAATATGCAGCGGCGTTGCAGACGGCTTTTGCAAATTCCAGAAATGGAACAGCGGAGGAGGTCTATGAATTTAGTCATGAAGACATACTGGCGATGAAACAGTTCATCGATGACAATGGCTTTGGTAATACAAGAAGCGATGATGCGCTGACACGATTTTATAATCAGTTTATGGCACCAAATAAAGTGGAATAGAGAATAAAAAGGAACTTTTGGGGAATACTTGAAAATGCTGCCTGCATATGTTATAATGCCGGTAAGCAGGAAATGAGATTGTATCCAAGTGGAAGTAAAAGCCCCAGAGCGTCACCTCTGGGGCTTTCTTTAGGCTAGTTGTCACTGTCGTTTCCATCTAATCATTCGCAGATATAGTAGCTAACTATACCAGCCATAACGGAAACCAAAAAGGATAAAGTAATTTCCACGAGCACACCCTCTTTCTGTTGCCAGAATGGGTGCGATAACAGTAATATTATATCATAAAACAGGGGAAATGATATGGAATATGAGCAGATTATAAAACATTGGAAAGATAAGAAGATAGCTACAGTGGTGGATCTGAGAGAAAGCCTTTCAAGCTACAGCATAATTTTCGCGTATAATTCCGGCGCCATTGAAAATCCGGAGATTACTTACCACAATACCAGAGAGGTATTTGAAAATGGAAAAGTGGTGAACTTTACCGGAAATTTGAGAACCGTTTATGAGATCGCAAATCAGAAAGCTTGCTTTGGTGCCATGCTGCAGCATATTGTAGACAGAGATCCTGTGACGTCAGAACTGATATGTGAAATACATAAATATCTGACGCAGGGAACTTATGATGAGAGACGTTGGGAGAGAGGCGAAAGACCGGGGACATTTAAGGTACATGATTACTGCGTGGCAGATGGGCAGGGGGCACCACCGGAAGATGTTCCGATGGAAATACAGGAACTGTGTGAAGAGATGGAGGACGTTCCGGATCGTGGCGAGAATATATGGAAAGCTGCAGCATATTTGCATTGTAAATTTGAGAATATACATGCATTTGCGGATGGAAATGGTCGCGTGGGACGCACATTGATGAACTATTTTCTGATGATTCATAATTATCCGCCATTGGTGGTATATAATGAAACCAAGCAGAAATATTATAATGCACTTGCACATTATGATAAAACGGGAGAGGTAGACCCATTTGTTGCATATATGAAGGAGTGTATGGAGCAGACTTGGGATGTAAAGCCGGTACCGGAAAGAAAGCTACAGGATATGCTTGATTTGTCGGGTGAACAGACATTAGGATAAAAAAGAAAAGCATCTGCTAAGAGATTGGAGCCTCGATCAGATGCTTTTCAAACCAAAACATGGCTGTAGTTGCGCCTATGTTTCCAAATGATAATAGCATTTTGAAACAGATGTGTCAACCAGCCATACAAACTATTTTGAATTTTGAAAATTCAGAGAGCATAAGGATAGAACAAAAGAATGCTGGTGAGAGTATGGTGGAAAAGAAAAACAAAGTATTAGGCACAGAATATCATGTTACGGTTCAGTATGGTCAGGAGCGGCTGGAGAAATGTGTGGAAAACATGCTGCGGGACAAGGAGAAAAAAATCCGGATGACGGATTGCAATTATAGGAAGCGTTCGATATGATAAACAGGGGGATATGCTATTATGGGTAAACAGAGAGAACAAAAGTACAGAACGGCGATCTACTGTAGATTATCGGACGAAGATTACGAAAAGAAAAGAGAAGTATCGGAAAGCATTGAAAATCAGATGTTTATTTGCCGGAAATACATAGAGGAACGACCGGAACTGGAAGAAGCCGAGGTTTATATCGATGACGGACACACGGGGCTTGATTATGACCGAGCCGGTTATATCCGGATGATGGAAGACGTGGATGCGGGAAAAATCGACTGCATTATTACAAAGAGCCTGGCAAGACTTGGACGGGAACACGCAGAGACAATCCGGCTTTTTAAGGTAACGTTTGTGATGAAGCGCATCCGTTATATTGCGGTGGTAGACAATATTGATTTCAACGGTCGCATTACTTCCATTGACATTCCGATCAAGGTGGTCATGAATGACAACTACTCGATGGAAACGTCAAATAATGTGAGGGCGGCTTTAAAAGCAAAGGCTCAGCGGGGCGAATTTATAGGATCATTTGCCACATACGGGTACGTGAAAGATCCTAAGGACAAGAATCATCTGATCGTAGATCCGGTAGCAGCGGAAGTCGTCCGGAGAATTTACGCAGAATTTATTGACGGTAAGGATATTATGATGATTGCGCATGGGTTGAATGATGACAAGATTCCATGTCCGTCAGAATACAAACGGCAGAATGGCTGTAATTATTCAAATAACAGGCGTCTGGATAAGACTTATTACTGGACTTATAGCACAGTAAAAAAGATCCTGTTAAATGAAAATGAGAATTACATCGGAAATATGGTACAGCACCGGGTTGAAAAAATGGCGTATAACATAAAGAAATTTTCACAGGTGGAAAAGTCAGAATGGATACGGCATGAGGCAACACATGAGCCGATTATAGAGCAGAGAGATTATGATATGGTGCACAAGATGATCCGGCATCGATGGAAGCAGATGGACTGCAGCAAGAACATCAATTATTTTGCAGGACTTCTGTTTTGCGGAGATTGTGGGAGAGCAATGACAAAATCGAAACGTAAGGATGGCACTATATTGCGTTGTACGACATACGCACGGATCGGCGTGCAATATTGTTCACAGCATTTGATCTATCTGCAGGAATTAGAAGAACTGGTTTTGCAGGCAATACAGGCGAACGTGAATGAGGCAATTCAGAGTATGGATTTTGAGAAAATTCGACAGCAGAAGCTGCAGACCGGGATCAACGACGAGAGCAGCAGGCTGGAAATGCAGTTAGAGCAGTTGGAGCGTAACTATCGAAAGATGATTATGAATTTGTCCCAGGAATTGATTTCGATTGATGACTTTAATGTATTCAAGACGGAATACACAGCCCAGAAAAAAATGATAGAAAATCGAAAAAAGGTATTGCAAAAGCAGAAAGACACGGGTAAGATATATATGGACGAGTACCAGAGATGGCTTGAGACGTTTTTACAGCACAGAGAGATCAAGGAATTGAGCCGGGAGGTACTGGTCAATCTCATCGAGCGGATTGATGTATACGAGAATAATTCCGTAAATATCACGTTTCGATTCAAAAAACCACATCAGATATAAGTCTTGATTAAAGTTCAGATTCTATCACATTCAACCTTTATCCTATGAGAACGGAAATACAGAGCCGATTCTCGATGCATTAAAAAAGCACCAGGCGCCTGCCACTTTCTTTGTGGTGGGACATTTTCTGGAGAGCGCGCCGGAGATTGCCAAGCGGATGGTGGCGGAGGGACATACGGTGGGGAACCATACCTATCATCATCCTGATATGTCGTCGATCCCGGATCTTACCGCGTTCCAGAAAGAGATGGACGACAACGCCGCGCTTTTTTCCGAGGTGACCGGGCAGAAGATGGCGAACTATTACAGACCGCCGCAGGGAAAATACAGCACGAAGAATCTCGAGATGGCAAAACAGCTCGG
>OGGU01001878.1_pt1 | contig 11390 bp, 12 predicted proteins | sample 1571241 | NCBI WGS metagenome assembly OGGU01 (sample SAMEA2581934, study PRJEB24529) | metagenome | biome: Human gut stool | place: China | collected 2011
ACAAAAGTCCTAAAATTGTCTGCCGGCTTGCGGACCCATTCCGTGGAGTGTTCCAAACTTGGAAAGACACGGATCATCGAAGATGCCAGGCGCGGCGTGGTTAGAAATACCGGATTTTGCGGTCAGAATTGCCGCCGTCTGTTCTATCCGGAACTTTCCGGTATCGGTTTTTCAGAATATCCCTTATCCCCATCCTTTTCCGTTACGGCTGGCGATTACGGGGACGTGCCGGATCGGATGCCGCGTCTGCCGGATGCGCTGCATTGCGCTTGGCGCGCTGCATGCCGCCGGTCATGTGGGAGAGCGCGGGCGCTGCATCGTCCGCTTCGATAAAGCAGGCGCGCTTGATGGAATCTTCCCCGTAGCGAGAGCGGATGGCGTCGACTGCCACATTCAGGCGGGAGAGCTTCTCGTTCTTCTGCATGTCAAACAGGTCGTACTGCTCGTAGTGTTCCTGCGTCGCCTTGCCGGTCGAGACGCCGAGCAGCCGGATTGGACGGTAATCCCAGAGCTCGTCGAAGAGCTCACAGGCACAGGTGTACAGCTTCTCCGTGACGTTGGTGGAGGAAGCGAGCGTTACCTGTCTGGAAGTGTGGCGGAAATCATTGTCCACAATCTGCACCTGCACCACGCTGACATAGGCGCCGGCAGCGCGGATTCTGGCACCGACCGTCTCACAGAGCGAGAGAAGCACATGCTTTGCCACCGCGGCGTCCGTCACATCGTACTGGAGCGTGAGGGAATTGCCGAATCCATTGCTTGCGGCGTCGTTGTGGGACAGCGGTGTGGATTCGATTCCGTTGGCATAATTCCAGATGGTGTCGCCGTGGGACTTAAAGACGGAGAGAATCATGGCGTGATCGCTTTTGGCCAGCTGGCCGATGGTTGTGATGCCGAGGGAGCGGAGCCTTAGGGCGGTGGATTTCCCGACGAAAAACAGATCCTCGATCGGAAGCGGCCAGAACTTTTCTTCCATTTCGGATGGGAAAAGCGTGTGTACTTTGTCCGGTTTTTCAAAGTCTTGGCGAGCAGCCGGTTGGAGGAGATGCCGATGTTCACGGTAAAGCCGAGCCGGGTGTGAATCTCGTCCTTCAGCCTGTGGGCAAAGTCCACCGGATTGCCGTAGAGCGAGGAGGTGCCTGTCATGTCGCAGAAGGCCTCGTCGATGCTGTAGGCGTCCACCGAGGGCGCATATTCTTTGAGAAGTGCCATGAACTGGCGGGAACGCTCCACATAGATGCTGTAGTGCGGGGCATAGATTTTTAAATCAGGGCACTTGCGTCTTGCCTGGGCGAGCGGCTCGCCGGTACAGACGCCGAGCGCGGCTGCGGAGGGCGACTTGGCGAGAACAATCCCGTGCCGTGTCTTTTCGCTGCCGCCGATGACGGAAGGAAAAGAGCGGATGTCCGGGGCGTCCGGATCCTGGCGCAGAAGTTCGGCGGCTTCCCAGCTTAAAAATGCGGAATTGACGTCAATGTGATAAATGAGCGGCTGCGGCATATGGTAATCCTCCTTATGATGGTGTATTATAGCAGAGAAGTGAACAAAAGTAAATGAAAATACAAACATATGTTCCTGGAGGAAGAATGAAGATCCGTATCTATGTCATGACACATAAAAAGTTTGAGATGCCGCAGAGCCCGCTGTTTCGTCCGCTCCATGTGGGACGCGCGTGCGGGGAAGACCTGGGCTATCCGGGGGATGATACCGGAGAGAATATTTCCGACAAAAATTGCTATTACAGTGAGCTGACCGGGCTCTACTGGGTGTGGAAAAACTGTCACGATGTGGATTATGTGGGCACCTGTCATTACCGGAGATATCTGCTCGGGGCGGATGAGAGGATTCTTATGGAGGACGATTACGAAAAGCTTTTATCAGAGTACGATCTGATTACGACGAAGCAGGTTGCACTCAATAACTCCTACTATTACGGTTTTTGCGCCAATCATAACAAAAAGGCACTGGATGCGGCGGGAGAGGTGATAAAAGAACGTTATCCGGCATATTATCCGGCGTTTGAGAGGCTGGTGCATGGCACAAGGACGTATTTCGGGAATATGTTTGTCACGTCGAAGGAGCTTTATGATTCGTACTGCAGCTGGCTCTTTTCCATATTTGCCGAGGTGGAAAAACGGATCTGTCTGGAGACGGGGGAGGATGCCTACCATAAGCGCGTGTTCGGATTTATCTCCGAATTCCTGCTGCTGGTCTGGGTGACGGTGCAGGGACTTTCGGTGTGTGAGTGCAAGGTGGGGATGATCGGTGAGAAGGCGGAGACGAGAGAGATGAAAGAGCGGCTTGCCGGCTATTTTGCAAGACGCGATGTGGAAGGCGCCAAGGCGTATTTCCTTGAGCGCAGAAAGGAGCGCCCGGACGTTTTGATGGAGGCGTCGGATGTGACGGGAGAACTCCGGCTTTGCATGCAGGTGATCGCAACGGCGGGAATGGAGCAGACACGTTACGGGACGAACCTTTTAGAACGCGAAAATCGTTTCAAAGAGCTGATGCAGATGTTTGACCGTCTGGACCAGATCGTGTACCGCTACCGCAACGGTCTGCAGAAAAAAGAGGATGCCGTCTTTTTAAAGGAACAGGGAATCACGGACACCGCGCTTTTGATCGCACTGCGGATCCCGGGGGATGATGCAGCGCGCCAGAAGGAACTGTTTGCACAGATTACGGCAGACAAAAAAGCACTGGATGGCACCACCGCAGATACCGTTACTGTGTGAGTTCACACAATTTTCAGAAAAGCTTTTGGGATAAGCGTTGACAAACAAAATGCCAATGTGCTAGTATATGTTCGTTGCGATATGAGTTTTTCAGAGATGCGCAATGGGCAACCGTAGTCTAATGGATAGAACACCGGACTCCGACTCCGGCAATGCGGGTTCGATTCCCGCCGGGTGCATTTTTTTGACAGATATGGCAGAGCAGATTGCTCTGCCATAGAATATTGGAGAATCTTTGACAGGCGAGAGACTGTCAGATTGGAACATCTGTGCCTGCAGATGTGCACACAGATGATGCGGTAGTGCAGCGGATGACGAATTGTTTGGGAAAGGTACGGTGGAGAATCAATGGAGAATTCCAGTTTGAATCATACAGAGAATCATAAGACAGAGGAGAAGGAGAAGAAGAGAACGCCGATTAAGCAGAGAAAAAAGGAGAATGAGGTTCTCCGATTTATCCGGGAGCACATCCGGTATTTTGCGGCGGGAGCGCTGGTGGTCGTTTTAATCCTCGTGCTTGCCATGTGTGCGAAGCCGAAGGGATCCGACTCTGATGTCGTGGTGAATGCGAACGCGACGGAGAGCACGCAGGCGACGGAAGAAGCCTATCAGGTGGATGCCTATGAGAGTATCAACACACTGATTACACAGTATTACCCGGCGTATGCGGCGGGAGACATTACGACTCTCTCTTCGATTGCGACACCGATTTCTGCAAATGAGCAGAGCTACATCGGATTATTTTCACAGTATGTGGATGAATATCAGAATATCAAGTGCTACACCAAGACAGGGCTGGATGCGAACTCTTATCTGGTTTCCGTGTCGATGGAGATCAAGTTTACGGGAGTGGATACCACAGCGCCGGGACTGGATTTCTTCTATGTCCGTACGAACGATGACGGCACGCTTTATATTGACAACCTGTACAGCCAGTACAACCTTGCCAATCAGGAGAATGCGCTTGACACCAGCGTACAGAGCCTGATCGGTCAGTTTGAGAGCGAGTCGGATGTGGTGGAGCTGCAGAGTGAGGTGCAGACGAGATACGATGAGGCGCTTGCAGCGGATGAGAATCTGGCGAATATGATTCAGACGACGATTCCTGCAGCAATCAAGGACTGGGTGAGCCAGGTGGCGGCACAGGCGGCAACCGAGCAGACCGAAGCGACCGAGGCGGCGGAACAGCCGGAGACCGAGCAGCCGCAGGAGACAGAGCAGCAGGAAGAGACTGTACAGCAGACAGAGACGCTTGCGACGAAGGATCGTGTGAATGTCCGTGCCGCAGCGGATACGGAATCTGAAAAGCTCGGCACCTTAGATCAGGGAACCGTTGTCACCCGTACAGCGGTGGACGGCGACTGGAGCGTGATTGATTACAACGGTACGACAGGTTATGTCAAGAATGAGTTTTTGACCTATGATCTGCCGGATACGACGGCGGACAATAATTCGGACAGTTCATCGGATAACAGCGACAGCACAAACAGTGCTTCCATCGCAGAGGGAACGGTGATTATGCTGGAGAATACCACGAATATCCGCTCGGGAATGAGCGAGGATTCCAGCAAAGTCGGAACGGCTTATGCGGGAGAGAAGGTCACAGTTGTGATGAGTTATGCGGAGGGCTGGACCAAGGTAAAATGGAACGGCGAGACCGGTTACATAAAGACATCTTTATTACAGTAAGCGGTGCGGCCTGGCTGATACCGGAAAACGGAGACTTTTTAAAAGGAAGTCTCCGTTTTTTCACAGAGAGAACATTTGAAACGGAGAGATTATGGACGAACAGGGAGTGCGGATCAACAAATATCTGAGTGAGGCAGGGGTGTGTTCAAGACGTGAGGCGGACCGTCAGATCGAGGCGGGTGCAGTCACCGTGGACGGAGTCTGCGCCAGGCCCGGGACAAGAGTGCTGCCGGGGCAGACGGTCTGCTTTCAGGGGAGAAGCGTAAGCCAGGAGGAAGAACGCATCCTGCTCGCGTTTCACAAGCCGGCGGGAATTGTCTGCACAGCGGAAAAACGCGAGAAAAACAATGTGATCGACTATATTCATTATCCGAAGCGCATCTACCCGGTCGGAAGACTCGACAAGGACTCGGAGGGGCTGCTCCTTTTGACGAATCAGGGCGATCTTGTGAACAAGATTATGCGGGCGGGAAACATGCACGAGAAGGAATATCTGGTGACGGTGAACAAACCGCTCACGGAGTCTTTTCTGCGCGGAATGGCAGGCGGCGTGCCGCTCGTGGAGCTGAATGCGACAACACGCCGGTGCTTTGTGGAACGCATCGGCAAGCGCGAGTTCCGGATCATTTTAACGCAGGGATTGAACCGGCAGATCCGGAGGATGTGTGAATATTTCGGCTACCGTGTGGAAAAGCTGGTGCGCGTGCGTATTATGAATATTGAATTGGGCAGTTTAAAGAGTGGAACATACCGGAATGTGACGGAGGAGGAGTATCACGAATTGCTCCGCCTGACCGCGGATTCGTCCAGCGATCCGGTGATGCCTGCAAAAAAGACGGGGGAGAAAAAGAGATGACACCGGAAGAACAGATCAAAAACCTGCGGGAACAGATTGCGTATCACAGTGACCGCTATTACAATCAAGATAATCCGGAGATATCCGATTACGAGTTTGACCAGCTGATGCTGGAATTAAAGCGGCTGGAGCGGGAACATCCCGAGCTGGTCACACCGGATTCACCGACCCAGAAGGTGGGCGGCACAGCGAAGCGGACGGCGGGTGTGCTGGTAAGGCACAATGTCCCGATGCTAAGCCTGCAGGATGTGTTCTCAAAGGAAGAGATCTACGATTTTGTGGCACAGATGAAAGAACAGCTGAACGATCCGGAGTTTGTCGTGGAGTATAAGATCGACGGACTTTCGATGACGCTGCGCTATGAGAACGGGGAGCTGGCGCTCGCGGAGACGCGCGGCGACGGCATCAATTTCGGCGAGGATGTCACGGCGAATGCAAAGGTGATCGGCGACGTGAAAAAGAAGCTCCGGGAGGCACCGGAGTATCTGGAGATCCGCGGGGAAGTCTACATGAAGAATGCGGATTTTGATGCCGTGAATGAAAAACAGGAGCTGCTCGGGAAAAAGCCGTTCGCCAATCCGAGAAACTGTGCGGCGGGCACGCTCCGCCAGCTGGATTCCGCGATCACGAAAGAGCGTAAGCTGTCGCTGTTTATATTTAATATCCAGCAGGTGCGGGGAATGCAGTTTGACACGCACACACAGGGATATGAATATCTGAAGAAACAGGGAATTCATGTGATTGATGATTACCGTGTCTGCAAGACGGCAGATGAAGTGTGGGAGGCGATTACCGCCATCGGCGAGAACCGCGGCAACCTCGGCTATGACATTGACGGAGCGGTGGTCAAGATAAACCGTTTCTCGGACCGGGAGAAGCTCGGGGCAACCTCGAAAGTGCCCAGATGGGCGATCGCCTACAAATATCCGCCGGAGGAAAAAGAGACAAAGCTTTTGGATATCGAGCTGTCGGTCGGAAGGACAGGCAGGATCACGCCGACTGCGGTATTTGAGCCGATACGGCTCTGTGGAACGAGCGTTTCGAGGGCGACGCTTCACAATCAGGACTTTATCGATGATCTGGATGTCGGAATCGGGGACACCATCGTCGTCTATAAATCCGGCGAGATCATTCCGAAGGTGAAGGAAGTGCGGAAAGAAAAGCGCCCGGAGGGCTGGAAGCGCTTTGTGATACCGGATGTCTGTCCGGTGTGCGGGGCGAAGACAGAGCGGGAACGCGATACGGCGGACATCAAGTGTACATCGCCGAACTGCCCGGCGCAGCTGGAGCGCCACATCATCAATTTTGTCGGAAGAGACGCCATGGACATCAAGGGGTTCGGAACGGTTTATATTGAAGAACTCGTCAGAATGGGTTATATTAAAAATGTCGCGGACATTTTTTCGCTGAAGGAGCACCGAGAGGAACTGATTGCACAGGGAATCATCGGCAAGGAGAAGAACACGGACAAGCTTCTGGAGGCGATAGAAAAAGCCAAGCAGAATGATGCGTACAAGCTGTTGACCGGTCTTGGGATACCGAATGTCGGAAAGGCGGCAGCGAAGGCGATCATGAAGCATTTTAAGACCATGGAGCGGCTTTCGGAGGCATCCGAGGAGGAACTGACGGCAGTCGGGGACATCGGAAAAGTCAGTGCGGACTGCATCCGAAGTTATTTTTCGGATGAGAAGAACCAGGTGGTGCTGCAGAGACTCGCACAGGCCGGCGTCAACATGACGGCGGAGGAGAGCGAGACCGTGGACTCTGTCATTAGCGGAAAGACCCTTGTGGTGACGGGAACCCTGCCGACGCTTGGCAGAAAGGAAGCGCAGACGTTGATCGAGCGGTATGGAGGAAAGGTATCCGGATCTGTGTCAAAGAAGACGGATTATGTCCTCGCGGGGGAGAGCGCGGGAAGCAAGCTTACGAAGGCGCAGGAACTCGGCATCAGAGTGATCAGTGAGGACGAACTGTACGACATGCTGCAGATAGAGAGGTAACATTTTTATGCCAATCAGAATACAGAGTGATTTACCTGCAAAGGAAATACTGGAGAAGGAAAATATATTTGTTATGGATGAGAATCGTGCGATGCATCAGGACATCAGACCGATCAAGATCGGAATTTTAAATCTGATGCCGCTGAAAGAAGAGACGGAACTGCAGCTTCTGCGTTCCCTGTCGAACACGCCGCTTCAAGTCGATGTGACATTTGTTGCGGTGTCCAGCCATGAGTCCAAGAATACGTCGATGAGTCATCTGAATAAATTCTACGAGAGTTTTGCGGATATTAAGAGACGCTATTTTGACGGGCTGATCATCACCGGGGCACCAGTGGAGCAGATGGAATACGAGGACGTGGATTACTGGGAGGAGATCTGCCAGATCTTTGAGTGGACGAAGAGCCATGTGACGTCCACCCTGCATCTGTGCTGGGGGGCACAGGCGGGAATGTACTATCACTACGGTCTGAAAAAGTATCTCCTGCCGCAGAAAAAATTCGGTGTCTACGAACACCGTGTGATGAACCGGAAAGTGCCGCTGGTGCGCGGTTTTGACGATTACTTTATGGCGCCGCACTCCAGACATACCGAGGTGCGCACGGAGGACATCCGCAAAGTCAAGGAACTGACCATTCTTGCGGAGTCTGAGGAGGCGGGTGTATTCCTCGCGATTGCGGACGAGGGCAGAAGAATCTTTGTGATGGGGCATCCGGAGTATGACCGCTACACGCTGGATAAAGAATACAAGCGGGACAAGGAGAAGGGGCTTCCCATTGAGCCGCCGGTCAACTATTATCCGGACGATGACGATACGAAAAAGCCGAACCTGCAGTGGCGCTCGCACGGCAATATCCTTTACAGCAACTGGTTAAATTATTACGTCTATCAGCAGACTCCTTATGAGTTCATTGATACGGCGGAGATTATAGGAAAGTGATGCGGCGTTTGCCAAGGCACGGAAAAGAGGACATAAGATGGCAGATACAATGAAGATGGAATACAAGATTTTCCTGGAGGCGGAGGACGTGTCGCAGTCGCGGATCCTTTCCTGTGCTTCCTACATGAAGCGTGTGTTAGAGAGCTGTAATAATCCTTATATCAGCAGGGCAGAACTTGATGACGAGAGCGATCTGGATGATTTTGTGCTGCGCCTTTTCGTGGAGGAGGAGATCGAGGAGAAGGAGTGCACCAACCCGGCGATGGCGGAGAGCTTTATCGAGGATATGGCGGAGCTTGTGACGGGGATTGCTGAAGCACATTCGTTCCTGGATCTGGAGGGAAGCTTTTCTGTCACATGGAAGGGAACGACGAGCGCATATGCCTTTGTTTCCCCAGGCGGTGATGATGGATGCGATTTTCAGGAACTCGGTGTGACCGAATAATTTAATACTTTTTTTGGTTTCCAAAACGGGAATAGTCTGTTATAATAAACGCATAATATCACTTAGGAGGCATTTGACATGGGTGAGGATCGCAAAACATTTAAAATAAAGGACGGTAATTTGGGAGAAGTGAAGATTGCAGATGAAGTGGTTGCCATCATCGCAGGACTTGCCGCTACCGAGGTTGAGGGCGTTGGTTCCATGGCTGGCAACATCACAAATGAACTGGTAAGTAAGCTTGGTATGAAGAACCTTTCCAAAGGAATTCGTGTAGAAGTTCTCGACGGAAAGGTAAGCGTGGATGTGGCACTGAACATTTCATATGGTTATTCGATCCCTGAAGTGTCAGCCAAGGTGCAGGACAGAGTCAAGAATGCGATTGAGAATATGACCGGTCTGGAAGTATCTATCGTGAATATCCGTATCGCAAGTGTGGACATGGGCAGCAACAAGTAACGCATCGAATCACGGTGAATAAGATAAAGGATGTCCCTGCGACATCCTTTTTTCCTGTACAGGGAAATGTGACGAAGAAGACGGAACATGAGAGAAAGGAAAGGTTTATGACCAGAAGAGAGTTGAGAGAACAGATATTTAAGCTGCTGTTTGGCGTGGAGTTCCATGACAGACAGGAACTGCCGGAGCAGATTGCCGTCTATGAGGAGACGGAGGAGCCGTGGGATGCAAAGGACGGCGCGTATATTTCCGGCAAATGCGAGGATATCGTGGCGCATCTTGCAGAGATTGACGAGGCGATCGATGCTGTGGCAGAAGGCTGGAAGACCGGACGCATGGGAAAGGTAGATCTCACGCTGATCCGCCTGGCGGTCTATGAAATGAAGTATGATGAGGATGTGCCGGTCGGCGTTGCCATCAACGAGGCGGTGGAGCTTGCCAAAAAGTATGGCACCGATGAGTCGCCGGCATTTATCAACGGTGTACTTGCAAAGCTGGTATGAGAAAAAATATCTATTCTGTCGGTCAGGTAAATACATACATCCAGAACATGTTCGCACAGGATTTTATGTTGCACCAGATCAGCATCAAGGGGGAAGTGTCGAACTGTAAGTATCACTCCAGCGGTCATATTTATTTTACCCTCAAGGATCAGACGGGGACGATCGCCGCGGTCATGTTTTCCAGGTACCGCCGCGGACTTGCCTTTCAGATGAAGGAGGGAGACAAGGTTGTTGTGACCGGCTCCGTCGAGGTGTACGAGCGGGACGGAAAGTACCAGCTCTATGCCAGAGAGATTGAGCTTGAGGGTGCCGGGAATCTCTATCTGAAGTTTGAGGCGTTAAAGCGCGAACTTGAGGAGATGGGAATGTTCGATGCGGCATACAAAAAGCCGATACCCAGATATGCCACGAGGATCGGCATTGTGACAGCGCCTACGGGAGCCGCCATACAGGATATCCGCAACATTGCGGCCAGAAGGAATCCCTATGTGCAGTTGATCTTATATCCCGCGCTCGTGCAGGGGGACGGCGCCGCAGCAAGCATTGTGCGCGGCATCCATGCGCTGGATGTGCTGGGTGTGGACGTCATCATTGTGGGACGCGGCGGCGGTTCGATCGAGGATCTGTGGGCATTCAATGAAGAAGAGGTTGCGCGGGCGATTTTTGCATGCAACACGCCGGTGATCTCGGCGGTCGGACATCAGACGGATACGACGATATCGGATTATGTGGCGGATCTGCGGGCACCGACACCTTCCGCGGCGGCGGAGCTTGCAGTGTTTGATGTGCAGCTCGTCGAAAAGTGGCTGATGGATTACGGAACACAGATGAGACGCCAGCTGGAATTAAGGCTGAACCAGATGCGCACGCGTCTCATGCATGATGAGGAGAAGCTGCGCTATCTGAATCCGCGCGCCAAGCTCAAAGAGAATGAAAAGCGTTTGGACGAGCTGGGCGCCGCCTTAGAGCGCCGGATGCAGGCGACGCTTGAACAGAAGCGCCATACGCTGGCACTTCTTTCAGGAAGACTGGACGGGATGTCGCCGCTTAAGAAGCTGGCGCAGGGGTATTCCTATGTGGAGGATGCCGGCGGACATGCGCTGACGGATGCGGACACCGTGCAGATCGGAGAAGCGCTTTCCATTCATCTCTACCGGGGCAGCTTAAAAGCGGCTGTGACAGAGATCCGTAAGCAGGATGCCGCAGAGGATGGTTTGGAGAAAGGAAGAATCGATGGATAATCAGAACGAAAAAAAGCCGACGCTTGAGGAGGCTTTTACCCGGATCGAGGCGATCCTTACACAGATGGAACAGCCGGAGATTTCACTGGAACAGTCATTTTTGCTGTATCAGAGCGGTGTGGAAAAACTAAAAGAGTGCAATGTGATGTTAGATACCGTAGAGAAAAAGATGCAGATTTTAAATGCCAAAGGGGAACTGGAAGATTTTTAAGATGCAGACGGTGCATATGGAGGAGCAGATATGGATATCAAAGCGGAAATAGGCAGACATACAGATGAGGCAGAACAGATCATAACTTCCTATCTGCCAGAGGAAAAGGGATACCAGAAAACTGTGATCGAAGCAATGAATTACAGTTTTCTTGCAGGAGGAAAAAGATTACGGCCGATTCTTATGTTAGAGACTTACCGGCTGTTTGGCGGAAAATCGAAAGTAATCGAGCCGTTTATGGCTGCAATCGAGATGATACATACATATTCACTGGTGCATGATGATCTTCCGGCGATGGACAATGATGAATACCG